>Ga0209260_10000620_pt1 | contig 11203 bp, 10 predicted proteins | sample WorMetTypGCAVOLI_FD_187421 | JGI IMG/M metagenome (GOLD analysis project Ga0209260, IMG submission 187421) | Marine gutless worms symbiont microbial communities from Max Planck institute for Marine Microbiology, Germany - Olavius algarvensis... ...
ATATGGATGAAGAAAAACTGTCGCAGGCAGCCAAAAGGTACCGGACATTAGTCAGAGCCATTAATATCAGAAGAGGCCTGCGCAGAAAAGATGACCAGCCGCCGGAAAACCATTGGAAAAAAAGATTCCCCGAACTTGAAGAGGAGCTCTTGGATACGTACTACAAATTCAAGGGGTGGAACAGGGAGGGGATTCCGACTAAAGAGTCCTTGCATGATTTGGAATTGGATTACGTAAGTGAGGACTTCATACAGCGAGGAATCTTGGCCGATGGTGATGATGCGCCTGCCAAAGAGCCCTCGGCGGAAAAAGTTCAGGAATAAAGCGAAGGGAGTACGGCCGTGACGGGTGAGAAAAAAAAGAAAATAATAAAATCAATTAAAATTGATGTGGATAAATGCAATGGTTGCCGGGCATGTGAGTTAGTCTGCTCGGCCTTTCACGCAAAGCCGAAATATAGCAGCAATAATCCGGCGCGGGCTCGTATTCGCGTGATTAGTGAACCACTTAAAGACATCTATGTTCCGGTATACGCGGGTGATTATGCGCCGGCCGAATGTGCCGGCCGTGACAAATATACGATTGACGGCAAGGAATACGACGAGTGTGCCTTCTGTCGAGCTTCCTGCCCGTCCAGAGACGAGTTCAAGGAGCCCGACTCCGGTCTGCCGTTGAAATGCGATATGTGTGAAGGCGAAGAAGAGCCCTTGTGCGTAAAGTGGTGCTTATCTGATGCCCTGGTTTTGGAAGAAAGGGAAGAGGAGGTCGAAGAAGAGGAAGAGCAGGAGGAGTTGGAGACCGGGTTGGAAGCACTGGCAGACAAACATGGCTTGCAGAAAATATTGGATACCATAGCCCGAATGTCAAAAAAGGAATAGAGGATTGATAAAGACAGTGGAGAACGTAGCCGACTATAAAGAGATCGTAGATGTCATAAAGGCGAATGGTGGCGAAGCCTTCAAACTTTGTTATCAGTGCGGATTATGCGATACGGTTTGCCCGTGGAACCGGGTTAGATCCTTTAGTATTCGTAAGATAATCCGGCAGGCGACGTTCGGTCTGACTGATATAGAAAGTGAAGAGATGTGGCGCTGTACGACCTGCGGAAACTGCCCCCGGCAGTGCCCCCGGGGAGTTGCGATTATAGAAGCCGGGGTATCTTTGCGCAGGATTGCCACGGAATATGGGGTTTTCCCGACTCCTGTCAGCCCGGTGCGCGGCGTCAGCGCAAGCCTTCTGGGCAAAGGAAATCCCTTGAGTGAAGATCGGGATAAGCGGGCGGATTGGGCAGAAGGTCTTTCTGTAAAAACGTTCACCGAGGGGATGGAAATTTTGTATTTTCCCGGCTGCTATCTCTGCTATGACCCGAGATTAAAAAAGGTCGCTCGAGCCACCGCCACTATCCTTAACAGGGCCGGCGTAGATTTCGGAATACTGGGTGCCAAAGAGAATTGCTGTGGAGAAAGCATCCGCAAGACGGGCGACGAGGAATTATTCAAACGCCTGGCCCGGGAAAACATCAAAACGTTTATCGATAGTGGTGTGCAGAAAATCCTGGTATCTTCCCCCCATTGCTACCATACCTTCAAAAACGAGTATCCTGAATTCAAGGTGAATTTCGAGGTGGTTCATATCGCCCAATATTTATTCGAGCTGATTAATGAGGGCAGGCTTGAGCTCACCAAGGAGTATGGCAAAAAAGTAACTTATCATGACCCCTGCTACCTGGGTCGGCATAACGACATATATGACGAGCCCCGCCAGGCCTTAAAGAAGATACCCGGATTGGAACTGGCGGAGATGGCTGATGCGCTGGAAGATAGCCTGTGTTGCGGAGGCGGGGGCGGCAGGATCTGGATGGAAACAATAAAGGGTGAAAGATTCTCCGACCTCAGGCTAGAACAGGCTGTCGACGTTGGGGCCGAGGTGCTGGTGACTTCCTGCCCATACTGCATTACCCATTTCGAGGAAAGCAGGCTAACCCTGGGGGATAGTGAAAGCTTCGAGATTAAGGACATCACGGAAATTATTGCAGAAGTAATTTAGAAAACCTGATGAGGACCTAGAAAGTGGAAACAGAACTGTTGCAGCAAGAAAATATTCAACAACTTTGTCAAAGTCTGGTAGACAGAAATTTTGGAGACGTCATGGTCGTCGGTGGAGGGATCAGCGGTATTCAAGCTTCTCTGGATCTTGCCACTGCCGGTTTTAAGGTTTATCTGGTTGAGAAAGATCCTGCCATTGGCGGCCACATGGCCCAGCTTGACAAGACCTTTCCCACCAATGACTGCTCCATGTGAATTCTATCACCCAAACTGGTCGAGGTCGGCCGGCATCCGAACATAGAGATTTTGACCTATACTGAAGTTGACAGCGTGGAAGGGCAAGCAGGCGACTTTAATGTAACCCTGACCAAGAAACCCAGATACATTATCGAGGACAGATGCACGGGTTGTGCTACCTGTATGGAATACTGCCCGGTCGAATACCCGGATAAATATAATCAGGAAATATCAAAGAATAAAGCCGTCCATATATACTTCTCTCAAGCAATTCCCCTGGTCACATATATTGATCAAAGCTGTATTTACCTTAAAGAAAAGAAATGTCGTATTTGCGAAGGCGTATGTAAAACCGACGCCATCGATTTTCAACAGGCGCCGGAAAAAATGGATGTAACAGTAGGCGCGATAATTTTGTCTCCCGGTCTTGAGCCCTATGATCCCAAGGTGGGGGGTGAATATGGCTACGGAAAGATGCAGAACGTGGTGACCAGTCTTGACTTCGAACGGCTGTTATGCGCCACCGGGCCGCACGAAGGCGAGATCCTGCGTGAATCCGACATGAAGCATCCCCATAAAATCGCCTGGATTCAATGCGTCGGTTCCAGGCGGGTTACCCCGGGCAGTAACAGCTATTGTTCGGCTGTATGTTGCACCTATACCCAGAAACAGGTGATATTAACCAAAGATCATGACGCCGAGGCAGAGTGTACGATATTCCACAACGATATTCGTTCCTATGGCAAGGATTTCGAACCATTTTACCAGCGAACTGAGCAACTCCCCGGGATTCGGTTTATCAGAGGCTACCCAGCTGTAGTCGGAGAGAACCCGCAAAGCAAAAATGTAATTCTAAAATATGCGACCGCCGACGATGGCGTAAAGCAGGAAGAATTCGATATGGTGGTATTATCAATCGGATTGAATCCGCCTGCAGATTATAAAAATCTGGCAGCCAAGTTCGGCATCGAGCTCAATTCACACGGATTCTGCAAAGCCATTCCTGCCAATCCGATGGAGACCACCAGGCCCGGGATCTTTGCCAGCGGTGCCTTCCAGAGTCCGATGGATATCCCCGAGTCGGTCTTTTCCGCCAGCGGAGCCGGCTCCCAATGTGGAGAATTCCTGGACTACCGGCGCGGGAAGCTTTCCAAAGAAAGGATTTATCCTCCGGAAAAGGATGTTTCGCAAGAAGAGGCCAGGGTCGGTGTTTTTGTGTGTCATTGCGGTGCGAATATCGGCCGAGTGGTCGATGTTCCTTCCGTAGTGGAATATTCCCGGACCCTGGACAACGTTGTCCACGCCCAGGAGCAGCTATTTTCATGTGCGACTGATTCGGCCCACTCCATCGCGGAGATGATCCAGGAAAAGGGGCTCAATCGCGTGGTGGTCGCTGCCTGCTCTCCCCGAACCCTTGAACCGTTATTCCGGGATACGCTGCGGGAGGCGGGAATCAACCAATATTACTTCGAAATGGCGAATATCAGGGAACATTGCTCCTGGGTCCACTTTCGAGAAAAAGAAGATGCCACCGCAAAGGCCAAGGATATAACCCGCATGTCGGTGGCACGGGCCAGCCAGTTGCAGCCTTTGCAGGAAATCGATCTGCCGGTAAACAAGACGGCGTTAGTGGTTGGCGGCGGTATCGCCGGCATGACGTGTGCGCTCTCCATCGCTGAACAGGGCCATGAGGTTTACCTGCTGGAAAAGGATACAGACCTGGGGGGTACGGCCAGAAAAATCCACTACACGCTGGATGGGATGGATGTTCAGGCCTATTTACGTGGCGTTGTGCGCCAGGTTTATCAGCACCCCTCAATTCATGTTTATACCGATGCCGTCATCACTGAGGCGACCGGTTATGTCGGGAATTTCGTAACTAAGGTGAAGTCTGAAAGGGGGCCGGCAGAGATAAAACATGGCGCGGCCGTCATCGCTGTGGGTGCGCAGGCATATAAGCCTGCCGAATACCTGTACGGGGAAGATGACAGGGTTCTGACCAACCTCGAGTTGGAGGACCGGATCATCAAAGGAGATGAAAAGCTGATAAACTCCCAGAGTCTGGTGATGATCCAATGTGTCGGCTGCCGAAACGAAGATCGAAATTACTGCGCCCGGATATGCTGTAACCAGTCGATCAAAAACGCCCTGAAACTAAAAAAGATAAATCCAATGATGGATATCTACATTCTGTTCAGGGATATCAGAACGTACGGCTTCGCAGAGGATTATTACCGCGAAGCCTCAAACAACGATGTTAAGTTTATCCGCTACGAGCCGGAAGATGAGCCCCGGGTGGAAGCGGCCGAGCAGGAGGGCCGACCTGTTTTAAGGGTTGCCGTGACCGATCCCATTTTGGGTCAAAAGCTTGCTATCGATGCCGATTACCTTGCGCTGGCGGCGGCCGTGATTTCCCCCGCCGGAAACCGGGAATTATCTCAATTGTTCAAGGTCTCTTTGGGACCGGATGATTTTTTCAAAGAAGCCCATGTCAAATTAAGACCGGTTGAGTTTGGTACCGAAGGCGTTTATCTTTGTGGCATGGCTCACTATCCCAAGCATATACCGGAAGCGATTAACCAGGCCTATGGCGCTGCCAGTCGCGCTGTAACCCTCCTGGCACATGACACCGTCACTGTTTCGGGTTCTGTTTGCGAGGTCACTGAAAAGAAGTGTATGGGGTGCGGGGCATGTATCTCAGCCTGTACCTATAATGCCATCGAGTTTCGCAAGACCCGCCAGGGCAATAAAGCTGTGGTGAATCCGATTCTCTGTAAAGGAGACGGCCTCTGCAACGCCAAGTGTCCAACCGGGGCGATTTATCTAAAGCACTTTACCGATGAAGACCTCCTGAGCCAGATTGACGCGGCGGTTGCAGATGGATAGAAAAGGAGTTGAAAACGAATGAGTACCGGACTTAAATTCAAACCAAAAATACTCGGGTTTGTATGCCATTGGTGAGCGTACGGCGCTGCTGACATGGCTGGAGTTTCCAGACTGCAATATGCAACTGATATCAGGCTTGTTCGCGTCATGTGTTCCGGTAGAGTCGACCTGGAATTTGTACTGCGCGCCTTCTCAAATGGAATGGATGGGGTGTTTATTGGTGGATGCCGCCTTAATGAATGTAATTATATTACTCATGGCAATTACGATGCACTGAACATGGTGCTTCTATGTCGCAAAATAATGGAGCACCTCGGGTTGAATCCAGCAAGATTAAGGGTCGAATTCATGACTTCCGGCGAAGGAAATCTTTTTACCGAAGTTGTAGATGATTTTTCCAAAACCGTTAAGGAGTTAGGGCCACTTGGCAAAAGCGAAAAATTAGACGAAGATGAATTAAAGCCCAAACTTGAAGAAGTCAGAAAGCTGGTCCCCTACATCAAGATAGTAAAAAGGAAGAAGCTGGCGTCCCGCCTTAAAAACGAAGAAGAATACGGCGAAATTTTCAGCAGTGACGAGATAAGCAAGTTATTTAGTGAAGTAAACTCCTACTATATTGATCCGGACAAGTGCCAGGCCTGTATGATCTGCTTCAGGAGATGCCCGGTAGAGGCGATTGCCGGCGCCAAAAACCAGATCCATGTCATTGACCAGGACAAATGCATAAAATGCGGAACATGCTATGAAGCCTGCCCCCCTCGCTTTGGTGCCGTAAATCAGGTTTCCGGCCAACCGGTTCCGCCGCCGATTCCTGAAGAAGAAAGAACATTAGTCAGAAAGAGTAAAAAGAGTGCTTAAAGTCATTCGAATGTGGCCTCACGATAAATAGCGAAACTGCTTGAGAAATGACGGGCCGTAATGCCCGCCAAACAATTTCATATGTCACGCAATCGAGATGCCGCGGATAAAAAATCACAAGGCTACCCTCAGTAAAACCTTTTAATCTAATAGATGCTGGATGCTTGTCGGAGCGGAGCGGAGATCCCGTTTCAGCGGGGATACTTGATGCTGGATATCTAACAGGACACTATCGGTGAATTTCAACGACATCCAGGATCCAGAAACCAGAATCCAGGATCAGTCAATACTTTCAATGGTCTTCATTGCAGCAGCGAAGTTGGATTTCAAAATTTTAGGCAACTATAGGGTCTATTCTTGTTTACGAGATTGTATTTCAGCCAACTCTCGGTTACCGGATCATTCGGCCCTGCCTGGGCTACAGAAACCAGAGCAAAGCAGAAAGCCGAAGCCACTGCTGAGATTATAAGGAGTGTAATTATCTTCTTCATTTTCTACTCCCTTCTTTGTTCTCGAAATCAAAAAACGAGAAAACTTCTTCACAATTTTATCCATTCCTTTTCCTAGTTTTCTTCATAGACCTACAACCTAGTATAAACTATCATGCTGATTTTATGTCAAAAAATCAATAATCGGTTTATTGGCACGTGTTTTGCGATGTCCATAATTAGCAAACTAGGCTTCCATGATCGAATCGAACTGATCGCTTATATTTAGAAGAAAAGGAGGATAGTCATGAAAGCACTATTCAAAAAGACAAGTGTCATGATAGCTTCTTTCATCGTCCTGTGCTTGGGGGTATCTACTAATTGCCTTTCGATCGAGAACCATATTGAAGAATTTGGAAAGGATGTTGGATTATCAACTGAGATATATTTTAACACTAAGCTCACCAATTATGTTACCGGCACAGCTACCATAGTCACTTCGGATAATTCCTACGATGCTGAATCCTCTGACGATATCAACGATTGGACAGGCAGAAATTACACCCTCAGGTCACCCGTCTCCCTGAATAATTTCTATGTGGAATATGGGAAAGAAAACTTTACCGGTGGAGTTGGATTCAAGACCTTTCAAGAACGTGAGGGCCTCGTTAGTGCTTTGCAGGACATCGAATACCAATTCTTTCCTGTAGATGCAACCAACCCCTTGAGAATGAAAAGAATCGGCGTTCCTGGTCTTTGGGGAAAATATAATTTCAATCCTGGTACTTACCTCAAGGTAGTGGGGTATGACTCCCTCTGGAGCAAAATTTCGCCAGAGGCTGTGCCGGATCTGAAGAATATGAAGTTGGGCAATCCAACGGGCGACCAAGGGCATAGCCTTTTCACCACATTTGGCACTAACGTCTACGACACAGCAATTGAAGTCGGTTTTACTAGGGGGTGGGGTTCTTGGCCAAGCGAAAAAAATGAAGCGACAGCTGAATTCTCTCCAAATCCATACAAGGTATCAGCAGGCTTTGTCAAAATCCGCAAACATTTTAACAGTTGGACACTGGGTAGCACCGCTCTGGTAAAGGATGCCAATGAGAAGGCGGGGAGCGTTTATAACATGCTATTTTCTATCGACAGAGACTTGTCATTGTGGGGGAAACCAGTGTCGATCGGCGGCTCATATTTCTATGTGCAGAGTTTTGAACGAAGTAAGCATATTAGGACCTCGCCCTGGGAAGATTTAGGCAATTCATTTAGTGTTCGGGCCGCTGTTGAAGATCATAATCAACAAGTTCGATATGGGCTTGAGGGTGTTATAAACCATGAAGAACAAGGCTTCTATTTTATGGGAATTACTGAAAAGTGGATATGGAATCCTGTTAAATTAACTTCTCAAATGGATTTTTTCTACGACAAGCAAAAATACATATCCGATGAATACGATTGGATTCGAATCGCCGGACATTTCACCTATGTGTATTAACGCTTCAATTATTTATGGTTAAAGGCTTCGGATACTGGAAGAGACTTTTGCGGTATAGCCGGAGATCTCATCATCGGGGCGGTAAAGATGAGAAGATGCCCTGGGGTCACTTTTGCTGATGATCCATAATTTAGCTGTCAAATCTTGCATTGGAAAACAACGGGGCAAAGCGTGAACAGTCTATAAAATGTACAATTCAATATTTTATTCAATATTCAAGCGTTGATTCCATTTCTATATTTGGTAACTTGTGAGCAACCGGTTGAAGTATCTGCAATAATTTTATTGGGCGGCAAAGCCGGATCACCATATCCAGGCTTGGTACTTTTTTTGGTACCGTTGCCACCAATAATGCTTACCAAATCGCCGATAGAGCTATCGATTTGCTCGGCTTGGGCATACAACTGCTCCGAGGCTGAAGCAATTTCTTCGCTCGTGGCTGCGCTTTTCTGGGTTCCACTATCCATCTCAGCTACCGCCCGGTTTAGTTGACCGATCCCATCAGCCTGCTCGCTGGAAGCCGCAGTGATTTCCCCGAACATTACGCTGACTTTGCCAGTGCTGTTGATCATTTCTTCAAACGCCTCATTTGTTTTGTTGACAAACGCAGAGCAGTCTCTGATTTTCCCCACGGTGCCGTCGATTAAAGCACTGGTGTTCTGGGCTGCTTCAGCAGACCTCAAAGCTAAATTTCTGACCTCATCAGCTACAACGGCAAACCCGGCACCGATATCCCCGGCCCTAGCAGCCTCAACCGCTGCATTTAAGGCCAGAAGATTGGTCTGAAAAGCAATCTCATCAATGGTTTTAATGATCTTGAAGGTCTCCTCGCTCGCTAATGAAATCTCCCCCATTGCGGCGGTCAATTCATGCATGGCGCTATCGGCTTGCTCAACAATCTTATTGGCGCCCTTCATGAGATTATCCGCGTTTTCAGCATTTTTTGCGTTTTGTTGGGTCATGGCAGCCATTTGCTCCAACCCTGCCGAGGTCTCCTCAAGGGACGCGGCCTGGGCTGAGGAGCCCTCGGCCATGGACTGGCTGGAAGATGAAATATGTCCGGAGGCGGCTGCAATCTGCTCACTGGCATGGGAAAGGCCGATAAGCATTCGGGCAATAGGTTTGATCATGGAGCGATTAATTGACATAATCATGATGATCATGCTGAGTGCCATAATCCCCGAAATACCGATGACGATAAGCCCAAGGCCTTTAAGGCTGCCGAGGAGTTCTTGCTTTCCGTCTTTAATGACAAAAATATAATCAGAGTCTTCAGTATTTCCAAATGCAGGAATGGGGATTTTATATACAAAATGCCAATTTTGAATATCCACGAACCCTTCAAAGTCGGTATGGAAAGACTTATCCTTGAATACTGCTGATTGGTCAGCCCTGGGTGAAACCAGTCGCTTGTTCCCATAAATCACCATCTCTGAATTACTGGCGACAAGAAGCTCTTCAAATAGTTGGCGAATTTCTATTCCGATACGAGAAAAATAATACTCCTTAGGATTAAAATGAGCAAAAACACCAAATAAATACATTCGGTTATCAAAATCTTTTTCAATTCCAAAGACACTTTTTTTAGTTTCCCGGGCTTGATGAAGCAGGGGCCCGGTAATGACCGTACCGGCAGATTCCATTCCGTTTTGGCGCCAGATAACTTTTCCCTGGAAAAGAAGGTCGAAAATTTTCACATGGGGATTTTTTGCGGTAATATAATTGTTGGAGTTATTTGCTTCGGCAGAAATGCGTTCAGGGAAAAGATGACCCAAACGTTCCGGGGTTTGATTTTCGGCGGGCAGCTCCAAGGTTTTCTTCACACAGCGTTTTGAATTTTTTCCGGAAAGATACCCCACATAGCACTTACTTGTACTTAGAAAATTTTTATTTCTGGTTATCGCTTCACCTAGAAAGCCCAACTCTTGGATATGATTATCTGTGGCATTGCTCAGCATTTTGCGCATGACATCCTGGTTGCGCAGTTGTTCCTGTTCGTATTGGCCATAACGCCACCAAACCAGCCCTCCGTCAATAAGAATCAACATCACCACGAACAATCCGATGAAGGGCAGCATGACTTTCAATGATTTTGTTTGCGCTTTTGATTCTCGCATATATGACTCTCTCTTAAAAAGCTGATTATCACTTTCTTGTGGAACACTCCCTTCCACGGGAGAGCTCCGATGGGGTTCATTCGATCGGGTAACCTTTTTCTTGCCAGATGCTTAGACCTTCGCGCAACCAGTATACGTTTTTAAACCCCATTTTTACTAAAGCCAAACTGGCTTTGGGAGACTGCCATCATGTATATCCATTGCAGTAGGTAATGAGTTTGATCTCTTTTGCCAAATCTTTCAAAACTTCATAATGCTCCAACGCCTTGATCGATTTGTTAATTGACTCATCTGTCACATTAAGATCACTGGGAACAGTGCAATTTTCAGCCTCTGGAAGATGACCGGATTCATAATCCGAAGATTTACGAGCATCCAGAATGAAAATATCTTCACCTTGATCCAACCATTTTTTAACTATATCAACCCCAATGACCTGAACACCGGGTAAGCTTTCAGGGGTTATTTTTTTTTCCCCTGCCTGGCTAGTCAATGGAAATATCGCCATTGCTATTCCAAGTATTACCAAACATTTACAAAATCGCATAGGACCTCCTTCTTAATAAATTTTATGGTTCATTATCTGGGAAATAATATATAGCCGTCACAAAAGAATTCATCAGACAGGATCCACTGACCGATGCCACCATGTACCATTCCTTGCTAATTCATATCGTCATGCTATGAATTAACTTTAGAAATATTTTTCTTAGAGAATTGGCTAACTTTAATATTGATTTATCGGGGCCGGCAAATCCATTTTATATTAGGGCGCAGATCCTCCTTGGAAGGAAAGAGACTTATTTGCTGGAGTTGGTTCGCTATATTCATCGCAGATTCAAAAGATAGGGAGCTACTTGAGCAAACGGCTGTAAATACTGTTTTATTGCAATATTCAAGTTCTCAGGTTTTCGGCCGATATCCATAGGTGGTAGAACCTCAAAAGTACGAGACAAAATTTAAAGTTAACTTGTCGCCGGCAATACGTTTGGGCAAAATATAAAAATTATCATTGCTGTCCAAAATAATTTGAAAATCAAATACTGCCTTTAATAAAAACAGGCAGTTATAAACGGGAAATTAGTGATTTAGAAATCAGGTTGTACCTTTTCAAAGTCGATGCTGTCCAAAACCCTT
>Ga0209260_10000622_pt1 | contig 11136 bp, 8 predicted proteins | sample WorMetTypGCAVOLI_FD_187421 | JGI IMG/M metagenome (GOLD analysis project Ga0209260, IMG submission 187421) | Marine gutless worms symbiont microbial communities from Max Planck institute for Marine Microbiology, Germany - Olavius algarvensis... ...
TGACGAGTTCAACTCTGTCACGTATGCCGTGCGCAATATGGCTAACGACGCATTTGATCAGAAATTCGGAAATCGTAATAAAAACCAATTGTCAAAATGCTACGATTGAAAAGTTTGTCTGGCATTCATCGTTTAGTCAAGGCAGCTTGTGCTCAAAGTGGTCGCCTTTTGCCTTGACACATGCATGAAGGCGACTGCGCCACTGCCTGACTGCAGTATCGATAATGCGCTGGTCCAGTTCTTCCCATGCTGCTTTGATGCGCTCGCGCAACTCATCAACGTCTTCAATTCGGCTTTGATAAACCTTTTCTTGCATAACTGACCAGATTTTGTAGTCCACCGGATTTGCATCAGGGCTGTTTGGTGGCCAGAGTGTGGGTGGAATAAAGTCTGGAGTCGAATTTGTCAGCAGCTCGACACATAAAACCAACGTAAAAAATGACGTCATGATGATGCAACTTTTACAAGGTAAAGGGAGAACAGGTGTGGTAAATTTCGGATGATTTTCATGTAGCGTTATCTTATGTATGATGACACAGATTTTTGCTTAGAAACAGCACCTATTACCAGAGTTATGGCGATAAAAGCCAAGGGGTCCGCTAATTATGGCCCACCGTGTAAGTCGAGCAAGCACATTACGCGTGAACATATTTGCGAGCAAACAATTCAGAAGGTCCTAGGTAGGAAATATCCATAGGAGAAAACTAGCAGCAAAGCTAAAGAACTTGACCATCTGCTGCTGTCACTCATTTGCAAGGAAGGTCTAGCAGTGGCATTCAACTTGCTGGATTTTTGAGACTGGCAAACGATATTCCATGGAAAATTTCAAAAAATACCAATATTTGATTTGAAAATGAAAACCTCTATTCTCGCAGGACTAATTACTTGCCTGTTGGTGGACTCTGTCATTAGTATCCCTGTCAGTCTGTGTTATTACTTTCAACTCGGTGTCATATTTGAATGTTAACACAATCTGTCTGTGCATGCTTAAAACATTACTGGTGTTTGACTTTATTAATGCGCGATGCACCGTGCACATAGGGCAAAGCATGCACTGCTATCGTAAGTCCTCCGTCTGTGTCTCCGTCCGTCTGTAACATTGATCTGCCATGGGCGGGTTGGACTAGTTCGAAGTTAACTACAGGAGCTTAGGGTCTTCGCACTGTGGAGCCACAAAAATGGAAATCTAGTCCAAGTCGAACACCCCCAAAATTCGGGTGAAATAGACGTGGGGTCAACTGGGGTCACTGTTTTCACCACAAAACCTGCATTATCTCTGAAACGGGGCAAGATAGGACCAAACTTGCTATTAATAACTAATAGGAAGTTGCATATGCGCTGTCGACTGGTACCAAAATCAGTGACCTTGGGTGACCCTGAATGGCCATTTCGCACTCTGGGTTCGTTGGAGACGAGGCATCAAACGACAGTTGTGTAATTGAAAACGTCCATTTTCGGGCATGCTACATCTTCGTAACCTTAGGAAATAAGGTCAACATTGTTATATAGTATTATTTAGTCTGTTGTCACCTTTCCATAGACCCCAAAGTACATGACCTGGAATGATATTGAATGGCCATTGTATGTTAAATTTTCACTATTATAAACAGTCCTTTAGAATATATTTTGCATACTTAACGTAGAGCGTAATTATTACAGCGGTCGAATTAACGCGTTAACGCGTTACAGAATTAATCGCGAATAAAAAAATTAACGCCGTTAAAAAATTAATGCACATACATAAATTCTATGAAACAAGAGTTCCAACACGCAATTAAACTGCGGTTATTTGACGATCGAATAATATAATAAATATTCAATTAACTATTAACAAGAAATATCGGTTAATTGGTCAGTTTTGCATCATTATTTGATGGCATGTTCGACAGTGGTCGCATCTTGTAGATGAGTCATGAACAGCCAGACGTTCGCTGATGGCAACTATACAACATGAACTAGACCTGTCCAATTGACGCGTTAATTAACGCGTTAACGCGCGATTAAAATAATTAATCGCGCGATTAACGCGATTAAAAAATTAATCGTTCGACAGGTCTAGTATTTATAGAATATTTTTTGTTGTAGAATGTGAACAGCGGAGATGTGTGGAAGCGGACCATGATACGCAGAATATTTTGGGATACGCGGAATATTTTGGGATCCGCGGAACACTGTGGATATTTCATAGGATGAAAAAAGTTACATAGTCAGAACTGTGACATAAGCCCAAAGTTATATGTAACATGTAGTATTACTTACTCTCTTGTCTCCTTTCCAGTAACTCCAAAACTGTTGACGTTGAATGGCCATTTTGCGGTAAATTCTGTTTTGTGCCGGTGTGTTTGGAGATCTGAAGCTCGCTTTTGAAACTTCGCTACTCTTAAACGTGTCGGCAAACTTTTAACTGAAAAGAACTGCTGTGACATCGCATGGTTTCATTGTGACAGTAGTTTCCTCTTGCTGTATGTTTCATCGCTTGTGAAGTTGCAGTGTAGAATGTTATATAAGTTACATGTACGCTTAGTAATCCCGAAACAATAGCAGTCGTGTTTTAACAACTTAAGGAGAAACGAAAACGAAAAGTATTGTTAAAACTAAAATGAAATAGAAGCATTGCACAACCGAAAGAAAGCGAATGTGATGTGAAATGTATGAAAATTTATGATTTTTCTAAGAATACTGCTCCGTGGTGTAGTACACACACAGGCAGTCATTGTGTGTTATTAGTGACAAACCATACAGCAGATTTCAATTCTAACGTAGTTTTTTTGCGATAACGTTCTGCGATTCATGTTCTAGCAGTTTCTGTACGTGATGGTTGCTTTCTTTATAGTTTCTGGCACGTGACCATTACAGAATTCGTAATCATTAATGAGTGTGATATGTTTTTAGGTCTATCCTGTGAGAAAAGGGGAGCTGTGGACACGGCGTGACGTGCTGCTGGCCGATAGTCAGCAGCAGGTCACGTGTAAACTGTGGGCCAACAAGGCAGATGTCAACGTGACCGTGGGCGACAAGGCCAAGATTTCCAATTTGACTGTTGATCTATACAACAACGTGCCATCGCTCAACAGCACGGATGAAACTCAGTATGAGGTATCTTATAATGTAATTACTTCCATAATTACTGGAACTTCTTATAATATCTAATGAACAATAATATTGTGCAGTTTTGTACAGTTTGGTGCATCTTCATGTCCGTCATCACTCATCGCAGATTTTTACATTGTGTACAGTTTTTCAGCCAAAACAAGATACTTTGTAGACATACATGTAGTATCAAGCTGTGTGACTTCAACATCTGACTGAGTGAGCTCTTTGTATTTTGGGTCCAGTCAGTTATTTGTTGATTTTCGTTGGCGATTTCTCACGATATTCGAAATAAGCTATCTATTAGAATTGCAAACAGTATGACCTAGTGACGTCACTGGCCCTGCCAAGCATGAACGTGAGCAGTGGCAACATCTACCCACTAACCACGGCCACTTCCATCCACGATGTTTCCCTGTTAATTGCATATTACACTTGACTACTGACTGTTGACTGTGATGCAACACAAAATGTCGACAAAACGCAGATTTCTCGAAATAGACATGCTGACGATAAGAGTCGGACAGGAGCAGTTAGCACAGTGTAAGTATTGTTCGTAAACGACATGTGATTGCATAACAGTGCTGTCGACAGCTCATTGACTTCTTGATCTGCAGCACTGCCTGGAGTCTTTCCTTGCTTAACGCTTGCGTGCTGAGTCTGAGTCTGTGACTTTGCTACCTTTACGCGAGCTTCAGAGCTACCGACTTCAGGTGGCTGCCTATGAAGATGCACTGTAGCAAGTCCAAACACTTAGCTGTCAGAGCCATGAGCGGCCATACAACCATTTTCTTAAAAACTCAAAATCATGCTCAGCCTCACATTTGCCGCTGTCATGACTGTAGTTATAATAAGTAAACTGGTCGAAAGGCAGCCAAGGCCATTATGACCTAACATGACGTCATTTCATATTTAGGGACATACTATGAACATGTCGTAATCAATTGAGTTCCTGTGACAGTGATGGAGAACTAATAGATCTTCGAACCGTCTGTAGCATTAGGTGCGAATGTTTGTTATATGCCGCAATTTGTTGTATAGCGTAATGTCATACGTATCATTATCTTGTTTATGCAGCTTCAAGTGCAGGCAGAAGAAACACAAAGCATCACAGTCGACGGATTCGACATTGAAGGGTATGATAACAAAAGTAGTACTTTGTACAGTGACATTGATATTGTTACACTGATTTAGTTATTAATCGGCTACTGGCCTATTTCGTTTCATGTCTACGTTCTCTGTTATGGTGGACTACCTCAGCAATGAGTAAAGTGGTGCATATATAGAAATGTCAGTAAAGAGGTCTATACCAAAACAGCCCATGGACCAAAACGACCCACGCGAGGGGCTAAACCAGCCCACAGCCCAGGTCAAAAGCAACCCACATCGATGTCCAAAATGGCCCACAGATATATCTGAAATGGTCCACTGCTAGGTCGAAAATGGTCAATAGGCAATGTCCAAAATGGCCCAGGTGTTTATTAACGTTTAATGTATTCATTTTTACGTTTGTTACATGCATGAATGCATGAATCAGACTATAACAGTATTTGTTAAATCTTAGTTTAAAAAGTGAATCAATAACCGATTGTCACCATTCGTAACTGCCACCCTGGCTAAATCTCCCAAGAAAATTTCCAAGCGTGCCCATTCGGGCCCGCAGCTGAACCATAATGTAGCTGACACGTCCATCAGCCAACAATGTTTGTTGCAGAAGTCTAATAACGTACCCCATGACATGGGCCGTTTTGATCCGTGGACTCCGTGTTGGTCATGGGCTGTTTTTGGCTTAGCTGTGGACCATTGTGGATGCAGCTATGGATCTTCTTGGTCATATTGAAAATTTATGAGCCATTTTGGTCTGGGCCGTTACAGTCCATGGGTCGTTTTGATCGTTTCCACAACACATAAATGAATAATTGTTTTTCAAGTTGCCTGAATCTCTTTTGTTTGCTTTTCTTTCATAGTGTTTTGTGTGTCTGTACTGTTGATGAATCGGTTATGTACCAATCAGGGATGTTAAGTTCTCGAGGCCAACGTGGTCTCGAGGGCAAATTTTAAGGTCTCGTTCTTGTTCTCGACCTTGCTTTCTTGGTCTCATGACATTGTTCTCGTTCTCATGCATCTTGGCCTCGTGGCCTCAACGACGCACACGCTTATAACTGACTAACATTGTTCGTGGTGTTGACATGAACAGTTCATGTTGTATGTTGTGACTCCAGACTGAGCCGTAAGGCCTTTTTACTTACATGCTTGTTCATAATTGTTGATAATTTACATAATTTGTAAAAAAAATCAGCTTGTGCCGACTGCTATGCTGTTGGACATTTAAATAGCTACTCTGTTTCGCTCGTCTCGTTCTCATAGAGTTGATCTCGTTCTCGGCCTCGAAAAATTACTTTGGTCTCCTTCTCATCCTCACAACATTCTGGCCTCATTAACATCCCTGGTACCAATATCGCTTGGACAAGTTGTATGTGCTGCTGCACATATTCTAGCACAACTGTTGGATATTAAAACTATGTTATATATTGCATTCCGCTTTTTTACAGTTTTTACTGTTGTGCTAGTGAAATAAAACAAGACAACATGCCATTTCCTTGATATAACAAGAAATACTTTCTGTGGAACGAGGTAGATGCCACATTGTAGTCGGCCTCCAGACTTCCCATAGGCGGATACAGTCGTTCAGACACCTTAACTGCCGTTGGCGACTTCAGTTGCCAATATTAGTCGGGGCTTAACTTCTTATTGGAGTTGTTTATCGCTATTTACTGTAGTGGGCGTGGCTATTTTGTTAAACAATAGTAAACATATGAACATGATTCACGATATGAAGAAGGCGTTGAATGACTACAAGAATCCAGATTGATAATTTAGTTTCTAGTGACAGTGAGTTCCTAACATCATGTTCTGATATATCAACAGAAAGTCACTTATCACCTACGTAATGTTGACTGGTAGTGGTGGCGTCGATGAGCTTCAATTTTTGCGTAGGGAGTCTTCATACATGCATTGCTGTCGCGTACTTACCTTTGCGTCAGCTAGGTTTTCTTGTATAATCTGTCCCATGCTATGATATAGCAACAGGACAGATAATGAATGTCGATGAATATTGCGTTACAGGGACGTGGTGAAACTAATATCCATGACTGGCACAACGTATGACGTTGACCTCATGTATTTGCTCGAAGTTGTTGGGAACTTGGATGCCGTGACTTTCCCCATGCAATGGACTGTAAGGCTGTCTAATGGGAAGATAGTAAGTTGCTGTTAACTGTCTGTAAATTAACTTTGCAGTATGTATGACTGTATAACAGAAATATTGCATACATCTTATACATGCAATTGTACATATGATTATTCTTTGACTTGCAGGTGAATTGCTTTAGACCATGGTTATGTGTAAAATAAAACATTTGCAGAATGTTTTACTGTTTTATTTTACATGTAATGTTTTGCTCATGTTTTATGCTAAACCATTTGCAAAAATGTTGTAAAACATTTGCAAAACATTTTTGCAAATGTTTTAGCATGTTGAACAAATGTTAAACATCGTGGTTACATGTAAAATAAAACATTTGCAAAATGTTTTAGATGGTAGTTACGTGTCATAAGACACTATGACCACGGCATAGCCGCGGGAAGTTAACGGCTTTAAAACATTTTTTGCAAATGTTGTATTTCAGATGTAACTACTTCTAAAACATTTGCAAAAAATGCTTCAGGAAATGGGCGGGGCTAGCACAATGAGTGTTCCGTTATCACGTCTCCGCAGCACGACATCATTGTCGCGTGAGCCAATGAAAGACTTTGATTGCCTGTAACATCGCTGGCTCATGAATATCTCGCAACAAGCACGAGACTGCTAAAACGCTTTGCAACATTTTTACTGTGGCTAAAACATTTTTAGATGTGGTTACATGTACCTTAACAGATTTGCAAAAATGTCTTAGAGCCGCGGGAAGTCGACGGCTCTAACGCACTGTTTGCAAATGTTTTATTTTGCAAAGGAAAACATTTTGCGACATTTTGCAAATGATTTTGCATTAGAGCTGTCGAATTAACGTGTTAATTAACGCGTTAAAGAATTAATCACGATTAAAAAAATTAACGCCGTTAAAAAAATTAACACACATACATAAATTCTATGAAATAGGAGTTCCAAGATGCAATTGAACTGCGGTTATTCGACCATCGGATATTATTCAGTTAATTATTAACAGCAAATGTCGCTTAATTTGTCAGTTGTGAATTATTGTTTGATGGCAAGTTCAACAGTGGTCGCATCTTGTAGGTGAGTCGTGAACAGCAAGACGTGCTGTAATTCACTGGCGGGCAACCTACAACATAAACTGGACCTGTCGAATTGACGCGTCAATTAACGTGTTAACGCGCGATTAAAATAATTAATCGTGCGATTAATGCGATTAAAATAATTAATCGTTCGACAGCTCTATTTTGCATAAAAGATTTTAAACACAATTTTAGAGGTGGTTACATGTAAAATAAAACCGTTTTTACAACATTTTTGCAAATGTTTTATTTTACATGTAACCACGGTCTTACAGACACAACAACAGATGTCACCGTATCTGAATATCATCGCTATTGAATGCTATTCCAATGACAGTGTGATAACATCTGGCATAAATACATGTCAACATTTATAAGTATCATAGTGCGTAAACCGTTGGAAATATTGTATGCTCTATTCCGTCATTTTTTCTTTGCTTGTAGACTGATATCCAGTCACGCAATGAGTGAGTCAGAGAGACAGAAGTCAACTCAGGTTAGTTATTGTGACTGACTAGTATGTTCTTGCTAGGCAAGCTAATGAGCAGTTCTGAAAAAGAAGCGGCAGTGCGAAAGGAATGATCACTATCTATCGCCACGGCCATAGCACCCTTAGGCATGCAATGAACATTAATGGCCTTGGCAATAACATTTTTTCGCACTATGTATGTACAGTAGTCAGCTTGCCCATCGCAATCTATCTCAGACGTAGTTATTTGTAGCATGTGGATGAAATAACCATCTGAATGAGATATGGGGAAGTAATTTTCCTTGACAAAATTCTTACTGCTTCATCAGTTAACCGTTCGAACAACAGAGTTTATAAATAGAATGTGTCTATGTGCCGAGCCGCTCTGTATGCCTACGGTATAGAGCAGTGGAAATTAGGCAGCTGATTGGTCACGGCTGCTGTGACGCCATTTTGCATAACTCGGTTGATGCATTAAAAGGGTCATAGGTTTTAAGCTTAAATGATAAATAGCACAGGGTAGGTGCCACTATTATCATCACCGTAAGTTTTTTTCAAAACTGATTAGTGGCTTTTGGTAATATTTATCGGGCCTCTATTTACAATAATGGCATGTGTGAAGGTTCTAGTTTCTGATGGCTTTTGCTGTGGACTTGTAGGAATGGATCATTTGTCATTGTCGATGCATGATCGGAGCTACTTTGATTTGCAACAAAGTGCGTGTCTGTCGGTTACTGGTCCTAGACACTGTATAGTTGTCGTTATGTGTAAAGAATTTACTTTAACCTTGCATTTGTACTTGTGTACCAGATGGCAAAAATGTCCCACTAAACAAAAATGCAATTTCTCAACAGGTCATAGATATTTTTAACAAAATTTTGGCAGTTATAGCAGAAGCTCTGAAAATTTCACTGCAATATCTTTGTTATTTCAATAATTACAGCTTTTAGAATATGTTATTCCGTATTTCAAAATTAAGTGGAAGAAATACAGAATGTTCAACATTGAACATTGTTAAACTTGTTTTCTCGAAGCATGTTCTAAATGTCCTGTGTGAGCATGAGCATCGCCCTGTTAAGGAATGAAATCAGTCAGTAGAAGGGACTAGCACTTTTTAATTAGTCTGGGTAACGTAGATCAACAAAACATTTACTGCTAACTTTAGCCATGTCTGGAATGTATAACATTGTAACTGTTTGAGTTTTGCAAAAGTAGTTTCTGTGTAAAAATTCAGAAAGAAATTAAGAATTCTCAGTCTTTGTATGCATATGCAACAAAAATACCGTAAAATATTTAATTATTTAAACTTACCTGTAAATTCTGAAGTTTTAGTGAAAAGGAAATTGTTGTTGAGAAATTGCAGTTGCTCTGATGGAACATGTTATTTTGAGCCACCCTGTATTATGCTTATTGTCATCATTGATCAACATGTTCAGTTGATTTTACATGAACAATGTTAACAGTATCTTTTGAGTGTGTGTCTCACCTCCCTAGACACTGCTATCGATCTGCATACTAACGGTCAACCATACGGTGGTATAGGTGTTTTGTGGGAAATGAATGTCTCTATAATTTATTTCACTGTACATTATGTTTCTGTGTAGCTCATTTGAGGTGGACAATGTCAGTAGTATCTTTTCAGTGTGTTCCTCATCTCCCGTAGATGCTGCCTTGTAAGACTATCAAGAATTGTTATCATATAGACATGCTGACACTGTGTTTACAGTGTTTTTCATTTTAAAACTTTCTTTGCAATTATTTCACTGTCCCTTTGTTATTCACGAGCATTCTAAGTTTCGAATGTGGAAAGCATTTCACGTTTAAATTCTGACATTTTGTTCAAATATTTTATTGCTTGTTGAGAGAAATTTGTTGGAACATTTTACTTTGCGTCACCGTCTATTGTGCTTATTGTCATGTTATTTTGACCATTCATGGCCAGTGTCACCAGTACCTTTTCAATGTGTGCCTCATCTGCCGTACATGCTGCTATTGATCCATATATTCATTCCGGTGATATAGGTGTTTTCGTGCAAACTAATATTGTGCTTGGTTAAATGTCTCTGTGAAACTGACAGATAGAACTAAATGTGCAGATTTAGTGTTTGTTAATGTGTACCTACCTTGTAAGAGTATCAATAATTTAACAAATATTTTTAAAAAAAGTGAAATTTTGATCAAATGGTCCATTAGTGGGTGAAATTGCAGTTTGTCTGGTGCAATGTTTTATTTTGAGCCACTCTGCAACTATTTATTATGAGACAGATTGTGACTAAATGTACAAATTTAGTGTTTGTTAATGTGTACCTGCCTTGTAAGACTGTCAGTAATTTTCACTGTATATATATATGCACACAGTGTTTTTCACAGTTATCTCACTGTGGCTTTGGTATTGGCGGCCATTGTAACTTTGTAAGTTGATAAACATTTCGCCTTTAAATTGATGAAATTTTGATCAAATGGTCTGTTGGTTGGTCAGAAATTTGCAGTTTGTCTGGTCAACATTTTATTTTGAGTCACCCTGAAAATAAATATATAGATTTAACGTTAGGTAATGTGTAAGTTTGTAAGTCACAAGAATATTTCACCTTTAAATTCCCAACCAAATTTTTGTAAGGTAGTCTGTTGGTTGTTGAGAAATTGGAGTTTCTGTGGTGAAACGTTATTTTGAGTCACGTTATTATGACGGTTGGTCAGTATGTTTCTGTGTACATTTACTAGTGTTTGTTAATGTGTGCTTACCTTGTAAAACTCAATGCAATTTTATACATAGTTCACCTTTAAGTTGTGAAATTTTGATCAAATGGTCCGTTGGTGGGTGAGATTGCAGTTTCTCTGGTGCAACGTTTCATTTTGAGCCACCCTGCAACTATTTATTATCAGATAGATTGTGACTAAATGTACAAATTTAGTGTTTGTTAATGTGTACCTGCCTTGTAAGACTATCAGTAATTTTCACTGTGTATATACATATATGCAGACAGTGTTTTTTACAGTTATCTCACTGTGGCTTTGGTATTGGCGGCCATTGTAACTTTGTAAGTTGATAAACATTTTACCTTTAAATTGATGAAATTTTGATCAAATGGTCTGTTGCTTGGCGAGAAATTTGCAGTTTGTCTGGTCATCATTTTATTTTGAGCCACCCTGAAAATAAATATACAGATTTAACGTTAGTTAATGTGTAAGTTTGTAAGTCACAACAATATTTCACCTTTAAATTCCCAACCAAATTTTTGTAAGGTAGTCTGTTGGTTGTTGAGAAATTGGAGTTTCTGTGG
>Ga0209260_10000627_pt1 | contig 11031 bp, 12 predicted proteins | sample WorMetTypGCAVOLI_FD_187421 | JGI IMG/M metagenome (GOLD analysis project Ga0209260, IMG submission 187421) | Marine gutless worms symbiont microbial communities from Max Planck institute for Marine Microbiology, Germany - Olavius algarvensis... ...
ACCAGACGGGGTCAGTCGCGCGTCTACGACCGCCTTCCAGCTCGCCAGGCTGGTAAAGGTAGCGAACGCCAACCCCAGAGAGGAGCTTTTGTTCGCGAAGGCCAACGGGACGGGATGCAGGAGCAGAAGGATTGTGTACAACCGCTGAAGCTTTGATGGCGTCTTTAGGCTTCTTGCCAGTCAGCCGAGTTACTTCATCATTCAGCGCAGCCACCACATCTGGTAAAGTGCGCACCCACTCAGACGAACGAGCAGATGACCCACGCGCAGCTAAAAGCATTTCCTGCGCATACTGAGCACCGAACAACCTCTCGGCTAGCGTGCGGTTAAACCGTTCCACGATGCCTTGGTCCCTGTGGGTGTCCACACGGCCGCGCCGCACCGACACGTTATGTTTAGTCAGCAGCTGGCTCACAGCGCCCATGAACTCGCGTCCCGGGTCAACCTGCAGAAGTCTAGGCCAAGTGAGAGGCCCACGCTTGTAGATGCGACCGAGTGCAGTGGCAACCTCAGCAGCCGTCTTATCAGTCAGAGGCTCAGCCTCCTTATAGCGAGAGGCGACGTCAACCATGGTCAGCGCATACTTGTAAGTTCGGCGGCCGACGCGATCGTGTGGCAGATACAAAAGATCAGCCTGGTGGACTGCATTAGGTTTGTCTTCGTCAAACATAGGACGCGGAATATGTCTAGGAGCTGGCAGGTAGATCTGCCATATAGCTTGACGTTTGAGCCAGTCGCGGGCAACCTGCTCCGAAACCTTGGCCGCAGCAGCAAGCTTCTTGACTGCAGCCAGTCCGCGCCAGTAGCCCTTTGGGCTGTAATAGATACGTTGCAGCTTGTCATCCATTATTTGCTACTCACTTTCTCGAGAAGCGAGATAAGTCTAATGCATGCTCGGGCAGTGTCAATTGCATAGCAACTGTGTAAGTGCTGGAGCTGTCGAGTGGTTTCTCGAGGGTCAAAGGGGTCGGCCAGCACCTTCTTAGCGTACAGGCGAAGCACATCCGGGTTTGTGAGCCACTGCTCGAAGCAGCTATTAGCTAGCTTGCCGAGATTTCGGCATGGTCCCAGTATTTTCTCACGTCGGGCGTGCAGCTGGACCTCCCACATCGCGACCCATACATCCTTTACAAGACTTTCGTCGGGCAGCGCCATCTCCATAAACAGCGGGCAAAAAGCGTGGTGATAATATTCAGAAGGATCTCTCAGGTAAAAAGGGGTAAAAAACGGTTTTTTTTTGGTTTACTTGGCGAGTTTGTAAGCCACAAAGCCCGTCGCAGCCATACCTAGGATAACGAAGGCAATCTCGCGGTCTTTTTGCTCATCGCTAGGCATATAGAAGTCAGAAAGTTGAGGCTCAGGTCCCAGAGAGTTAAGCATTTTGCCTTTGGCTTCGCCAAATACTTGAGAATACTCGCGGATAGCGGCGTCAACACTACGGAATGTTTGGACAGCATGGTTTTGGCGGCGGAGTTCTTCATTAATCCAGTCGAGGTGTTCAGTCCGCTTGCGGGACCATTCAACTTGGGCTGCCTGTAGCTGCTCGACGGCTTTATCGTGACGCTTGCGCTCCTCGTCGACGCCAGAGCTCCTCAGCATGGAGAAGAGGTAATTCGATCCTGAGAATGCAAGAGCGTTGACCAGGGCGCCTCCTACTAACATCGCAACCGAAGCCATTATTTCATTATATCAGCAGGGATGATCCCCTGTTTAATTAGCATGTCCTTCGTTGCCATGGCAAGGGTTACGTCCACGACAAGCATGCCTACATCGCGGCCCGTGAGGTCTAGTTTAGGCGGGGCTCCTCCAATGACCGTTCTGCTCAACCGAGAGTATCCCACGGCTAGGCCGGAGACAACTGCGCTGTGATACAGCGCGTTAACAAGCATCTTACCGTCAGTTACTGGGGTTGTCATGTTTGTTTATCAACTATTCCATATAGAACGGATCGGAGGCAACCTTCAATTGCTTAACACAAGGGGGATTATCCGGCTTGGGTACAGAGTCACGTTGCACCTGAGGTGCGACCGCAGGACTTTTTGTTTGCGCTTGTTCCTTTGGAACGCGCAAGCGCTGAAACAGGAGTGCTGCGCCTGCAAGACAGGGTACTATGAGCCACGGGTTCCAGTTCAGCCTATGCGCGCGTCTTTCCTGTTCCTGTCCATTTGTTCCTTCAGAACGAGCAAGTGCTTCAACAGGAACAGTCGAACTGCTGTTGCTTCGTAACGACTCCTTGGCTGTCCGAGCCTCTTCGAGCAGGCGCTCTTGTTTCACCTTGCGCGCGGCAGCACCAGCGCGCCCAGCCGCCACCTTCTTTGGGTCTTTGTTGCTCTTAGTTTCCGTCACTCTTTCCACTTGCAGCTTCGCTGCAGGGTCCTCTGCCGTCTGTTGTTGCTGCGCAACAGTCTCCATCGTCTACTGACGTTCTACGCACAGGACACTGAGGTTCAAATTGGCAGTATTTGACAGTGGTTAGCGCGGTGGTTAGCGGTGCTAGAAAAATGCCGTAGCGATGATAGAGCTCGCAGGCAGCACTATTAAGCGCATGGCTGACAAACGGGTCTGCCTCGAGGTCGCGCACAAGCGCCGGTTGGTTCTCGGGTGGGATCGGAAGAAACATGCTCACCACTCCTGAGTAAAGCTGCAGGGCAGCCTGCCCTAGCGTTTTTGTCATGGCCGCACCTAGTCTTGCCTCGTAGCGAGCGTACAGCTTCTCAACCTCATCCTCGTCCAACGAGTCAATTTGGTCCGTGGTCAACGCTTTTCCAAGATACTGTTTGGCCTGGCCTCCCACTGCCAGCGCAGCGAGCCTTTCGCGGTGCTTTTGTGTTGTAACGTCGGAACGCGCATACCCTGAAACCGCCTGTCCTTCACGCAGAGCGCTGGCTGAACCTGTGTCAGCCGCATCCATTTGTTCGGAACTCCTGAGCACTTCGTCGATCAGTTCATCCATCTGCATGGTTCTCAGAATCGGAGTCACTCGTGAAACGATATGGACCACCCGTCTCCAAACTCTAATATACTCGTGTATAGCCCACACGATCAAGCTAAAAGTAACAAACTGTAATACAAGGCTGCTGCTAAGCAAAAGCAGCTGTACAAGCAGCCACATCTAGCAGCTATGAGACTCTATAAACAGCTGGCTGATCAGTCTTTAACAGCAGCTTAGCATGCTTTGTTAGGGCCAGCTGCTGTCGCACTATGGCCCGCTCTTCCGGGGGGACGATGTCGTTTTCACGCAAGCATTCCTCGAATGAGTCACGGTCCTTACAATGAAACAGGGCGACCCAGCATGTCTGCTCGCGGAGGTCCTTCAGAACGGCGTTATACTTCTGCGTAAGGACCCACACTGACTGCTCCGCATGGCGTCCTGAGAAGGCAAGCTCGCTAAGCATGTCCTTCTTTTTTGTCAAGGCCTTCGTGGCCGAGCAGTCATCGATGATGTACAAGGTTGGCTCGCCTTGGAACATCTGATAGAAGGCTCGCAGGTAGTCGTGAAGGCGCTCACCGGGGTTCACCACGTAGACCTCTGGGTCGTTCCAAATCCAGGGGCACCGCTGGTACGTTTTATTATGCCTCATGGTAGGGCAGAGGATCACGATGTGATGGAAGACTTTACAGTACAGGCCTTCGAGGAGGTCAAGAATAAAAGCTGTTTTTCCGCAACCCGTCATCCCGCAGACGATCGCCGAGTGTGCACTTTTGGGAAGGTGCACCTCAGTAGAGCACTTCTTTGAATTTGCCATCTTCAAGGTTGAGCTGTGCATCCATGATGAAGTAGACATATATGTTCAAAGCACCTGGCGCCTCGACCTCTTTTTTGATATTTATACTGATACCGTTTCCTATGCGCCGGCCGTTACCGTGTAGCTGCTCGTCGCCGGTAGTTCTCAGGTCAAGCCACAGGGCATACTTGGTGGTCAGGAACTCCCCCAGAGACACGTCTGCCAGCGCTAGGTCTTTCGCGACCTCTGCCACCTCAGGATGCCGCTTGCTGCCAGGCGATGCGGCGAAAAGCCTTCTCGCCTCATCCCACTGTTGGTAAGCATGCAGCCCCGAATCATACAGCTGGTTGTTAACGCCATCGATCGACACCTTGACCTTGGTAATTTTGGGGTTGTAGAAGGTCTCTGACTCTCGCTGGAAGTCTTGCTGCGCAGCGTCGTCCTCAAATAACATCAGGATACCCTTCATGCTGCGGATGCCCTCATCATTGTAGTCGAAGTTCCATAATGAGTCACTTTTGTCATATTTGCGCATGTCACGCAGGTGGATGCGGTCGAACAGGATTGCTAGGTGCTTGGCATGCTGATTGCTTATTAGCCTGGCCAGTTCAGACTGGTTGACCTTGTCAAACTCCAGGCTTATATTCTCAATGGTGTAGTTTGCCTTGTCGTCGCCTGTCGCTCGGATCACGCGGTTGTAGTCGTTGAATGTGAGTATGTACTCCAGACTGCCCCCCAAGGCTGCTTGGTAGAACGGCATGTGGCTCTCCAGCAGTTCGAAGTCGAGGGGGATGTAGTAGCGATTACCAAAAGCGCCTGCGATAGCAGAGTCCTCAGCTACCTCTGCGTTACCGTCGGCGCTACCTATGCGCAGTTTTGTGACGTTACGATTAGCAGAGGTGTCGAGGCCCTGATACTGAGCGTTTTTGCGCTCTTGGGCAGTCTTCCATAGGTCCATGTAGCAGTGGTACATGTCGCTGTTGTCGATCGACATGACATCGTTTCCGGAGATCTTGATCACGATCTTATTCACAATTGCACGACCGAGGTTCTGCACTAACGTCCGGTTGGCGTCAGTTGACCTGAGCGAAATGGTGAACGCCAGCCTGACAGTCCCTGGCACTATGACATCTTCCTTGGCAAGGTCTTGGAATCGAAGAACAACCTTTTGCTTTTGGTCAATCGTGGTTGGGTTGTGGGTAATGGTGACCGATTGGCGCCTGCCTTTGACCCCGAGGGGGGTCTTCAGGCGACGAAAGGGGTTGAGCTGGCGTCCGTATGCACTTGAAGCCATGCTTGTTGACGTATTTGAACTTCGAGTGTCTAAACTTCAATACGAACATGGAAGTTTTCGATAACCCCGTGTTCGACCAAGACGCGTTCGATCGAGGCGATACGGAGCAGATAGACGATACGGAGCAGATAGACTATACGGAGCAGATAGACTATACGGAGCAGATAGACTATACGGAGCAGATAGACGATACGGAGCAGATAGACGATCTCCCAACTGATGTCTCACAGCAACAAAGGTTCGTCCGGGGAGCGGTGGATGACTACTACAATACTCTGGCTTCTAAACAGGGTCTTACCCCAACTCTGGGTCGGGACACATCAAAATTTGAGTTGGTTGGCGGTCGGCTACGGCTGAAGGCCTACCCCGACTTCGGTATCATAAACTCTAGGACCGGAGAGCCCCTTGCGTTCAGCACTATAGCCAGCAGAGGCGGTGGGGAGGTAATCAAAGAGCTTGGGTTCACAAATTGGGATCGTACGCAACGCACAACTGCGGCTGTGCGTGCCGCGGCGCTACGTGTAGATAAGAGTGCAACAGATGCACTGCAGGAGGGTGAAAGTATTGAGCTCAGAGACATGCCACAGCAGGCCTCTAGGGTGTCTGATGCGGTTGCAACGCTTGCACAGCAAGAGACGTCTTTTGATTCACAGCTCCCAATGCGGGAGATACTGGGGTTAAACGAGGCTCTAAAGCGCACCCGTGGTGCTCTGGTCGACAACCTCGCAAAGCTGTCTCAGCTCGACGCCGACATCACCCAAGCCGAACAAGAGCTCGAGGGTGAAGAGGCGGTCAACAATCCCGAAAAGAAGCGACGCATACAAGAGTTACTCAACCGGCTGCGTGACGAGCGGTCATCTCGTCTGGAGGCAGCTGCGGCAAACCGTGAGGCTCTTCGCACACAGTTCTCTCGCATCCGGGAGACGATCGAGCGGGTACTCAACGAAGACACGACGCTGGCAGAGCGCCTTCGTACGTTATTCCGTGAGCAGGGGGTTACTATCGTGTCGATCCTCACAGCGTTTGGAATGGTAGTCTCTACACTGGTGCTGGCCCTGACCGGTGGATCAGGGGGCATCCCACCACCAACTCCACCCGCAGGTAAAGGTGGGTTTAAGGAGTGGATGAAGAAGCACCTGCAGAGCCTTGGGCGTGCCCTAGCCAAACTGGCCAGTAAGGCGGCCGTTACCCTCCCAGGAATCATCGGCTCTATAGTCTCTTGGCTCCTGAACCTCCTCGCAAAAACAGCGGGTTGGCTCGCTGGAAACGTGTGGGTCGTTGTCCTTGCCGTCGGGGGGCTGCTCCTAGCGGATGCGCGAGAGTGGTTTGAGAAGCCAAAACACGCCTAGACCAACCGCAATTGCCCCCACAGTGAGAGCAGTCTTTTTATCCTCATGAGCTTGCACCGCTGCTGTCTGGTGTGCCGCCACCGCTGCGCCGCTCGTTCCTGTTCCTGCGCTTGCTCGCGAACCGCCAGGAGATAATTCGACTAGGCCCACCTGTCCGGTGTCTGTAGGAGCGTCGGGTGGGACGATGGCCATATTAATACCTCTGTTGACCCCCAAGGTCTGGTCGGCAGTGGCGATCACTATCTCATTGTTGTAGCCCGAGACACGACCAACATAGAGCAGCATGTCGCTCGGGGCCATGTATAGCCCGATCCCGAAGACAAAGTTCACCTCGGAGCCTGCATACCGCAGGATATTCTGATAACGCTCTATCGATGAGGGGAGGTCTACGGGGGATGATATGGCATCCTCAATGTTTGCCAAGAAATGCTTCTGTGCATCAAAAGCCGTCCCTGTGCCTAAAATACCCGTGCGTGTCTGTGCTTGGGTGCCAAGGATTGCCCAGACGTAGGTCCTGATGCTGTCATTCAGTCGTTCAACTCCGGAACGGGTGAACCCTTGCGATCTGTCCAGGATGAATTTTGTCCAGGCTCGGTCGGCATCCGGGGCATCTTGCTTGATAAAGTCCACGTGCAGGACAGTATTTGTTGTCTGCTTGGTGAATGACATCCTAGCTGAGTTGTAATGGTTTGAGCCTCCACCGCCATATACAGGCATGTAGCCTCTATGGGCTGCGTAGAGGTATACCCTCCCTAGGCCGTTGTTTGGGCCTTTAGCCCGCCAATCGCTGTGCGGGGAAACGCCAAACTCATCGCAAATTCTCTCATATGCCCGGCAATCATACGGGTTGCTTGTCGCACGCCACGCTTGGTCCTGAGGCAATGGTGCCTGAATCTCCTCCAAGATCTGCCTCGTCTGGTAGTATACGTGAAAGCGATACAAAGATTGCAGTAGGGGATCATTGGCGATCAGGTGATCTTTCACTGAGACCCCGCAGCCTGTGGTAGCACACCAGACGGCGAAATTGAGTTGGTTCTGCCAAAACTGCATCGGAAATGAGTTCCAGGCCTGGACAAGAGTGTCTGAAGAGATATTGGGTAATCGATATTTCTCGAATACATCAGGGTAATGGGTTTCGAATGACGTGTCGTCGGCAGCACCTACGGCTTGTACTTGGACGTGGGCTTTGGCGAGTCTACTCACATCTTCGCTGCTGGCGGTGTCTTGCACACCTACCGGATACTTCACATCGCTATTGAAGCTGAACGCCTTCGGATTCATACTGATCGCGCTATGTTTCAAATGCTGTCAAACGTTCAAAGAGGGACCGCGATCCCCCTGCATCAGAACATCGACAACCGTGGCGGGGGTCTGCGTGTCGGCCTTCGCTCCCTTATCTACACCGTGGGATGGTACAATGTTGAGTCTGGAGAGTCCTTCTCATGGAGGAGTGTGGGTGGCCCCACGAGCACTGTAGACATTTACCCCGGCCTGTACGGCTTTACACAGCTGAAAGACATAACTGAAGCCAGCAGCAGAGCTGCAACGCTGACGGTGAATAAAGTTAACGGGCTGGTCACCCTGACTGTTGCCAATGGGTGGGAGGTCCTTTTGACTGATAGGTTGCTTTCTATGCTCGGGCTAGGTCATGGGCTTGGCGGGGCGTGGCTCGACACGGGCACATATACTGGAGACCGTCCTGTCGATTTTGCGACGAGGAAAATGCTGAAGGTCCACTTGGAGCAGATCAATTTTACTGGCAACGTGGATGATGGGGGCCCCTCCACCTTACTAGCCTGTATAGGAGTCGGATGTCACTCCTTCGGAGAAATCCACACAGTCCGCTTCGAGCACCCTGAATACAAACGCCTCCAGGGTGATTTGGTCCATGTGTTGAAGGTTGAGATTAAAGATGAAACGGGGAGGTCGATTGATAACCACGATCTCCCGATATATCTGACGCTTGAGATTATTGCCTAGCAACATGAGCATCTACGGCCCTGATGTGTGGCATCCTACGGCCCAGGGCCTCTCAGAATATGCAAAAGTGACGTACGTCAATACTCAGGACAATCTTCGAGCTTTGAAGGCCGGCGACACGATGACTGGGGACCTGCGCTTGAACGTTGGCGCCGACGCGGTCAGACTTCTCGGATGCACCAACCTGACGTCGAGCAAAGGCTTTACACTCGCACTAGGGAACCTACAGAACCAACTCCATTTCGCTGTCATCCCCGCTGGGCAGACCCAGACACCACTAACTCTGGAGACCTCAGACGGCTTTCTAGTCCGAGCTGCCGGCCAAGATGTGTGCCATCACCGTAACAGAGAAACTACACAACATCAAAACCTTTCGATGAACGGTCATCGCCTCATGTACCTCCCAGAGCCTGCCAGTGACCAAGATGCGGCCACAAAAAGTTATGTAGATAGGCACAAGTGCGATATCTATACCGCGGAGCTCACTGGAGCAGAAAACCATTGGTCGATACTGCAGCTGTCGGCTGCACGGCCTACGTCAGTTAGTTTACTCAACGAAGCTCACTTAAAGATATCCTTATACAGTGGCTTCTGGCGGTTCATGGTGTTTGGTGAGTGCAATGTTCAGACCAAAATATGCATTGTCCAGTGTAGTGATACCTCTGACGGTCCAGAGTGTGAGCTTCAGACAGTCACGGTAAACAGTGGATACTGGGACTTTGCGAGAACTTTGCATACAGATCAACAAATCCGAATTAAAGTCAAGGCTAGAAAAAGGCAAAATATCGAGGCTCTTGTGCTCAACTTGAAGATGACTCTAACAATAGAAATGTTGTAACTATGTCACTATACCCGACGCTGATCGTGGGTGACGACGCGGCGCAGAGGCGCGACCTGGAACCGCAGATGTTTCGTCTTCACAAGGTAGGTGAGCTTGAGGGTTTCCTACGTACCGAAATAGAAAACCGCAGCCGTCTTCATATAAAGTACCACAGAGCTGTCAACGTTCTCGATGGTACATGTGCTGCGCTAGGGACAGCCTGTATCGCGACTGGTGCAGTTGGCGCCGGCCTGCTGGCTTCTGGCATAGGATTCGTACCAGGGCTTGTGCTTGAATCAATCACCGGAGTGGCTGGCCTGCTCGATGTTTCTGGCGTCGTCCTGTCACGTCACTGTTCAGCTAAGGCTGCAAAACACGAAGCTGTCCGCATTCTGGCCGCGTCAAAACTCAACACTGTCTACAGTCACATTTCGAAGGCGCTGGAGGACTGTAATATTTCCGATGATGAATACAAGCTAGTGCTTGAAGAGGTTGAAAAATATCGCATCATGAAAGAAGAGGTCAGGCGCAAGCATGCACCTGCAACTGGCAGTCTCACTGACGAGGCGGCAAAAAACGAGCTGATCAAACGGGGACGCGACCAAGCCCACGCTTCGATTATAAAAAAGCTCACCGCCTCAGAGTCTCCCTGAGCTGCGTATGTTCCAGCAGCTCACCCCCACCGTCTCCCGTCACGCCTACCGCACCACCGCCCTACTGGCTGTAAATCATTTTTTCGACTGCTTTTGATGAGCATAAAAAAGACCAAACTGACGCGCCATAGCTGCCATGATACGTCCGTACCGGCGTTCCATACCGGTTTGTTTACTTCCGTCTCACACATTCCTTTGTGTCTTACAAAATGCCTTTGCGACGTATCGAGTCGTGTCGCTGTATAGAAATAGGTCATGTTGTCAGGATATAGGTCACTTTGTTAGCTCACTTTGCCAGCTACATAAAATTTTGCCAGTACGTAAACGGGCTGACGGAGGTTGATTCTCGAATGTTCGGCTGGCTTCGCCAAGCGATTGGCTGACTTGCTCGTGTGGTACCGCCCCTGTGCCTGCAGGTTTCGGCTGATGATAAGTAACGCACTGTTTCATTGTGTTGTGTAATCGAATGAACTCGTATGTTCTCGAATGATCTTCGCTTCGTTATATATTGAACCGTGGTTGACGCGGGGGCCATCCCCTGATTGCACATGGCCGCTGGTACGTATCATTATTGTACATCGTCCAGCGGTCTTTGTGTGCCTTCAGGGGACATGACACCGCAGCCAGATGCATGTATTATGTCCTTTAGGCATGGTAGACATACCCGTAACCGCACGCATATCTAAATGAGAGCCCGGGCCGGCGAGGGTGGTTGGCCGTCCCTTGGGCTCTCTTTTTTTGCTTATGTGAGCACATTTGCTCGTGGGAGGGGCATAAGGTTCGGCAGGGCCTAAGCAGCTGGTGTCTTCTTCGGAGTTGGGCGTATAAGGCTCGCCGGGCTCTCAGTTTTTTGCCTATGTGAGCAAGCACTATCAATTCTGAAATATGCGTGGAAGGGGCATAAGGCTCGGCAGGGCCTAAGCAACTGGTGTCTTTTTCGGAGTTGGGCGTATAAGGCTCGCCGGGGCCCAATAAGCTGGTCCAATCACCCCCCCTGCTGCTGGTGCGTATACGGTACGATTTCCGGTGTAACAATTGGTGCGTATACGGTACGATTTCCGGTGTAACAATTGGTGCGTATATGGTACGATTTCCGGTGCAACAATTGGTGCGTATATGGTACGATTTTTTTTAACCCTAACCCTAACCCTAACCCTAATCGTACCATATACGCACCAATTGTTACACCGGAAATCGTACCATATACGCA
>Ga0209260_10000628_pt1 | contig 11025 bp, 13 predicted proteins | sample WorMetTypGCAVOLI_FD_187421 | JGI IMG/M metagenome (GOLD analysis project Ga0209260, IMG submission 187421) | Marine gutless worms symbiont microbial communities from Max Planck institute for Marine Microbiology, Germany - Olavius algarvensis... ...
AATGAGGGAAGGTTTTTGGCTGGATACCTGCTTACCTTTGATTTTTATAAAATAGACCTGCAGGTATCATGACAAAAAGCCACGTCTTGATAATGGGCCATTATCAGATGTGCCGAACGGAGCGTCTCTGCCTGAAGCCTTTATGCCCGGAGGTTCAGTCCGCACGCCTGGCGGCGACCGGAGCGCGGGCGGGTGGGCGTTAAAAATCGATCACATTCCTTATTCCGGGCGGTGGGTGGGTTAAGACCATATTAAATCAGACACGGCTGCCCCCGCAGGTAGCGGAAGACTCGCCAGCCATTATATAAGCGAGGCTGAAGCCCCCTTCGGCAAGCTCAGGATAAACGAGGAGGCAGACGTACCTTATTCTTTGTCCTTTTCCCTGGGGTGACAGCGCTGGTGGACTTCCTTTAAATCCGTAATACTGACACGGGTATAAACCTGTGTTGAGTCCAACGAGCTGTGGCCCAACAGCTTTTGGATGGTACGCACACCCGCCTTGTTCCTGAGCATGGCCGTGGCACAGGTGTGTCGGAACGTGTGGCAATGGATGTTCTTTTTGAGCTTTGCCTTTTTTCCATATTTTTTAACCAGCACCCGGACCGCATTGTGGTTGAAGCGGTTGCCGCGGGAGGATAAAAACAAATGGTTGTTGTAGGGATCTTTGATCAGCTCCGGACGCACGGATTTAATATAGTTTTCAAGATAGCGGCAGGCAATGCGGCCGATGGGAACCACGCGTTCCTTGTTGCCCTTTCCCTGGATGCGTAAAAAGCCGTCATGGTAATCCACATCATTTAATGTCAGGTCCCTGAGTTCTGTTTTGCGGATCCCCGAGGAATACAGCACTTCCAGCATGGTGCGGTCACGGTAGCCGATCACACTTTTGGTGTCGGGCGCCTGCAGGATTTTTCTGGCCTCTGAAGCGCTCAGAATGCCACTGGGGAGCTTTTGGGGCTGCCTGGCATACTGGATGCCCCTGGACGGATGGGACACGATATAGCCGTCTTCAACTAAAAATTGTAAAAACTGTCTGACCGCCCCCAACATGCTGTTTTGATAGGCCACAGTATTGGGATAGCCCTTGGCATTAACAGTTTGATAGACCTCGATCTGGTAATCTTTGACAACCTCACGGGTGATGCCGTCAACGTGGGCGATCTCAAGGCAATGCAGGTAATCAAAGAACTTGTTTAGTTTTCTGATGACCTCGCGGATCGTTCGATTTGATCGGTTTAATACTTTTAGCGACCTTTCGAACTCTTTCGCCAGTGATGTTAAATTATTCTGATCCATGCTGCGGTCTGATCCTTTCGATGCTTGGCTTTATTGATTTCCTGTCGGATTTGTCCTTTTCCCGCGGGTGGGTCTTTTGATGAACACTTTTGATATCCAGGCCCAGGGAACGGATATAAATTTGTGTCGTGCTCGGATAAGCGTGTCCCAGCATCTTTTGCACGGCCATCAGATCCGCACCGTTTTTATTTAGCGTTGTGGCAAAGCCGTGACGCAAGGCATGGGGACTGAGCGCACTTTTTATCTTCGCTGCCTTGGCATATTTTCTGACCATCACACCGACGGTCTGCTTTCCGATAGGCTTGCCGTGGATATCCACAAAAAGATGCCGGCTGGAACGATTCTTTTTGGTGTAATGGGGCCTTACCTTTGTCACGTACTCCCGCAAAAACTTTACCGCATGCTTGCCGATGGGAACCACCCTGTCCTTCTGCCCTTTGCCTTTGACTCTAAGCACCTTGCCCGTTAGATCCGCATCGTAGATGGTCAGCCGGCACAGCTTCTCGGTGCGGATTCCGGTGGTGTCAAACAGCTCCAGGATGGCACGATCCCGGATTCCAATGCGAATGCCCAGGTTGGGTTGATCCAGCAAAGATAGGGTCTGTTTGCGGGACAGAACCCGCTTGGGAAGATTTTTATCCTTTTGCGGCTCTTTGATGGCTTCGGCCGGATCGATAAAAATGATGTTGGTCTGTTCCAAAAACTCAAAAAAGCGTTTGATGGATCGCACCTTAAGGCAAATCGTGCCGTTGCTGTAAGGCTTGCCCGTTCTGGTCCTGTGATCGTAAAGACCGGCAATGTAGATTTCGATCACAGAACGGGTGACGGATTTGACGTCATCGATACCTGCGGCATCCAGAAATTCTTTGCTGTAATCCGTGTAGTATTTGATGGTGGCAGCCGAACGGTTTAACACCTTTAAATATTCTTTAAACTTAAACAATAACTCATCGTTGTTCATGGGAGAGCCTTTCTTCAGTATGATTATGACAGGGTGACCCGGTATGCATATGATGGGGTTTTATAGGACAAGGCTTATATTACTTTTACCGGAACAAGCTCGTAGTTAGCTCAAAATTGCCTGCAATCACTTGCAAATAAAGGCTTTACGACAATCAAGCCCTGCCCTCGTAGTGGCCTCGAACCGGGCTCGAAGTACCCTCGTAGTTACGATTCTGGGCCTCGTAGTCGCGATTTTGCCCCTCGTAGTTGTCAGGCATCATCAACGACGCCGGCCTTTTTGGCTTTTTTCTTTAACTGCTCTATATCGGTAAGTCCGATGAGGAAGGGTTTTCCGTCTTCACCGCCACCGGTGTATACCAGCTCGTAAACATATTCCTTGCCCCGCCTACCGACGGTAGAAAAAATGTATTCCAATTCTTCAAGCTGGCGGATGTGGGTTCTGATCTGGAAGTCACTCCAGCCGCTGTATTCGCGGATCTGCCTGCGGCTAAAGCGGTATTCTTTTGCACTGATGCTTTTGTCTTTGCAGGCATTGCCGCTCATTTCCTGAACCAGCATCAAAAGCTTTCTCGATGAAGGGCTCAGCTCATCCAGGGACCGGCCCAGAACGTAATTTGCGATTCGGTTGGCCTTTTCGATATCGGTTAAGGTAACGTTGATGCAATCAATGTTCCTTCCGCCTGCCCCGCCGGCGGCGGGGCTGTATTCCATGGTTTTAGTCTTGCGCTGATACTGGAACAAATAGGCAATGGCTAAGATTAAGTTCAGGTTATTTGTGTGGTCCCGGCGGGCTCTAAGCGACTTGCTGGTAAAGGTCAACAGATCCGCATAGGGGTTGAACACATGCAATGGCTTAAGCAGTTTATTTGCGTCTTTGTGTTTTTTGATGATCTCAGCGGATTTAAGCTTGTTGATCATCCCTTCCATGGTCTGGCTTTGTCGCTGCTTGGCCAGGATCTTTTTGGTCATTTCTTCGGATTCGTCAATCGAGATAAACACAAAGCGGCTGGCGGTCTCCCCATCGATGTCAACTTGCGTTGTGGTGATAAAGACCATCAGCGGGCCTTCGACCGTGTTGTCCTGGGTTTTGAGCTCGCCGGTGACCGGATCCTTGCCCGTATAGGCAATGGTGATCTTTTTCGATGACTGGATGCTGCGGATGGAGTACACCGCCCCGTTCATGCCGTCTAATTCCTCGATGGCCAGGATCTTATGCTTGAGGCTGTCTTTATCTTTGTAAAACAAGGCCTGGTCCGTCAGCCGGGTGTATTTAACGAAGTCATCTTCGGGAACCATCGAAGGCACCGTATCCTGAAGATAGGATTTGCCGGCAGCCGACCGGGATTGGATCATCACCGACAGCGGCTGCTCCATCTTGCGGGAGACCGCCGCAATGTAACACAAAAGCTTGTTCATTTCTTCGCCGGTGTAGCCGATGGTCTCAAAGTCGGATAGGATCTCATCAAACATGGCCGGGTTTTTCAATAAGGCAAGCGCCCTGGCTTTATCGGCGCCGGTCATCACCTCTTTGGTTTCCGGCCCCTGCTCGGGCTGCTTGTAATCTTCAGCCAGTTCAAGCAGCTTCTGGACATCCTCGCCAATGGTATCTTCACCGGAACCGAACAGTTCGCACAGCCCCTTGATCAGATAGGTTCGGGACCTGGCCGAGTAAAAATCCACCGTGTCCACATGCAGGCGCCGTTTGGATTTTTCCTGCATAATAGCTTTCACCGTGGCCTTCAGCTTACTGTCATTTTTTAAAAGCCCTCTGACTTCGTATCTGCGGCCGTCTACGGCCATGACAAAGCCATAATCGGTGGAGGTTACTTGCAGCGCTTTATTTTCTTTCTTAACCGCCGGGTCCGCATCCGAATGGGCATGAGGAAGCTCCGCCTGCTGCGGGACCTTCGACAGTTCTTTGAAGCGATCGCAAGCATCCGCGGTTAAGAGAAAAAAATCGTTAATGTCCCGGCCTTCGGGAAGATTGATTATATGTGTTTGCAGCCCTTCAGCCTGAAGTCGTGCCGATACGGATTCTGAAGCTTCCTTACCGGTCTCATCCGCATCAAAGCAGATGGAGACGGTTTCCACTGCGTATCTGTTGAACAATCTATGATGATCTTCAGTAAAGCCGTTAGTGCCATAGCAGGCAATGGTGTTTTTGATTCCGGCATTGATCAGGGTGAGACTGTCGATAATTGATTCGGCAAGTATGATCTCTTTATGGGCTTTAGCTGCCTGACGGTTGAACAGGCCGTGGCGTGCCCCAGGTAAATACAGATGATCCGGTACGGAACCTGTGACCATCTCATCAAGCCTGCGGCCGTAGATGCCGGCCGGGTTGCCGTCAAGATCATACAATGGGAACGTCACATAGCCGTAAAAGTGCTCATGTCCTTTTTCACTCAATACACCGATCTGCTTGAGCTGATCATAAATATCCCCTTCGCCGGGAAGAGCGTTTAACAGCGTTCCGTTGGCAAAGCCGATTTTATAATCAGAAAGTAGCGTGTTATCCGTAATCCCGCGTTGATTTAGGTACTGCCTGGCTCGCGGATCCTCACAAAAGGCCGTGTGGTAAAAATCAATGACCCGTTTGAGCAATTTTAAAAGTTTCGCAGACAGACCGCTCTGCCTGGCAAGCGGTTTCTTCTTTGCGGATCTCTTGATCGATTTAAACCCGTTGTCGGACAACCTGCTGACGGCTTCTTTAAAGTCCACCTGGTCGAACAATTCGATAAAACGGATCACATCACCGCCGGCGCCGCAGCCAAAGCACTGCCATAAGTTGTTTAAGGGATTTACCGAAAAGGAAGGATTTTTGTCACCGTGGAAGGGACACAGACCAAAATAGCTTTTGCCGTTTTTTCTTAGGCGTACACCCTTGGCCTTGACCAGGGCTGTAAGATCAACGCCTCGTTTGATAGCCTCGATTCTTTCTCTTTCTATCATATCTCGTCCCCCTTGCCGCGGCGTAGCCACGCCTCAGACGTGACGTAGCCGGGCCATTTTCACGTAGTTTGTTAAAAAGAATATCCCTTAAGTGGTTCAGCGATTCTCTAAACTGCAGTGGATTGACCAGGGCTTGGCCGTCTCGATATTGCTTGTCCAGTCGATCCAGGCCGCGGCCGGTGAACAGGAAAGAGGCAACCCGTTTGCCATTGCTCCTGAAGCGGACCCCGCTCAGTTCACCACCCCGGCACAAAAAATACGCTCCTCTAAAAATGTCAGTGGTCTCAAGGCTGTTGGTTTTCAAAGTGTCTCACCTCCTTCCGTAGGTCGCGGCGTAGTTTAACGTAGCCGGGTCTCTGTTGATTTTTAGGGGAAAATGCGATAGAAAAAGAAAGCAGTTTCAAAAGGATACCTCCTTTTGGAACTCACCTTAGGCCATCAACTACGACCTGCCACAGTCATCCAAGTTGATGGCCTTTTTTCCTGCCGAAAATCCCCGACTTAAAAACCTGTCAAGTAAATTTATTGTCTGTTTTTTAGATATATGATATCTGTATCATTGATGCTTGTCAAGAACCAATTTCAACCCTGTGATATAGTTGGAGGCAAAAATGATAAAGGAGTACCATGCAATCATGCTGGATCAAGATGTCAGAAAATCCTTTGGCAAAAGGCTTAAACAGCTTAGAAAGCAAAAACGGTGGACTCAAAAAGAACTTGCCGCGATGGTTAATATCGGCTTTTCACAGTTCAACAAATACGAATGCGGACTGCACATTCCGCCTGCAGAAAAACTCATTGAACTGGCTCGTCTTTTAGATACCTCTGTGGATTACCTGTTGAGCGGCGATGATACCGAGGACAGCTCTTTGCACAACACAAGGTTGATCAAAAGATTTCGCGAACTGGAGCAATTTGACGCCGATGACCAAGAGACTGTAATCAAGGTGCTCGATGCAATGATCATGAAAAACAAGATACAGGGAGCCATGTCACCACTGGACAGCCATCCTGAATAATCTGTTTAAATGAAATTTCTTGACTATTGGTTCATAAATAGCAAAAGTGGTTTCAAAAAGAATTTTCACAACGGAGGTATTTGATATGACAGCACGTGCCGAACAAGTACTGACCGAGGCGCTAAGCCTGCCGCCCAGCGAAAGGGCACAGTTGGCCGAACGGCTGTTTTCCAGTCTGGATATTTCTAACGAACAGTTGGACCGTCTGTGGGCCCATGAAGCCGATAGCCGCATTGATGCCTATAATCGTGGCGATATCAAAGCCATTTCGGCAAGCGATGTTTTTAAAAATATCTCCGACTGATGAATATTAGATTCCTCGAACCGGCCGCAGCAGAGCTGTATGAAGCTATCGTTTATTATAACATCCAAAGAAACGGCCTTGGATTAGAGTTTGCCAAAGAAGTAGAAGATACCATAGAACGGATAAAACAAACGCCTGAAGCCTGGACCACCATCTCCACGTCAAAGCATGCCCGTCGATGCCTGACCAACAGATTTCCTTACGGTATCATCTATCAAATCAGAGATAACACCATTTTAATTGTCGCTGTGATGCATCTGAAGCGACGGCCGCAAACCTGGCAATCCAGAATCAGAAAAAATAGCCAATAAAGCAAAGCGGTACGGCAGCGGAGCGGATGAGGATCTGTAACTCATGCCCGCAGCCCCGCTGAAGACGGGATCTTCGACAAATCTAAATCTTATTCCCCACCCGCCCTCCTATAAAACAAGGAAGCCGCTTGTCTATCTTAATGGCCCTGTCTGTCATGCTAAATGCAGTTCTTACATAATCAGTCGTTATCAGACAGAGCAATCTATTTTTAAAAAGATTCTAAGGTGCTCCATCTGATAACGCGAGTTTATGTAATCAATTTGCATTTAGCACGCCAGACAGGGCCAAAATCAAAGGTAAGCGGCGGGCTGATTTTAATATCTATTCCCACCCACCGCCCAGGATAAGGATGGCGTCTATTTAAAAAGGGCAGTTAAAATAAAAAGGCAGTCAAAGATTATTTTCCAACTGCCCCCGCTTTCACCAAAATTTAATATCAGACTCTTTTGTCTTCAGGTTAGCCTTCTTTTACTTCCCATGCAAGTTTCGTATGGTGTGTTACTCTTTTTTTGAACGATTCAAAAGTCTCATTCTGAGGTCTTTAGGTGTTGTCTTTATGACTTTGCCAAAGAGGCTAACCTGCACACTTAAAGGTGCAACCACCATTTGTTCTTTCGGCTCATACGATATATGCCATGACGGCCCAACTTTTTGGCCATTATATTCAAATGGTATAAAAGAGGTATTGTAGTAATACAACTCACCCATAGCGGGTTGCACTATTTCATTTGCTACTATACGTGCATTTTTATAGGAAATATACAAGCCAGCACTTAGAAGAATCGCTACAATGATAAGCCATGTTGATATTTTTGAAGCCGCTAATTTAAACATCGTTTCCTTTGAAATTTCCAACTATACTTTATCTGTGATAAGAGGATCTTGGTTTCATTTTCATTCTTATATATGCTGGATTGGCTTTCCTTACTGCCCTTTCATTAGAACGTCGCCTAACGGAACTACCTTGTCCTCCGTGCGGTATTCCGTGTTCAATTTGGGTGGCCCTACCAAGTACTTCATGGGCAAGTTCAGAAGCTGGAGTCGAGGGTTTGCTTCTTAAAAAACCTGTTGCATACTCAACATCCTTTAGATTTGGATCAAAGTATATATCGGCCCCTTTACCATCAGGAAATGGGACTGTATGGGATCGACCGAACCCTGTTTCCACATCTACAGTCGGATGGATTCTGTATAAATTAGGACTATTAATCAATTCATCAATGTCATTTTCGATACACTCATTTTCTTCTCCACATGGTTTTCTATAAAGAAAACCTTCCGCATCAATCCATAAACAGCCCTTTGTAAAGAGGTTTAATTGATTAAGGGTGTATAGGCGTTCTGCCTCATCACCCATCAGTTGAATTCGCAATCCTTCAGGATCAATCAAATTAATCGGATTTCCACCAACATAAACATACAGATTAGTTCCCCCATCTAATCCAATCGGATCAGCGGAGATATATCTTCCGGAGTTGGGGTCGTAGAATCTGTGCCAATTAAAATGCAACCCCGTCTCGTAGTCAAAGTATTGGCCCGAGAATCTCAGATTATTTGTAATAGTCGATGAAAGATCAACGTCCGCCTGTCCAAAAGAAGAATATTTCGCCGACCAGACCACCGCCCCATTAACAGCAGTCAGCATTTGTGTTGTCCCCAGGTGGTCATTTTGATAGAAGTAATAGTTACTTCCCACCTTCATAAACAGTGGATCAGTAGTCCAGGTTGAACCGGGCTGGTAGCCATAAGACTTGGTGACATTCCCTGCAGCATCGGTCTCTGCGACCAAGCCTTCATCGGCATAGACAAAGTAAGTCCTTACTCCACCGACCTCTTTCAACAGTCGTCTACCGAACGGGTCATAGTAGTATTGGGATTCTATTCTGATAAGCCTTTTCGACCCCCGGAAAGGCCTTTTTTTAGGGGGGACCTTCCAACCGGTCACCTTATGTAAAAGAGCTGTTTTAAGTTTAGTCCATTACCGGCATAATCTCAAGTTTTGTTTGCGGTTAAAGAATAAAGGAGCTTTTTTGTTTAACCGCAAAATAAAAATCGATGGGTTCCTTTCGGCCCAATTAAAATCGACCCGATCCTTATTTCAAGGGTGGTGGGCGGGAATAGATATTTAAATTAGCCAGCCGCTTACCTTCCGTGTTGGTCCCGGCTGGCGTGCTAAATGCTAACTGATTACATAAACTCGCGTTATCAGATGGAGCACCTTAGAATCTTTTTAAAAATAGATTGCTCTGTCTGATAACGACAGATTATGTAAGAACTGCATTTAGCTTGACAGGCAGGGCCATTAAAATAGACAAGCGGCTTCCTTGTTTTATTGGAGGGCGGGCGGGGGATATTAAATCAGCCCGGCTACGGACTTATGCGCCGATTGCATTCGCTCCGCGGGCCGTAGTGTTTTTAAATTATTCCAGGATACCAACAAACTCGGAGGCCCGGATTACGGGATCATTGGTAATCAGCGGGAGGTCAAGGTATCTGGCGGTGGCGGCAATGAGCCGGTCGTGGAGCTCGGGGATGTCGGTGATCTCAGATGCGGTTTTGAGGATCTCCAGACTCAGCGGTTCAAACTGGTAATTTTGGCTTCTTAGCAGATCCTCGGTTTGAAAAAGACTGATGTCGATACGGTTTTTTTCAAAAAGATATAGCACTTCCATCAATACAATTGCCGGAATAATAATGGTGCTTTGTGCCTTGTCGGCGGCTAAAAAGGCCTGCTGAGACCTGTCATTGATAACCTTTTTGCCCATCATGAATTTGACCAGTGCCTGGGTATCGGTCACAAAGCTATCCATTGCTAAATTCCTGTTCGAGGTGTTCCCATGTCTGCTTTTTAAATTTTTTCAGATCCGAAAAATCGATATCATAGTCTTTCAAAATGCCTTGCAGCTTAAGCACCTTTTTTTCTTCCAACTGTTTTTTGTGCCTCATAAAATCGATAAAATTGGCAATCGCGCTTAGATCCTGCTCGGTAAAGCCGATTAGCTTATTATATATATTGTGTTTGGTTATGGCGGCTTTGTTCATTTTTTTTCTCCCGTCCTTACAACTGCTCAGGCGCAGCCAGGCTTTGAAATTTGTTCTTCAGGATAAAGGTATCCAGGATCTCCTTGATGGTTCCCTTATCTTTTTCACTGAGCTTATCAATTTCCTCAAATCTTCTCAACAGTTCTCTATCTTTGATATTGACCTTGGCCGCTTGGCCTTCAGCCTCAAAAGCTAAGTAATCCAGCGACACATCGAATATATCCGCTAACTTAATCAGCACATCCGTTGAAGGGGTATTGCGTCCGCGTTCATAGGCGGAGACTTGTTTTTGATGGATCCCCATTTTTTGGGCCAGTTGAGTCTGTGACCAATTTTGTTCCTGTCGCAGTTGCCTGATGCGCTCTTTGATAGCCATCTTTAATTACCTCTTATGTTAGAATATCGTGTTGTTATTCATAGTATATTATTTGAAACGAGAAAATCCAGTAAAAATTACCATATATGGCTTGACATAAGGAAGCGATTGGGGTATTTTTTATCCCAAATAGCATTACACTTTTTTAAGAAAGGAGGTGATTTTTTGATTGAAAACAGCCTTGAGACCACGGACATTTTTAGAGGAGCCTATTATTTGTGTCGGGGTGGTGAGCTGAGCGGGATCCGCTTCAGGCGTAATGGCAAACGGATTGCCTCTTTCCTGTTCACCGGCAGGGGCCTGGATAAACTGGACAAACAATATCGAGACGGTCAGGCCCTGGTCAACCCGCTGCAGTTCAGGGAATCGCTGAATCATTTACGAGATATCCTGTTTGAGAAACTACGAGAACAAGACGATCGGGCTGAGTCACACTTGAGGCGTGACTACGCCACGACAAGGGGAGAACGATATGATAGAAAGAGAAAGAATCGAGGCTATCAAACGCGGCGTTGACCTGGCGGCCCTGGTCAAGGCCAAGGGCGTTAAACTGAGAAAAAACGGCAAAAGCTATTTTGTACAGTAAATCCGGGACGTTGTTGACTGAGTTGACTTACGAGTTCCTATAGAAAATCATTGCTGTCCAAAATAATTTGAAAATCAAATACTGCCTTTAATAAAAACAGGCAGTTATAAACGGGAAATTAGTGATTTAGAAATCAGGTTGTACCTTTTCAAAGTCGATGCTGTCCAAAACCCTT
>Ga0209260_10000633_pt1 | contig 10925 bp, 11 predicted proteins | sample WorMetTypGCAVOLI_FD_187421 | JGI IMG/M metagenome (GOLD analysis project Ga0209260, IMG submission 187421) | Marine gutless worms symbiont microbial communities from Max Planck institute for Marine Microbiology, Germany - Olavius algarvensis... ...
TCCCAAGCGGCTTGTGGGACCATTTCACTAAAATTTGGCGACCCGAACCGTTCAAGTTGGTGCGATAAATTTGGTGAGTGCCCGTATCGGTCCAATATAACTTGCCGGCGGCTCTGTCGACCGCGATCCCTTGGGGGTCGGACAACCCGGTTAATAAGATTTCGCGGCTGGAACCATCTAGATTGGCCCGGTTAATTTGGTGTATGCCTGAATCGCTCCAGTATATCTTGTCGTTGGCGACTGCGATTCCCCGGGGATTGGGTGTCCACTCCACTATGGTTTGCCGGCCCGAGCCGTCCAGGTTGGCCCGGTATATTTCGTGAGTTCCTGAATCAGTCCAATATAGCTGGCCGGCGGCATGGTCGACCGCGATTGCCTGCGGCTCAGACAACCTGGTCACCTGCGCACGGCGTTCCGAACCCACAAAACCGGTGCGCTGGACCGGGCTCCCAACCGCATCCGTCCGATAAGGAGGGATCCCAAAAACAAACGGATTGGCAGACCCCACCTCAGATAACAGAACGAAGGCCAAGAGGCTTACAACGGCTAATATCAAATTGCTATAAAACACTTTCAAGGCGGGTCTCTTTGAATTGCTGGATTTGGTAATCTCAATACCCTGGCTCTAGGTTACTGCCAATAACACAATCGTATTTAAGCTACAAAATAAATTGTGTTACTCGCAGCTGAAACGTTTATCGGTAGCAGCTGCATTTATGTGTTATAACGGTTCAACCAATAAACGATTTAACCCAAGGCAAAACGGTCTCAAATTGCCTGCTGAATAAATTCAGGGACCATGAATACCCGATCCACTTCCTTTTTAGAATAAACAAACGGCTCCAAATCTTTAGCCAGGCGACTGAAGTCCAGTTGGGCGCTCCGTAAAAGCAATCTGTCACGCAACTCTTTTTTATTTCGGATTGACATTTTTTGATCCAGATAATCAAAATTCACCGCGGATTTTCCAAGCAGGAAAACAACATCAAAAAAATCGCGGCCCATCGGCCGGCTGCGGTTAAAAATAGAAAAAATTTTCTGCGCAGCTATAATATCAGCGGGCACAGTGTTTATTCTTGAAAATACATCGAATTTGTTTAGGATAAATTTATCCGGGTTATATCGGACTCCCTGTGGCTCGGTAGCTATCTGGATCAGCAGCTTTTCATCCCGATGACCGGATAAAACGAAAGGAGTTTGTAATTCCCTGAATCGTTATCAACCAAACTGGCCAAGGTTTGATCCTGTTTACGAATGCTGGACTAGGCAGAACTCGTTGCCGTCCGGGTCGGCCATTACCGCCCACGTTATTCCGTATTCGCTGATCTCGTCGAGCTTGGTTCCGCCAAGGTCCACTACCCGCTGCACCGCCGACTGCAAATTTGTGACATCCAGGTCGATGTGGGCCCGGTTCTTGTGTTCGTGTTGCTCCGGTACTTTTTGAAGCAACAAAGACGGAGGGTCGCCTCCTCCGATCCGGCAGTACTTGTCGGCCTTGAACGAAATCTCCTGCCCGAGGACCTCCGACCAGAATTCCGCACAACTTTTCAGATCATTCACGTCGAGCACGATGGCGTATAGTGATCCGACTGGTTCCGATGCTCCTGTGTCACTTGTCACGGCGTCTTCCTCCCTTCTTTGTTTGATACGTGATTGCTTTGCTAGCATTTAGCATGGGAAAATCATGCTTGTGTATCAGATTTTGGGTTCCCCGATAAATCGGGATTTACGCTTCGCTCCAACCGGTTGGTCCGGGTAAGGGACTAAAAAATAGAAAAGACAGTGCCGAAACTAGCATTGTCTTTTTACCTCTGAGTTCTAATTACTTTTGGGGCTATAAGTTCTCTAAAGATTTTATCTTAATCAAAAACTAATTTCGTGAGAATTCATGTTAATTTGCGGCTTATACCAAGCATTTAAATTGAATTAAGCCAACGATGCAGTCATTCCATCAACCAACCCCAGCACGCGCCGCACCACAAATCGGAATTGTTCCGGTGACTTGATTGAGAGTCCCGACTTATCGATGCCATCGGACGCAAAGTTATCCCGCAGGCCGAGTAAAAATTTGCGCACTGATTTTTGCACTTCCGGAGACTCAATCGGCAGCTTTATCTTAATTGTGTGAAAAAGCTTATTGAGCGCGGCCGGAAGCAGCGCAGATAATGAACGGCCCGCGGAGTCTTTGCGGGAGGAATGTAGCCAATTGCCCATAAAATCGATGGCGGCCTCCGTCCCGGGACCCCCGTGGCGTAACGTAACAAATAATCTGCCTAAATCCGGCTCGTCATTGTCAGTCGAAGGAAAAGGGTCCTCCAGCAGCATGACTTTCTGTCGGTATGCCTCCATCTGTCTGATGTTCTGCGTCATGTCGGCATTAAGATCAGTACATCTGCAGTGAAATAATTTGATCCAGCGCAAACAATGATTGAAGATCAGATCGTCTTCAAATCCTGGCGGTGGATTTTTCAGGTTTTTCCAGAACATCGCGGCATATCCGTAAAATAGAGCCGAATCCATCCGGCAGCCGGAGACAGTGCTGCTGCGATATTTTAATGCGTAATTGCCTACGAATTCGATTATAACCCGCGTCAGAATTCGGCGAAATTCTGAAGCAGGTTCACTGGCCAGATATTTAAGATAACACAACAAATATGCTGATTGGTCCTCCTTCAAATAATAGTAGACGCGCGGTAGAATTATCCAGGGCGTATCTGATTTTGACCCGGCTTTTGATACGACTTCCTCTCGTATCGCATTCAGGTTTCTGATCAAATCCGGATCAAACCGGATGCATTTATTCGTCAGAGGACCCATGCGCTGCCAACTGGATGCAGCTGTTTGAAAAAGCATGCGGGCAAAAGATTCGTCAAAGCCGATACGGGTTAAGGCCGGAATGATTTTATTCTCCAGCTGGCGGCTAAACCAGCCTTCCAACTCCATATCCGGCAAGGCTTCAACTGCCTGGAAGAATTTTTCCCGGGCCGCCGCCTCGCATTGTCGCAGGCGCGTTTCGAGTCCTTGGCAGCGGAATCCGCCCATTAAATTGAAGGTGTGATTGGGGGCCGAATTGTGAGGCGCGGAAAAAGGCTGGTCTAGAAATCGTGAAGGCCCGTGAATTGCATTCGCCCCCTGCAGGGGGGTTGCCGGTTGCCGAAAAGGATAAATAGTTGCCATGATCTTTCTCCGGACTGAAAATATAAAAGTTTATGATTTACATCGCGGAGACTGGAACTTCGACTTACTTTTTCAACATTATAATTGCCACATTGTGCTATCTTTGTCAACTGGTATTTTGTCACATTGTGGCATTTTACAAGATTCCGGCATCTTCAGTTTGAGAACCAGATACCAACCACTGGTATCGGTGTATTTCAGGTTGACTCAATTACCACAGAGTGTATTATGAGAGATGCTGTAACCGATATCCGGTTATCTTCATTGGAAAATTGAAACCCTTCAGTTAGGTACCAGTACCTTTATCCTAGTGTTCGTGCTTCTTTTTCTTGCCAAAAATGACTCTGTTTGCGTTCGTCAAAAGGAGGTCACCCCATGGAACTCAACGCCAAAACAAAGATTGACGTCTTATTGAAGCAATTTCCCTTTTTAGAAGATTTTTTAATCTCACTGTCTCCCAAGTTCAAGGGCCTGAAAAATCCAATCATGCGCAAAACCATGGGCAAGGTGGCCTCCCTGGAAATGGCCGCTTCGGTCAGCGGACTGAATATTGATCGGTTGATATCTTCCCTGACGACCGAAATCGAAAAGCAAAGCGGCCAAGATGCAACCTCAAGTGAAACCAGCCCTGCTTCTCAGACTGAACCCCTGACGGATCCCAAAGAACGACAGGCCGCCCTCAAGGGAATCATCAAAGATCTCCATGACGGCGGAGATATGGAGATTCTCAAGCAACGGTTCAAAAATCTGATCCAGGGCGTTGAAGCCCCTGAAATCGCCAAAATAGAGCAGGAGCTTATGAACGAAGGCATGCCCGCCGAAGAGATCAAACGTCTTTGCGACGTTCATGTGGAAATCTTCAAAGAGGCCCTGGAAGAGCAGGATCGTCCGGATCCGCCGATGGGCCATCCGATTCACACTTATATGAAGGAAAACCGGGCTTCAGAGAAAATCATGAGTGACACCAGCATGCTCATGGGTTTGCTGGGTCAGCCCCCTACCCCCGAGGCTTTCGAAGATCACCGTCAGGCGCTGGGAGAACTCATTGAGCAGTTGTCGGAGATCAACACCCACTATACCCGCAAGGAAAACCAGCTTTTTCCCATGCTGGAGGCCCATCACTTCACCGGACCTTCCCAGGTGATGTGGTCCATTCATGATGACATCCGGGCCCATATGAAACAGACCCGCGAGGCGTTTGCCGGCAACGATCCAACACAAACTTTGACCTGCCTGAAAGAGGCCATCCAGGCCATCCGGGATATGGTTTATAAGGAGGAACACATCCTGTTTCCCACCAGCCTGGACATGCTCACCGACAGCGAGTGGGTCAAGGTCAAAGAAGGGGAGGCGGACATCGGTTTCGCCTGGGTGATTCCCGATAAGGGCTGGCCCGACGAAATTCTGAAAGATACCGGGGCACCGGCCCCTGAACCGGAAGAGGTCCTGCAGGATGTGGCCGGAGCGCTGGGTCTGGACACCGGGCGTCTGACCCTGGAACAGATCAATCTGATGCTAACCCATCTGCCGGTGGACTTGACCTTTGTCGACGAAAACGACCGGGTGGCATACTATTCCGAAGGACCGGAGCGGATATTCCCGCGCAGTCCGGCCATTATCGGCCGGGAAGTGCGCAACTGCCATCCTCCCAAAAGTGTCCACCTGGTCAACAAAATCCTGGACGCCTTCAAATCCGGATCCCGGGACTCGGCGGCGTTCTGGATCGAATTGGGCGGCAAATTTATCTACATCCGCTACTTCCCGCTCAGGGATGCCAAAGGACACTACCGGGGATGCCTCGAAGTCAGCCAGGACCTGACCGAAATCCGCAAGCTGGAAGGACAAAACCGTTTGCTGGACTGGGAATAGCGGAATGACGCTGCAGATCCGTTCTTGTCCAGCCCGGATGAGCAGCAGTCACTTTCTGAAAAATTCTTAACGGATGACAAGCTGGTAAGATCAAGTTCTCGTACCGTTAAATCGGCGTTTGGGAATTCCTTACGAATTTCGTCAGCGACACCTTCTCCTTTATTACCGTTGCGAACAGCCATGATTACCGATGCCTTTTTTCCAGCCAATACCCGGGCGGCTTCTTTGCCAAGTCCGCTTGTTGCACCCGTGATGATTACAACTCTGCCTTTTTGATCGGGGATGTTCGTAGCATCCCAATTTGGTTTTGCCATGATTTCTCCTAATTAATCCGCCCTGAAAAATAGTATTTCAGTTATGTTGAAGGTAATACAAATTTTCAATTGCTTGTTAGAATTAGCCGCCAGCGTCTTAATTACATTATGCTGCGCATATTTTTTTAGGTTTTGTTTAAGTCTTATCAGCGAATCGTATAGTATTATTTTTACTTTGATATTTTTTAACGCTCTCTATATAGTTCAGCAAAACTACGGATACTGGAGTGATTAAGGATACTGCCATTTCCTATTTCTTCCGGTCGCATAGTCACTTCAATCATGCATTGACCGATATGAGTCGATTTAACTGCAAGATTCGTGAATTCCAGGGGTGTGTAAAACAAGCTCTCAAAAGAAGTGATTTGTTCCGCCGATGGCATTACAAAGCTTGGTCGGTAAGCAATGAATCTTAACCCGGTGCCCTTGGCCAGAGCACTTAATTCACTTTCTGCTTTGGCTTTCTCTCTGGCCCAGTGAAACCAGGAGTCAGCACCGGTACCTGCGCCCGTAATCAGGTGAAAGGATTTTTGCTTCTCTTTATTCAACGACAGCCAAAGCTTTAAGAAAGCCACCGGAAAATCAACGTGAATCTCGGTATATTTTTCATCACTAACGTTTTTCGCAGAGGTCCCTATGGCCCAATAAACTGCTTTGACGGTTAACAGCTTATCCTTTAGGGGAACGTAGTCCAAATAATTCATATGCCTGGTGACGATAACCTTGCCCATTTCGACCCCTTCTTCGATGCGGGGTGTCAAGCGACGGGTGACGACCTGAATCTTGTGCACATTTTTATCCATTAAGAGTGCTTTTAAAATCCCATCTCCAACGGTTCCACTGGCACCAAAGATCATCACTTCTTTTAATGAATTCTGCCTTAATTGAGGTGTTGAGATGGGTTGGATATCTTCCACACTTGAACGCGATATTGAATAAACCGCTCCTATAAAAAGCAAACATGCGATGCCGAGAATTAGCAGAAATATCTTCTTTTTGCTCATTTTATATCTCCTTCATGGATCGTATGTCCTTGTTTTCCAAAATGTGATTTCCGTTTTCACCGGTTCCGTATAGGCCTGCATGAACCATAGCGGCAGCCAGAGCTTCCGATAACTCTTAACTACCCGATGGGGGTTTAAATATCACTCTCGATAACTGCAGATTTAATCACACCTCTGGACAATTGCATTGATTGTTCCCACCATCTTGCAGCTGGTATGCTCATATTGTATACGGTGGTTTCACCTACAACCGGTGTTGCGGTTTTGACATTTTTAAAGTTAGCGGCGGCGGTTAATCGCACCATCGGCTCGTACCAGGGATGCAGCGCCAGGTTAAACGTTGCCCAATGAATCGGGTGCAAAATCATTCCTTTTAGATCCAGGTGCGCCTGAACGGTCTGCTCGGGAAACATGTGCACTTTGGGCCACCCTTCGCCATAGGCCCCGCTTTCAATAAAGGTTATGTCAAATGGGCCATACCTGTCGCCGATTTGTTTAAAGCCGCCGAAGTAGCCCGAATCCCCACTGAAGAATAGATTGTGAGATGGCGTTTTGATAACCCATGATGCCCACAGCGTCTTATTGCGGTCGGTGATACCGCGCCCTGAAAAATGCTGGGCCGGAGTTGCTGCTACCATCAATTTTTGATCGAGGCGGTATTCCTGCCACCAGCTCAACTCCACGATTTTATCCCGGGATACCCCCCAGTCTACAAGCAGAGCACCTACCTTCAACGGGACAACAAATTTATTTGTCTTTTCAGCCAGACTCTGCACGGAGTACTTATTGAGATGGTCGTAGTGATCGTGCGAAATAATGACAGCGTCTACCTTCGGAATCTGCCGGATGTCCAGGGGCACATCACCGTTGAAGCGTGTGGGGCCGAATATTGAAACACGCTTTTCAAACACCGGATCAGTCAGAATTTTGTATCCGTCGATGTTAATCATCAGTGATGAATGACCCAGCCAGGTGACGTTTAACTGGCCACTGTTTATGATGTTGAAATTAGACAAGTCAACCTGCTTAACCGGCAGTTCCGTGTCCGGTGTTCTATGATTTCTGGTGAACAAAAAATCCCATGTGGTCGAAACATAGTCTGTAAAGGACATATCCAGTGCATTTCCCATGTCGTTAAATTTTCCTTCTTTATATTCAGGCGAAGCCTCTATTTTACTCGGCAGGGTATCGTCAGAATCACTCACCACCGGGGTATCGGTGCTGACACACTGCAAAACGGCAATTGCTGTGATGATGCTGAGGATGATTTTTAGTTTCATTTGGGTTTATATTTCCCGATTTATTCTAACAATAAGTTTTAAACGAACGATCATTTATAAATAGGGTAGAATTTTTTATAACTTGATAGCATCCCAGGCTAATGTGAATGCGGTTTCAATATTTTCCGCGTTCAGTTCAAAGTCCTGGCACAATCCCGGATTGGCAAGAACCGTTATGGGATGATACATGAAGGCCGTGAGAATATCAAAATTCACATTTTTAATGATCTTTTGTTCTATTCCGGTTTGCAGCACCTTGACCAGGGGCACAAAATATTGCTCAACCTCTTGTTTATCAACTAGAGAACTGAAAGGTGAATTGGAAAATTGTTCGACAAATTTGTAATATTCCAGGTTGTTAGAGATATATTCAAACATATTAAACCATACATTTCTCAATATATCCCGGATCGGCAGATGGTCGTTAAAATCCCTGAGCAGGGCCTTGCTTAGATCAAGTTTTATTGCGATGTAGGTTGAAACTAATAGGTCCTCTTTGTTTTTGTAATACACATAAATTGTGGCCGGAGATACACCGGCTTCCCTGGCAATTTTGGACACCGAGCTGGAGGCGAATCCGATTTCATTGACCAGTTTAACCGTGGCCTCAAACAGGGCAGAGTCTTTTTCATCATCTTTTGTTCTCATAATCCTAAGATAAACGATCATTCATTTATTGTCAACGAAATTTTATACATATTCGTTTTTTTCTTTTGCAGTGGAGGCGGCGGGAGTCGAACCCGCATCCGAAAATATGCTGTTGCGGCGCCCACCAATTAATTCTTTTCTCACTCGACATCGAAACCTGAAGGTAATTCTACACCTGATATACTTTTTTCGGCTTGTTCCGACGATTGACACGTTTCGACCGAGAAGTTTTTGCTGATCAAGGAGACGCAATGTTTCCGCAGCTACTTTGGGGACTCGCTGAATCATAGCGGCTTTGCAAAATCTGGCCTGTTCCTTCATCCAATTTTTCAGACTATCCAGGCGTTCCTTTACCTGCTGTTTATTCTTGCGAAATTCTTTCAGTATTTTTTTCTTGACATTTGCTAATAACAATATATGTTAATAGCAAATATTGATATTAGCAATATTTGGAATTGCCATATATAACCTGAAGCAATTGGAGCACATAAAATGGCGCGCAAGCAACTTGTTCAGCGATCACGGAATTCGTTTACCCGCCTCGCACGATTCTTTAATCAATTGATGCGCGAGCAGCTGATGTGCGGGCCGGTAACCGTGCAGCAGTGCTACACCCTCGAGGCATTGGTGGATGGCCCCAAAACCATGAATGAACTGGCGGCGGAGGTCGCCCTTCACCAGAGTACCCTGACCCGGGTTGTTGAAAAACTGGAGAAACAGAATCTGGTTCAACGCAGACGATTGGCACACAATCAACGCAGTGTGGAAGTGCAAATAACGGAAGCAGGCAAGCAAACTTATAAATTATTGGACAAAGCGAGTTCGCAGATGATCTCGGATTTGCTGGACCATATTTCCCGGGAGCGTCAGGTTACCATTGTAGAGGCAATGGAAGAAGTGGCTGAATTATTAAATCCGGGAAATGAAGCATTCCAAAAACTATTAAAAGGGTGTCGATGTAATATACAGGAAAAGCGATAGTTAGCAGACACAAAAGTTTCCCTGCCGGCTACCAATTTTTTGCCTAATAAAGAATGGCGCACGGCGCACGGCATTAGGCGCACGAAGCACACCATACTTTTTTAAAGAATGGAAGGAAAAACTAATGACGAATGCGCGAAAACAGAGATCAACTGATGAAATCGTTAATCGCATGATTCAGCTGGCAGAAAACATTTACTAAGGAGCTAAGAAAATGGACGCCAGAGTATCTCAATCTGAAATACCGCAAGTATACGATTCGTTGTCGAAAACATATGACATCTGGGGCAAACTTGCAGAAACAAGGGCAAGAAATCGGGCTCTCGAATTAGCGGACATTCATGACGGTCAAAAAATCCTGGAAGTGGCCGTCGGCACGGGTCTGGCTTTTTATGAAATTGTGAAAAAAAATCCCGGCGGCACCAATATCGGAATTGACATCTCCCCCGGGATGTTGCAGAAAGCCGAAAAAAGACTTCAGTCTTTATCGGGTGCCAATTATCAATTGAAAAATGGGAATGCTTTCAAGATTGCAGAAGAATCGCAACGTTTTGATTTGTTGGTAAACAGCTACATGTTTGATTTGATTGCATTCAATGAAATGGATAGTGTTTTAACGGAATTCAAGCGGGTACTAAAAAAAGACGGCAAGCTGATTCTGGCCAACATGACGACGGGACAAACCTTTGGCAGCGGTATTTACAGCTTGATATACCGCATGTCACCGAAATTATTTGGCGGGTGCCGGGGTGTCAGGTTATCGGAAAAATTACAGCAAAGTGGATTTCAAGTAAAAACCAGAGAATACCATCAGCAGCTGCTTTTTCCCTCCGAAGTAATCCTGGCGCTAAAAAAGTGAGAACAGAGTGGGCCCTTGAGGTTCATGAAACCATTTCAGCGCATCTTAAATACCTGAAAATATGGTTCATTTAAACAAACGAACCGGGGAACAATGACCTATCTTCGATATCCGGCGGCGAGCAACAATCAACTCCCTTTTTTTCTTCCCCCGGGAAGATCTTCTTCTCCCTGTAAATTAGTCTTCATCCGTCTCCCAATAGCAGTATCTCTTTGCCTCGATCGGAATCAAAGGAACCTTATCACAGGGGCCCACTCGTTTAATAAAGAATTATACGATATTGAATTATCTTTCAAGCAAAAATCTTAATTAATGGCACGCGTCTGCCAGATCGTAAATTCTTCGTTTAGACCATCTAAAACCTGCCGGTCGCGATCGTAAACATCATTTTTGAAAATTATATTGTCATTTTCATCAGTCCAGATGGTCACATACAGGAGCATCACCGGTTTGGGTTTCGGCAGGTTAACTCTCTGAGTTATATTGGTATCAATCAGTTCTTGAATGCTCTGCCGGTTCCATTTCGCCGGATCGTTTAACAATAATTCGGCCAATTCGATATTTTTTTCGACCCGGATGCAGCCCGAACTGAAAGCCCGGTCCTGGCGCCCGTAAAGGGAGCGGCTCGGGGTATCGTGCAGATAAATAAAATGTTTATTGGGGAATCACTCTTGTCCAAAAACGGGTTTAGAATGAGTCATAAAGTGAGTAATAATACGAGTCATTGAAAAAAATCCTCCTTATATGTAGGGTGGTTGTTAATTTCGCCAAAAAATAACAAATACCCGCAACA
>Ga0209260_10000636_pt1 | contig 10873 bp, 7 predicted proteins | sample WorMetTypGCAVOLI_FD_187421 | JGI IMG/M metagenome (GOLD analysis project Ga0209260, IMG submission 187421) | Marine gutless worms symbiont microbial communities from Max Planck institute for Marine Microbiology, Germany - Olavius algarvensis... ...
ACTGTTAGATATCCAGCATCGAGTATCAAGCATCCAGCATCAGCCCGGAAAAAGCAACGATCTCAGCCATAACGGCCAGGCTAGATGATAAGAATTTATGCAATGTTAGGGTATATATTGTTTTGGATTGATTCACTGAAATATGAAGATTCCTTGCCAAGAAAACTTTGCCGATTCACGATTCTCAAACTGACACTTCTGGCATTGCAATTTGTTGAACTGGGGACTTATCAACCGGAGTGTTTAGTCGACAAAGTTCACATTTGGATAATGCGCTTTCATACACTCAGGACATATGCCGTGAGAAATATCGGCCTGTAAATGTTTATGTATATAGACATCAACCTGTTCCCAATAGCCTTTATCATCCCGAATCTTCTTACAAAAGGAGCAGAGCGGCAATATCCCTCTTAATGTTTTGATCTCTTTTAATGCTTCCTGAAGATCCTTGATAAGTTTTTCCCGTTCTTTCTCAGCCTGTTTTCGTTCGGTGATGTCCTGGCCAATCGCTATGACCCCGGTCGCCTCATTCCTGTCATCGAGGAGGGGAGCCACGTCCCAGCTCAGAATTCTCTCCTTTCCGTATGCATCGGTGACCGGATTCTCGTAGCCTCGGGTTCGCTCTGCTCGAAGGACCTCCTTGAAATCCTGGTAGATGGGCCCGCGGGCCTCACCCGGGATAAACCTCTCCAAGTAATTCTTTCCAAGTGCTTCCGCTCGTGTGCAGCCGAAAAGCCTCTCTGCCTCGGGATTGAGTCCCAGGATTCGTCCCTCCGGTGATAGATGCAGAATGATGGAGGGCGCAGTCTCGATTAGGGCGCGGTATCGCCTTTCACTCTCTCGCAGTGCCTCCTCGGCCTTCTTTTGTTCAGAGAGATCACGAATTGCAGTAACCCGAACCTGCCGCCCTTTATATGCGAACATCTTGGCGTGGACTTCTATAGGAAATCTGGTACCATTTTTCTTTATCCCAATAGATTCATAAGGTTTTTCATAACCGGATAATATCTTGTTTTGAATCTCTTTCCGCATATCTGCTTCGACAAATTCAGCTGCCCTCCTGCCAATAAGTTCTGCTTTTGGGTAGCCGTACATTTTGGCCATGGTATTATTGACTTCAAGGAAAATGCCTTTTTCAGAGATAACTATCCCTTCAAACGCAGCATCAGAAAGGCTGCGATATCTCTCTTCGCTATCTGTCAGTACTTGGTTTAAGTTATTCAACTCAGCAGTTCGCTTTTTAACCTTTTCTTCTATTCTCTGTGCGTTGATAGTTATCAGGCCAATGGCAATAAAAATGTTACCAATTGTTGCTATAATCAATGAGAGTCCGTGTATGATACCAGCTGACATAAAATCATGAATTTTACCCTCAAATGATAGGGTCAGAGCTGATCTTAAAAGAAACCATAGCGCCATCAATGTAAAGATAGTCAGCAATAGCCAATTTTTCCCTTCAAGTATGACCGAGATTTTTCGACTGGCAATGGAAGTGCAACGCAAACAGACAAGCATGATTACTAAAGAAATAACCACAATACGAGCATTGACATTTGGTGAGACGTAACAAAAATATGAAAAGGCAATAATGAAAACAAAAAGAGGAGCAATATCCACCCAAGTATTCTGATCACCATCAGCGAAATCAACTAATCCCCGGGCTATAAATGCATAACAAAGTACTATTAAAGTATTGGCCAGTACAACGGTAATAAAAACCGGAAGAATATTTCTAAGGCTTAATAAAACAAACCCTATAAAATTTAGCATAAAAGCAAGGGTCCATAGATTGAAACCCGGGTAGGTCTTTCGAGCCTTATAAATGTAAACCATACAGACAAAAAGGCATGCGGATATCAATCCACTGAATAGAGATAGAGTCCTTATGTCCAAAAAAATTTGCATTGCTCAAACATACATTAATCGTGTAAAATTTCGAACGATCTTATGTTTCATAACCTGCCTCCAGCGCTTTCAGAGATGCCTCCAGCATTTTTTTGTTCTTACCGAACCGATTCCTTAAAACAGATTTGATATCCGTCATAGTACAAAACAATTTACCTTGTTTGGCCTTGATCTTACCGGCTTTGGCCAGGGCAAATCCGAGGACGATAAGGTTAGCGGCCTGCGGGTTTCCGATCTCCTGGGCCAGGGAGTCGGCATCAATATTATGAACCGGAATTTCCGCTGCCTGTTTGCCGTCATGCTCACCGTTCGCAATGGCCCATCCGTTCGACTTCAGAAAATTCTTGTGGACTGCTATATTTTCAGCCTTGAGAACCAGCAGACCATCGGCCTGTTTAGGCCGAATCAGGGGACTTGAAAAATCCCCGACTTTAAAATGGGACAGGACGGTCCCTCCCCTTTGGGCCATACCGTGGGTCTCGGATGTAAAAACAGGCAATCCTTTTTTGATGGCCGCCTCTGCCAGAAGACGCGTCACAAACAAAATCCCCTGCCCGCCGACACCGCTTATAATAAGTTGTTGCATTATTGGTTCAGTCATTGAGCCTCCTGAAATTTACTTTTGCATTGTGGCCTGAGTTCTCTGTCTTCCCATATTACGAATTCCATAATTTTTCAACTTCCTAATTCCGAACTCTTTTTTCCGCCTTCCGCCTTCCGCATTCCGACTTGGATTAACCTTTATCCCTGTACCTTGACCTTTTATCTCGCGCCTTGCACCTTTTTCAAATTTCGCATTTCACATCCTTGCTTCCGACTTCCGCAATCCGAGTTCCGACTTCAATCCTCTTTAATAACAATCGCCCCTTTCGGGCAGACATTCAGACAAACACCGCACCCGATGCATAAAATAGGATCAACAGTCGTGTATTTTTCATCCTCATTCTCATCATGGTAAATCAGCGCCGGGCATTCAAATTGCTTGATGCAGTAAGCACAGCCATCGCAGTCGTCAGTGATTGTGATGGGTATCGGCTCGGCGGCTTCACCTTTTCTTGCCAGATCGATCACGCATGGATACCGGGATATCACCACGGCCGGTCCGGTTTCACGGCTGTATTTGACGGCCTCTTTCATGCGAGCAGAGAATTCTTTGAAGTTATATGGGTTGCTTTCCTTGCAGTATTTTACGCCACAGCCGCGCACAAGGGCTGCAATGTCAACAGTCTCGAGCGGTTCGCCGCCGGCACCAACACCGCTGGTCGGTGTCGGTTGGCTGCCGGTCATGGCTGTCGTCCGATTGTCCAGAATTACCAGCACAAATTTCACATTCTGAACCACTGCATCTATCAATGCCGGTATGCCGGCATGAAAAAAGGTGGAATCCCCGATGGTGGCGACGATGTCCGGTCGTTTTTCTTCATTTTTGTGGGCATGATAGAAGCCGGAGGCCTGGCTGACGGCAGCTCCCATGCAAAGAACCGTATCCACTGCACCCAAATTCAACCCCAGGGTGTAACACCCGATATCACTGGTAAATATTCCTCCGCGGGCCGCTTTTTTAATTGCATAAAAACTGGCCCGGTGCGGACAGCCGGCACAAAGCGTCGGGCGCCTGCCCCCGGCAAACGGTATCGCCAGCTTTTTGGTTTTCTTCCCGGTAAATTTGCCGATAATTTCCTCAATGTTCTCAGGATAAAGTTCCCCAACGGAGGGAACGGTATTTGACACCTTACCCTGGACCCGATGTCGATCCGCCAACTGCATTTCGATGACAGCCATGGGTTCTTCAATCACCAGAATTTCTTCGTATGTTTCAATCCAATGGGCGATAAAATCAGTGTGCAGGGGAAAAGGCTGCAGCACCTGATAAAATGGGATGGTTTGCCATAGGTTCAGCTCCTTTAAAATCTCCTTGGTATGGGCCGCAGCAACACCGGAAGAAATAATTGCTCTGGTAGATTTTACTTCCGGGTTCAGGCAAACTGGTTCGGTCGGTTTATGCCGGGCAATGGCTGCCAGTTTTTCTTCCACCTCATTGTGAAGATGAAATCTGAAGCGAGGCGTTGCCGCCCATCGACTTGGATCTTTTTCGAACTTCACCTCTCGCTCCAATTGCATTATCTTTTCCAGTGCCACGTCCTGACGGGAATGACAGACCCTGGTGGTAGGCCGCAGCATCACCGGTGTTTTGAAATTTTCTGATATCTCATAGGCCAGTGCGATCATTTCTTTGGCTTGAAATGGCGTATCCGGATCCAGCGCCGGAATTCTGGCCATCATCGCCATCAGGCGACTATCCTGTTCGGTCTGAGAAGAAATAGGTCCGGGATCATCGGCACTGATCACAATGAATCCGCCTTTAACTCCCATATAGGCGGCACTCATCAATGGATCGGACGCCACGTTTAAACCGACCTGTTTCATGGCAACCGCCGTGCGCAACCCGGTCTGACAACCGGCGTAGGCAATCTCAAAGGCTATCTTCTCGTTTATCGCCCACTGGGTATGCATGGTTAATTTATTTTCTTTTTGAAAAGAAGCCACGGCCGCCAATATTTCAGAAGCAGGTGTGCCCGGATAGGAAGTGGCAACAGCACACCCGTTTTCCACCAGCCCGCGCGCTATCGCTTCGTTGCCCAACAGTAATCTGCGTTCAGTCACAAGAAAATCCTCCGTTGGATCGTTAAGATCATTGGGTTCGTTTAGATGGTTTAGATCGTAGATATCGTTGAGATTTTTATTATCCTTAAGATGGTTAATTTAGTTGACTGGTTGATTAGGAATTAAGGAATAAATCTGATTATTTAATCTCAATCGACATTTATCTTTCAGCTTTGGGCTATCGGCTAACACAGTATGTGCCTCCCTGCACGCTCCTTGCTTTGGCTCTTTGCCCTCCGCCCTTTCGCCCGCAACACGCAACGCGGCTAAAGTTCAAACGGCGTCACAGTGATATTCAGCGGCAAATCCCGTAATTTATCCATAACATCGGCAGGTATGATATCATCGGTTCGCAAGAAAATGATTGTTTTATCGCCCCCTTCTTCCTGCCCGACCCGCATGCGGCTGATATTTATATTACTATCGCCCAGCAGCATTCCGATACTGCCGATGGCACCCGGTTTGTCATGGTTGTGGATCAAGACAAAGCGTCCCTGAGGATGAAGCTCCAATCGGAAATTATTGATATTGACCACTCTCGGATCCTTGTGACCAAAAATGGTGCCGGCGACTTTACTTGTCCCTTCGCTCGAAACTGTTTTAACGGTGATGAGATTTACGAATTCTTCGGTCTCGACAAGCCTTGCCTCCGTGACTTTTATACCCCTCTCTTTGGCCACAACTTCGGCATTGACGGAATTTACGGTATCTTTGACCATGGGAGTCAATAGTCCCTTCAAAACCGCAGTGGTAACCGGTGCAAGGTCAAGGTCCTGAAAATCTCCGGCATATTCAATCACGACTTCTTTAATGGGGCCGACGGATAGTTGTGCCAGCAGACAGCCCATCCGGTCGGCCAGGGTCACGAGCGGCCCGATCTTCTGCAACAGCTCGCCGCTGACTGCCGGAACATTTACTGCATTGATGATGGTTCCGTCCCTTAAATAGGCAATAATTTGTTCCGCTACCTGTACCGCCACATTGGTCTGGGCTTCCAGAGTAGAAGCCCCCAGGTGCGGTGTACAGATCACCCGGTCGATTTCAAACAAAGGGCAGACCCCTGGCGGTTCGGTTTCAAAAACATCCAGGGCTGCACCGGCAACTTTGCCGGATCGTAAGGCTTCATTAAGATCCGCTTCATCCACAATGCCGCCGCGGGCACAGTTGATGATCATCACGCCGGCCTTCATTTGATCGAAAGCGGCTTTGTTCATGAATCCAACGGTATCCTTAAATTTAGGAACATGAACGGTGATATAATCTGCTCTTCTGTATAATTCCTCCAATGACACCGGCTCGAAACCGGCTTTTTCGATCTGCTCCGGGGTGACAAACGGATCATGCACGATGACCTGCATTTTTAGCCCCCGGGCGCGATCGGCAACAATGGAGCCGATTTTTCCCATTCCAATCAGGCCCAGAACTTTTTTGTATACCTCCCTGCCCTGGAGTTTTTTCTTTTCCCAGAGGCCCTGCTTCAGTGTTGCGGTACCCCAGGGGATGTTGCGGGTCAACGCCATCATCATGGCGATGGTATGCTCGGCGGTCGTCACCACATTTCCGGTTGGCGTATTCATCACGACAACCCCGCGTTTGGTCGCCGCCGGGATGTCAACATTATCGAGACCAATGCCGGCACGACCAACGACTTTTAGATTTGTTGCCGCATCGAGAATATCTTCAGTCACCCGGGTTGCGCTTCGAATGACTAAAGCGTCATATTCGCCAATGATACCTTTGAGTTCATCAGGCTGCAGTCCGGTCTTGACATCCACCGTCATCCCGGGTTCTTCCCCAAACATCTTAATCCCGATTTCTCCGAGATTGTCGCTAACCAGAATTTTCATGTGTTCCTCCACCATAAAAGCGTTTGAACATTGTATACGTCTGGAAGGTTAAAACTCTGCGCGATAAAGCGGTGTGTGATGGAAAAAAGGTAAGGGTTCAAGATATAAAACGCCTCAAAGCCACTCAATCGGTGCGTTTTTTCGCCAGTTCGATCAGTTCAACCAGGCTGTTGACTTTTGGCTTCGGTTGGGCCTCCATCAATTGATGGAATTGGTCTTCCGGCAAATGGTCTTTCAGATACCGCACCACATCAAAGTGCTCCCACCAGCAATCCAGGATTTTGAAGCAGGGCTGCTGTTGATCACCACAAATTTTGCAGTAATGAAACGGTACGGTGTTGCCCAGTCGCGGGCAACGCCGTACCAATTTTTTTGCGGTATTTTTCATGGTGGTGCCACAATTGAGCGTTTTTCGCTCAATTAGACTGTCTCTCGGCTTTTAACGTGCTCCGGCTTGGGATATTGCTCGAGGATCTTTTCCGCCTCTTCGATTTCCTCGGCCGGATATTCATAATCAGTGAGATTGCCCGCCAGGAACTGCTCGTATGCCCCGAGGTCGATCACACCATGACCGCTGAAGTTAAAAAGAATTACCTTTTCCTTGCCTTCTTGCTTGGCTTGCCTGGCCAGGTCGACCACACAGGCCAACGCATGGTTGGTTTCCGGAGCAGGGATAAAGCCTTCGCTCCTGGCAACCAGCAGGCCGGCCTCATAGGTGGCGAGTTGGTTATACGCTTTGGCTTCCAGGAGTCCTTCATCGACCAGTTGGCTGACCGTGGGCGCCATGCCGTGATAGCGCAGACCGCCGGCGTGCATCGGTGGCGGCACGAAGGTGTGGCCGAGGCTGTGCATTGCCAGCAGCGGGGTCATCCCGATGGTATCCCCGTGGTCATAGGAAAACGGCGCCCGGGTCAATGTCGGACAGGCCGCCGGTTCAACCGGATGGATGGCGATGTCTTTGCCGTTGAATTTGTCATGTACAAACGGAAAGGCCAGACCGGCAAAATTGCTGCCGCCGCCAGCACATCCGATGACGACATCCGGATATTCGCCAATCTTTTCCATCTGTTTTTTGGCTTCCAGGCCGATAATCGTCTGGTGCAGCATGACATGATTGAGGACACTGCCAAGAGAGTACCTTGTCTCACCGGACTCGTCGGTGACCGCCGCTTCAATCGCTTCACTGATGGCAATCCCCAGGCTGCCGGGTGTATCCGGATCCTGCTCCAGAATTTGACGACCGGCCTTGGTCTCCGTACTGGGGCTGGCAATGCAGTCGGCACCCCAGGTGGCCATCATGGTTTTGCGATAGGGTTTCTGGTCGAAACTGATTCTGACCATATAAACTTTGCATTCAAGCCCGAATTGTGTACACGCAAATGCAAGGGCGCTGCCCCACTGACCAGCGCCGGTTTCGGTGGTTAAACGCTTGATGCCGAATTCCTTGTTATAATAGGCCTGGGCGACCGCAGTATTGGGTTTATGGCTGCCGGGAGGGCTGACACCCTCATATTTATAATAAATTCTGGCCGGTGTATCCAACGCCTTTTCCAGCTCATAGGCCCGTACCAGCGGAGAGGGACGCCAGATCCTTAAAACTCTCAATACTTCCTCCGGAATATCGATCCATCTCTCGCTGCTGACTTCCTGTTCGATCAGGTTCATCGGGAAAACCGGGGCCAGCATGTCAGGACTGATCGGGTTTCCATCCGGCCCCAGGGGTGGATTCATTTTGATATCCGCAAGAACATTGTACCATTGACGTGGTATTTCATCTTCGGTCAAGAAAACTTTTTTGGTTTCCATTGCGCCCTCCTTGCTGTTTAGTTAGCGGTCAACGATAGCAACAACTTAACCCGGCCAATCCGGGGGAAATGAGCGAAAATTGATAATCTAGTAAAATTTAGAAATGATCAGGTGCTTGGCATGACATATTCGATGTAATATTAGCCACTTAAACATCTGAAACCTATTCATTTATTATCTTGACTTCAATGTGTATACTGTATACATTGCTTAGTCAAGAAAATTTTCGCATCATGCTATACCAAATACACTGGAGCAGAACCGAAATTTCTAACTTCAATTCAATTTCGCAATAATATTAAGGAAGGTAACCCTAAGATGTCGAATGAAACGAATCTTTACCGCTCAGCATTTAATCCACTGCTCATCAAACCCGCCCGTCCGCTGCCGGACGAAGTCGCCGTGATCGGCGCCGGTACCATCGGCCCGGATATCGCCTATTACCTGAAAAGCGCCATGCCGGGCTGCCGGCTGTATCTGCTCGATGTCGTAGACGAACCCTTAAAGCAGGCGGAACAACGGATTAGAGGCTACACGCAAAAGGCCCTAGACAGAAAGAAGATGAAACCGGAAAAAGCCGCTGCGGTGCGGGAAAATATCGTCTATACGACTGATTATCAACAAATAAAGAATTGTAAGCTGGTTATCGAAGCCGCCACTGAAGACATCCCGCTCAAACAAAAGATATTCGGCATGGTCGAAAAAATCGTCAGTGACGAGACAATTATTACATCGAACACCAGCTCAATACCGGCGGACAGAATATTCGCACGCATGGATAACCCCGAACGGACCTCCATTACGCACTTTTTTGCGCCGGCCTGGCGCAGCCTTCCGGTTGAAGTCATCTCCTGGGAACGCGGCAGCCGGGAGGTGCTGGATTACCTGTTCTGGTTTTTTGCCCAAACCGGCAAAGCCCCGATCATTACCGACAATGCCATCTGCTTTGTCCTGGATCGCGTATTTGACAATTGGTGCAATGAATCCGCCTATCTGCTGCAAAGCGCCACTGCCAGACAGATTGATAAGGTAGCGGAAGAATTTGTATTTGCCGGACCGTTCTTTGTTTTGAATATGGCCAACGGCAATCCCATCATTATTGAAACCAATTCGCTTCAAATGGAAGAAGGTGACCATTATAAACCGGCGTCGGTTCTCGGTTCGGTTGATCGCTGGCTGACTCATCGCCCGGGAAGCCCCGTTGAAGTAAGCGATGGAATCAAAAGCACGGTTCGCGACAGACTGCTGGGAATTTTGTTTTCCCAATCCTTTGACATTATCGATCGGGGCATCGGCACTCCGGAAGATCTTAATTTTGGTTGCCAGGTAGCCCTGGGGTTTAAAAAAGGGCCCTTGGATCTCATGCGCGATCTGCGCGAAGCGGAAGTCAGCCGTATTATGCAAAAATTTCAGCTGGAACGGCCGGGCTTCCCTCAGCCTCAGAAGCCGTTCGTGTCTTATCAGGACTTTAATCGGTTTATATTAGTCGATGATTACCAGAGCGCTAAAATTATAACCATTAGACGCCCCCAGGCCATGAATGCCCTTAATGACGAGTTGACCGACGAAATTCTGGCAGTTTTAACCCGGTATGAGAATGACCCCGCCGTTAAAGGGTTTATCATTACCGGTTACGGCACAGCCGCATTTTCCGCCGGAGCCGATATCGGCAAATTTCCATCGATGCTGGGCGACCCGCAGGCTTCGGCCCAGTACGCCAGAGACTGCGCCAAGGTACAGGTATTTATGGACCGCATGCAAAAGCCGGTGGTGGCCGCTCTCAATGGGCTGGCCATGGGCGGCGGTCTGGAAGTTGCCATCCGCTGTCACAGTATGGTAGCGATGCAAAATGCCATCCTGCAATTCCCCGAAATTACTCTCGGTATTTTGCCGGGCATCGGCGGCTGTGTGGTACCCTATCGCAAATGGCCCGAGGGTGCGGCATTGTTTCATGATATGATCTGTTTCGGCAAGCCCTTGAAAGCGCAGCAAGCGGCCGAAATTGGCATGATAGCCAGTCTGGTTGACAATCATCAGGATCTTATTAGGGCTGCGATGGATGAGGTTAATAAACTACAGGGCAACGTCAGGGGGATACCCCAGGGCAAGGTAGATATACCTGAGATAAATATTCCTGAGGAGCCTAAGGCCGGCCATCAATTATTAAGTCGGGAAGCCGTTAACATAACCGCTCAAACGATTCAAAAAGGAGTCGCCACTGAAGACCTGGCCGAAGCACTTGAGGTTGGTTACCGGGGATTTGGCGAAATTGCCTGCTCGGATGCCGCCCAGGAAGGTATTTCGGCATTTCTGGAAAGAAGAAGGCCGGAATTTAAGAAGTAACCGCCCCGCGTATTTCGAATATGGTGTGAAATATGTATACCCTGATTGAGCCGATAGTTCAATCAGGGTGCTTAGATGTTGTATCTGGTTGGTTGTTAAACATGGATTAGACCACACATCTTGCCATTGGTCCAACTATCGGTGGTGTATGAATATGGTCATATACTTTTCGTATATCTCAGAGATTCCAATGGTGTCAACACCGGAGATAGATAGCAGTTGCGGTGCCAGTTTTAGTTATGTTGTGAACACCCTGGATCTACTTTTCTGGTTTTTATAAAGGAATGTATTTTCTTTGCTTATAATTC
>Ga0209260_10000639_pt1 | contig 10799 bp, 5 predicted proteins | sample WorMetTypGCAVOLI_FD_187421 | JGI IMG/M metagenome (GOLD analysis project Ga0209260, IMG submission 187421) | Marine gutless worms symbiont microbial communities from Max Planck institute for Marine Microbiology, Germany - Olavius algarvensis... ...
CACAGCAGCAGCAGCAGCAGCAGTTTCACTCATAAAAACAGCTGTACCCACTGCCTTTCGTCAGCCAGATTTGTTGTGTACGCTATACGATATTCTCATGTCACATCCGTCTCCCATATGCGTAGCTGTCGCTGACACGACGTGCGCGACATGTGTATACATAAGGAGGCGGTCACCCCGGTGTCCGTCTGTTCCAATTCTCTTTCCATCCATATCACATTTTACGTTATTACCACAAGGGCGTCCCCCCCAGGGAGGAAACAAAAATGTGGTAAAAATAGCGATTTTTGGACTTACGCATTTACTTAACCATCGTATAACTCGGAAAGTATTGAAGATAGATAGGTACATGCTACGAGGGGTTTGGCAAGCATTGAATTGTCTTTCCATCCATGCAACATATTGTGTTATAGTCGCAGGGGCGTCTCCGGGGGAAACAAACATGAGGGCTGCGGTACGTGAAAATAGTGATTTTTTGTACTTGCGGTTCGAATAACTGGGAAACTGTTGAGATAGATGGGTACATGCAGCGAGACAATTTGTAAGCATCGAATAGTCTTTCCATCTATGCAACATATTGCGTGATAGTCGCAGGGGCGTCTCCAGGGGAAACAAGAGGTCAAAGTAATTTGACAAAAAAAATGTGGACTGCGGTACGTGAAAATAGCGATTTTTTGCACTTGCGGTTCGAATAACTGGGAAACTGTTGAAAATAGATAGGTACATGCTGCGAGATGTTTGACAAGCATTGAATAGTCTTTCTATTTATGTAACATTTAGCGCGATAGTGGCAGGGGGAGAGACAGTTGTTGCCGTCCTCATCATTGTCGTTGTAGTCATTGTCGTGTTGTTGTTGTCGTCGTCGTAGTTGTCATCGTGTTGCCATCATCGTGTTGTCGTCATGTCGTCGTCGTTGTGTTGTTGCCGTCCCCCGTCATCGTCGTTGTAGTCATTGTCATGTTGTTGTTGTCGTCGTCGCTGTAGTTGTCATCGTGTCGTTGTTGTTGTTGTGTCGTCATCGTCGTCATCGTAGTTGTCATCGTGTCGTCATCATCGTGTTGTCGTCATGTCGTCGTCGTTGTGTAGTTGTCATCCTCATCATCATCGTTGTAGTCATTGTCGTGTTGTTGTTGTCGTCGTCGTTGTCATGTTGTTGTCGTCGTGTCGTTGTCGTCATCGTCGTTGTCGTCGTTATGTTGCCTCCGTTGTGTCGTTGTTGTCGTTGTTGTGGTCATCGTCCACATCTTCATCGTCGCCGTCATCATCGTCATCGTGTCGTTACCATCGTCCTCGTCATCGTCGTCGTAGTTGTCATCATGTCGCCATCATCGTGTTGTCGTCATGTCGTCGTCGTTGTGTTGTTGCCGTCCTCATCATCGTCGTTATAGTCATTGTCGTGTTGTTGTTGTCGTTGTTGTTGTCATGTTGTTGTCGTCGTGTCGTTGTCGTCATCGTCGTTGTCGTCGTCATGTTGCCTCCGTTGTGTCGTTGTTGTCGTTGTTGTGGTCATCGTCCACATCTTCATCGTCGCCGTCATCATCGTCATCGTGTCGTTGCCATCGTCCTCGTCATCGTCGTCGTAGTTGTCATCGTGTCGTCATCATCGTGTTGTCGTCGTATCGTTGTTGTGTCGTCGACGTCGTCATGTCATCGTTGTCGTCGTCATGTTGTCGTCATCATGTCGTTGTTGTTGTTGTGTCGTCATCGTGTCGTCGTCATCGTAGTTATCGTTGTTGTCGTGTCCTCCACATCATCGACGTTGTCGTCATGTCGTCGTCGTTGTGTAGTTGTCATCCTAATCATCGTCGTTGTAGTCATTGTCGTGTTGTTGTTGTCGTCATCGTTGTCATGTTGTTGTTGTTGTCATCGTGTCGTCATCATCGTGTTGTTGTCGTATCGTTGTTGTGTCGTCGACGTCGTCATGTCATCGTTGTCGTCGTCATGTTGTCGTCATCATGCCGTTGTTGTTGTTGTGTCGTCATCGTGTCGTCGTCATCGTAGTTGTCGTTGTTGTCGTGTCGTCCACATCATCGACGTTGTCGTCATGTCGTCGTCGTTGTGTAGTTGTCATCCTCATCGTCGTCGTTGTAGTCATTGTCGTGTTGTTGTTGTCGTCGTCGTTGTCATGTTGTTGTCGTCGTGCCGTTGTCGTCATCGTCCACGTCATGTTGCTGCCGTTATGTCGTTGTTATCATGTCGTCCACATCATCATCGTTGTTGTCATGTCGTCGTCGTTGTGTCGCCATCGCCATCGTCATCATCGTTGTAGTCATTGTCGTGTTGTTGTTGTTGTCGTCGTCGTCGTAGTTGTCATCGTGTCGTCATCATCGTGTTGTCATCGTATTGTTGTTGTGTCGTCGACGTCGTCATGTCATCGTTGTCGTCGTCATGTTGTCGTCATCATGTCGTTGTTGTTGTTGTGTCGTCATCGTGTCGTCGTCATCGTAGTTATCGTTGTTGTCGTGTCCTCCACATCATCGACGTTGTCGTCATGTCGTCGTCGTTGTGTAGTTGTCATCCTCATCATCGTCGTTGTAGTCATTGTCGTGTTGTTGTTGTCGTCATCGTTGTCATGTTGTTGTTGTTGTCGTCGTGTCGTTGTCGTCATCGTCCACGTCATCGTCGTATTCTTTGTCACTTTAGTTACAGAATATTAATAATTAACTAGCTGTGCCCGTCCGAAGGGCGGGTCGCAAGGCCGCGGCTTTGCCGCGTGGCTCGCAAGGCCGCGGCTTCGCCGCGTCGCGACACACGGACGCGGGCACGTACCTACCACGATTAATAGTAGGATTAATAATGTAATAATATCTGCGACAGCCGAGCTTCTTGTTTTCATCACTATATTAATGTACCTACCTTTATTTTTTTTTCAGACGATCCTGTTCCGCTAGCGACACCGACATATACGACCACTACTGACAACGACCATACGAGCTCTCAGCGTATGTATACGTATTAATTTCAAACTTTTCAGTTCGTATTGAAAGAAACGCATGCTTCTCTCTAATCGTATAGCTTGTTTTGCAGTTAGGCCTAACAGTAACTGCACTGCTGTCAATCGAACAATGGTCCCGTTCATAAACTAAATCTAGGTGATCTAGATCAATCCAGAGCGATCTCGTCTGGCGCTAGACCGTTCGTACGTAAACTACCTCCGAGCAATCCACTCCGCGTTCGTAAACTCTGGGCAAAACAGTCCGATCGCTCGGATTTAATCCAAGCGAAAAGTGCGAGAAAGGTGCCACGCCCATTTGTTTACATTTCATCCACGCCAAATATGACGTGTATGGATAAATCAAATGCCGTTATTATTTGCGTTGGAAAAAAAGTAGTGACTTTGGTTCCTGCAACTGCTAACGTAGTTATCTCGTTTTTAGGCCAACAACTGTGTTAGGCAGTGACTAGAACTCCGTACTATTGGTTCGACATAATTTAAAAATAAACATAAACACACTGCGTCCACGTAGGATCGTTCATAAACGCTGGTGTAGATCGATCTCGTCTAACTGATCCCGTGACGTCATCGGTTCAATCTAATCTGGCCTCTGTGAACGTGCCCAATGCCGGATGCCCTCTCGTTCTGTTTACGAAAAGTCGTCGACGACCATGGCAGTCGACATGCGGGCATCTGGTTCGCTCGCTCGAAGTCCACGACCAAAAACGTAAACAATCGCTTTAAAATGTATAGGGCGTTTACAATGGCAGCGCTTTTCCTTCGAAATCCATGCCAACATGTCACTTCTGACACGCGTTTTTGCCGCGCTATGCTATGCTATTGCCGTCATGTCCGTCCGTCTGTCACGTATAACCGATAGGTTGCGGGTTCGACTCACACCCTGTTCACTGCAAGCAACCTTCAACAAGTTGCTAACTTACTAAGTGCTCAGACCAACTCAGCCTCCTACCTTCAGCGAGATGGGAAATGAGTAATAGCTACGGCTACGGGGTGAAGGCTTAGTGTGGCTGATTGGAGCGATGGTGTGTCTCCTAGCTGCACCGTGGGTCCAATTGTCCGTTAGCACGGGCAATGGATGGCCACATAATGCGATGCGGCACCACTGGCTCATGCCAATCAGCTGCCACTTCCGAGATTGGAAAGCGCTGCTGGTCACGAGTCTGACTCATGTAAGTGGCGCTATAGCAAGTGTCCAGATCTTCATCTTTGCCTTTACCTTCACATGAAGCATTGCGCGGCCTCTTTGCGACAGCAGAGCTTCTTGTTTACTACACGACGTTAACTAGCACATTATATTGTCGCTAGCTGTTTTTTAATATGGTAAAAATGCTAGTTATAGCTCAAAACTCTAATAACATCACATTCATGTATCGGGATATTCTACAATTTAAAACGTTTAGTTTCTATTCATTTCATGTCAGCGTCGTAATTTTACGTCAGTATACACAAAAACACATATCAATTTTTCATTAAATTTGTGAGTAGTATCATAGTGACAATTGCAACACAATTATTTTTTTTGTTTTTTTTTGTCACACAAATGTTTTTATTCATTTTTATTATTTCAATGTGTCCGTCGTACGCTTGTACGAACCGACACAACATCCACGTGACCATGCATGGTTATATCACACAAATACGTAATTATACGTATATTTACACACTAAAAGCGTGGTTATACACTGTTCTCCGTACTACGGCACTCGCACTTCACCATATGTGATTATACGCGTGGTTATACATTCTGTTGCCTTCTATACCCGCAATTTTGTGTATAAAACCACATCGTATTCCGTAAATAGTTACTGTATTCGATCGTTGTCGTCTGTCCTTCTCAAAGTGCTTTAACATGCTATTTTTTTCGCGTGCGTGTCATAGGTGACATCACGTGTTCCTGTACTAACTGCGGCGTGGTTCGAGACTCCAACGGACTTTGCGCCCGCTGTCTCGACCTGCCAGAGTGCAAGTCGTGTCATCGACACCTCAACGAGATTTGCTTTTATTCCGTACGAGACCGCATCTGTCAGGTATACGCTTTTTATTGCATTTATTTATTTGTGTATTTTGTCGTCTTTTACGTAGCGTCCAGGCTTTAATTCCGTTTCTACTTTTTAGGCGTGCGCGCGCAAACGTCGCAGGCCGCGAATCTACCGCGCCGTCAACGACGTCATCACAGAAATAGACATCCCGACGCTTTCCAGTGACGTGTCGTTCGAAGTGTTCGTCGACCGTCAGTGCGATTATATGACGCAAGCCATCGGCGAGCACTACAATCGCTTCGGGTACGCGTTTATTAAAACTACATAGTTACGATATCGTGTTACTCGTTATTTCTTTTCTTCGCTCATTTCTCATCGTCCAACCTAGTCAAAGTTTTGTCGGTTACATTTTGTGTGTGTGTGTGTGTTTTATGTTTTAGATCTATACGAGTGCACGTTCGTAAACCACCGCCAACTTCAGTCGCGAAGTCGAAGACGACATCCAGCACATCCCCGGCCACTTCACGTCGCATCCGCAACACGTCTCCAAGGGGTGCGACTTCGACTTTCATCAGCTGCTAAAAGAATTGAACCTGGCAGTCCACAACTTCAACGCAAGGGGGAGTAACTTCGTGTTGGACGTCGTCACGCAGTTCGTCGTCGTCATTACACAGTTTAGACCGCTGGGCGGCTCCACGTACATACCCACCCCGCCCAGCATTGCCAAGAAACAAGCCGTCATCAATATTCAGAATAATGATAACCGCTGTTTCGAATGGTCCGTTCTGTCGTGTCTGTACCCAGCTAAAAGCCACCCTCTCTCCGTTTACAGTTACAGTAAGTATCGAAACGAGCTAAATTTCGACGGAATCGACTTTCCTGTCCAGGTCAAACAAATTCCCAAATTCGAAGCCCAGAATCCCCACGTAAGCGTCAACGTCATCTCCCTGGATAGCGATAACAAAGGATTTTGTGTCGAATATCTGAGCAACGAACGTAACAGAAAACATCATGCGAATCTGCTTTTGATCGATCACCCGGACTCTCTCCACTCCCATTACGTTTACATAAAAAATTTTTCTCGCTTGGTCTACGGTCGAACGAAACACGATGGACAAAGTTTCGTATGCAATAGCTGCCTCAACGTATTTTCTTCCCAACGCGTACTCGACACCCACATTCCAAATTGTCTCCAACACGCTCCGCAACAGGTCGTTTACCCGGACCCGGACGACTGCAAACTCAAATTCCGAGATCAGCAGAAACAACACCCAGTATCCTTCTATCTCGCCTGCGATTTCGAAGCATTCCTCACGCCTTCGGACGACCACGACTTTCGCACGAGAACTCGCGTGATCGACCGGCACGACGTCAGCGGATTTTGCTGTTACCGCGTCACGGATTTAACCCAATACCAGACTCCTCCTACCGTTTACTCCGGCCCCGACGTCATGGAACATTTTTACGAACACGTCATGGCCGAAAGTGAACAAATAAGTCAGATACTGAGAGAACAGAAACCCATCACACCGCTATCCCCACAAGAATTGGCGCAGTACAAGGCGTCCACCGTTTGCGCAAACTGCAACGAAACATTTACCCATCAAAATTACAAGGTCAGACATCACTGCCACCTCACCGGAGACTTTCTCTTTGCCGCTTGCAATAATTGTAACTTGCAATTGAAACCCAAAAAATACAAGGTCGCGAAACGTCACGGCGCCGCGGCAGACGAAGACGCACAGACACACGACTATTTTCTTCCCATCGTCTTCCACAATCTCAAAAATTACGACGCGCATTTTGTCATAAAACATTTTCAAAAACGGTACTTCGAACACGTAGGCAAAAACGAAAAGGTCACGTACGACGACGTCAAGGTCATACCCCTGAATGGAGAACGTTTCTTACAGTTTCAGATAGGCAACCTAAAATTTCTGGATTCGTTTCAATTCCTCTCCGCGTCACTGGACCATCTGGTCTCTCTCCTTCTGAAAAGCGGCAAGGAAAATTTTCAACACGCTATGAGATATTTGGGCGACACCGAATTCACGTTTGCAAAAGGGGTCTACCCGTACTCGTACATGACAGACCGTTCGAAATTTGACGAGACCCGACTGCCGCCCATCGAGGACTTTTACAACACTCTCAACGACGAACCCCTGTCCGAAGAAGATTACCAACGCGCACGACAGATATGGGACTTTTACAGCATACGAAATCTCCGCGAATTTCACGATCACTACCTGAAATCGGACGTACTCCTACTAGCCGACGTCTTCCAAAACTTTAGAAAGACCGTTTTCCAAAATCACAATCTCGATTGCCTGCACTATCCCACGCTCCCTTCCCTGTCGTGGTCGATGGCTCTAAAACACACGAAAATCGAGCTCGACCTGTTAACCGATCCGGAAGCCTATCTAATGATAGAAAACTCCATACGCGGAGGAATCTCAACCATTTCAAATCGCTACTGCAAAGCCAACAATCCTCTCGTCGAAGGGTACGATCCGTCGCAGCCCACTACGTTCATAACTTACCTTGACGCAAACAACTTATACGGTCACGCCCAATCGCAACCACTTCCGGTAGGCGATTTCAGATTCCTCTCGCCGATCGAAATTGACACATTGGACCTCATGTCCATACCGGAGGACTCCGACGTGGGGTACATATTCGACTGCGACCTCGAATATCCCACTCACCTTCACGACAGTCATTCTGACTATCCCCTCGCTCCCGAGCACCTGACCGTGACGCGGGAAATGCTCAGTCCTTTTGCGGAGCATCTCGCCGGTAAAGGTTGGAGACCGAGCGAGAAGTTAATCCCCAATCTGTACGGCAAAACACATTACGTTACTCATTACCGCAACTTACAGTTCTACATAAGACACGGCCTAGTTCATACCAAGACGCACAGAGTCCTTTCATTCTCGCAGAGACCCTGGCTAAAACCCTGGATCGACCTGTGCACCGCACAGAGACAGGCGGCAAAGTCGGACTTCGAAGCCGACGTCGCGAAACTCCAGGCAAACGCCACCTACGGTAAGACCATGGAACAGGTCCGCAACAGGGTAAACATACGCCTCATAGTCGACCCCGCAAAATTGAGAAAAGCCGTAAGCAAACCCTCTTACCGTCAAGCCCAAATCATAAACAAAGATCTAGTAATGGTGAGGGGGGCCCGACAAAAGGTGCTTCTAAACAAACCCATCGCGGTTGGCTTTAGTATATTGGACCTGAGTAAGTTAACCATGTACCAGTTTTACTACGATTATCTGAAAGCCAAGTACAACGAACGTTGCTGTCTCCTGTTTACCGATACGGATTCTCTGTGTTGCAAAATTCAAACAGAGAATCTGTACGAAGACATGGAGGAGTCTGCGGACCTGTTCGACACCAGTAATTTCGAGCCCACCCACCCGCTGTACTCTAAACAGAATCATAGAGTCCTCGGCAAGATGAAAAATGAAACCGGTTCCACCCCTCCTGTCGAATTCGTGGGTCTCAGAACGAAAATGTATAGCCTGTCTTGCGGTACCAAATCTCAAAAGAAGGCCAAAGGGATTCAAAAACGTTTTGTCAAAAAACACGTACAACACGACAGTTTCCTCCACGTCCTACGAAATACCACATCAACCACCAACGCTAAATTTCGCGCATTTCGATCCACGAATCACGTCCTCAACACGGTAGAAATGTCTAAACTGTGTCTGTCTGCGCTTGACGACAAACGTTACATCTTGGACTGCGGAATGCGAACACTGGCGTACGGACATTATTCGTTGAGAAAATGACTTCGTCATGCGTACTGTTGTAAATACAGAGCGTCGAACTCTGTATAGCGTAAATAATGCGAGTTATCATTGTACATAGTGTGGCATAGGAGTACGAAGGTTTCGTACTCGGAATGCCGAACCGTTGATGTAAATAGAACTGTACATAGAACTTTGTATATCACGTTGTATAGTAGTAATAAATGTCGTTAAAATATGATGCATCGACACATATGAATACAACACTTTCTCTCTCAGTAGTCCGAAGATTACACGTAACAACATCATACACATAACCAACAAGTGGAGCTTAGTGCTTGCCAGTATCGTATTGGCATTTAGTGGCGTGCGACTCCGTAGAAAGTCGGTGGTGGCGCACGCGCACGAGCGCGCACTCTCGAACGATGCGCGCGTCCCTCGCCAATTCGTCAGGAGACTACTCCGACTGTGGACTTTCTGCGCTAGACCACAAACGTTATATGTTGGACGTACGGACATTATTCGCGCGTCGTCTGTGCGAGTTTTACTTTATTTCACGCGTGCGGACATTATTGTATGTATACTCGGTGGTAGATTGCCTAAGATAGCGAGTTAACTACGTATAGGTGCACGGATTTGTACGTAGTCGCAAACGACGTTGTTTGTGATGTGACAGTTAATATGCTGACATTATTATTGTGTGAATGGTGAATACTGTAACACTTTGGCGAATAAACCTCTCATTGTATATATGTATTTGTATGATGTGCTGAACTAATAAAACGACGTTTTTGCACAAATGTATTGTTGTTATTTCACACGTACTTGCACCTTATGAACACTCTTGTTTACTTATTTATTTACTTAGGCATATCATATGGACAATTTCCGACCACGTCACAACGAAAACAATAGCCTATATTACGTTAACGTGGCACGTTACTAGAAAGATGACGCGGTGAAAGGTACCGTGATATATTATGCAGGGCATTTGTCACGTGGTCGACCACCACCGTCAACGAACCTTATATAACCCGCAGTTGACGTAGAGGTACGTGATGTTGACGTCAGCAAGAACGTGACCTTTGACTTTGAGTCAGATTCGGGCTATGTAAAACTGGCGAGTGTGACGCAGAGGCACGTGATGATTAATTGCGGGGTATTTTCCATTACGTAAGCAAGACGCGACCTTTGAATCTTAGTGTTGTGACGTTTACGTCAGCGTGACACAGATGTAGGACGGGATTAAAAATAGCTCGGCCAACGCAAGCCACGACGTGAACTTTCAGACGCACGTGATTTTTGCGTGACGCGTGACGACGGCGTGGCGATGGCGTGTCAGCATATGACTCAACGATGACTATGACATAATCGGTGTAGTCACGCTAGGTGAACGATGATGACATAATGGGATAAAAATAGATGATGACATAAGGTGACGCAGCGTCACGAGGATGACATGAGTCAGACGGTATTTTAGGGTTATGCGTCACAGACCATTAGATGATGTAATGCTGACGTATAGATGAGACTGACATGTTCTATGACATTAAACAAGACACGTGACCTTTGAATCTTAACTCATGTGACGATGACTTCAGCGTGGTACAGATTTAGGACGCAACTCACGTGACCACGGTGTGACGCGTGACGACGGCGTGGCGATGGCGTGTCAGCATATGACTCATCGATGACTATGACATAATCGGTGTAGTCACGCTAGGCGAACGATAATGACGTGCATATAGATGACTAATGCGTGGGTGAGATGACTAATGCTGACGTAATGCTGGGTGGTCCGCGCACACCATGACTAATGAAAATGTTGACGTAAGGGGTGACTAATGCTTACGTAAAATGCTTACGCATATAGATGACTAATGCGTGGTCGAGATGACTAATGCTGACGTAATGCTGATGTCATGGAAGAGGCGATGACTAAGCACGATGACGCATTAGGTTTGGGTGACTAAGGGCGAGCTTGCGCGTAACCCTAGGGTAGTCCCCTAGCTCGCGTAACCCTAGTCCTAGCCCTATCCCTAACCCTAACCCTATGACGTCATAGAACTAAGACCTAGATTACTCACAAGGTCAAAGGTCAGGGTTAAT
>Ga0209260_10000642_pt1 | contig 10752 bp, 12 predicted proteins | sample WorMetTypGCAVOLI_FD_187421 | JGI IMG/M metagenome (GOLD analysis project Ga0209260, IMG submission 187421) | Marine gutless worms symbiont microbial communities from Max Planck institute for Marine Microbiology, Germany - Olavius algarvensis... ...
GTCCTTCTTCCAACTCGTCAGGCTGTAGTGATATTTAGCGACCTGTCGGGTCGTAGCTCGAAGAGCGAAGCCTGAAGCGTTCCGCAGGAAAATATCACGCTTGACGAGTCATCTTATGGGACAACGATATTTTACGGCGACAAGCCCTTTATATGAATATCAGGCCACGGTGAACGCTTGATAATTAAGGATCTATGCTAAAAATAGCCCCGTTTTTTAGGCTTAAAGTGATATTTTCCATACCAAAAAGGGCGGTTTAAGAAAAAGCCAGCTACTGGACTTAAACCAAGCTGCCTTTTCCCTTAAATGCATCTTTTCGAGGGTAAAAAGGGCATTCTAAGGCCAAATAACGGCCTTGTTTTTAAGCTCATGCCTTAGTTGGCGGCATTCTACCTTGGTCCGACCCTACCAGTTTACATAACCCTCATCCCCAGAAAGAGTTAAAACGATATGCGGTTAGACTTGTCAGAGAATTACTGACACGAACGGGAGATACGCCATGAACACACTAACCTATAAAGGATATATTGCCAGAATTGATGCCGACTTTAATGACGGCATTTTGGTTGGTAGGGTAACAAACACAAGCGATATCATAGGTTTTCACGGTGAAACTATTTCGGAAACAACCGAGAGTTTTCATGCCGTTATTGAAGAATATCTTGAAGACTGCAAGCAAAAAGGAAAAGATCCGAATAAACCCTACTCTGGTAAGTTCAACCTCCGTCTTTCGCCTCAGCTTCACAGCGAAATTGCAGCTGCCGCGGCAAAGACTGGCAAGAGCCTTAACCAATGGGTTGTAAACGAGCTCGAAAAAGCGACTCATGCTATATAAAAACTCTCGATAGTTATGCCATCACCTCGATAGCATCAACTGCTGTTTTTTTTCGTGCTTTGAATGAAATAAATGTTTAAACCGCTGGTAGTTATCCGGATACAGTTTAGCGTAACTTGAAGCGGCCCTGCTCCAATGGCCTAATACGAGAAATTTTTCCGAAATCTTTGTCACGATGTAATAGGAAAGCACCATGCTCCAGGGCAATCTGCGCAATGCAACAATCCACAGGACTGTTAATCGTGACACCTTTGCGCCTCAGTTCAAAGTATATCCTGGCCGCCTCAGGCCAAGTATCCCGTGATGCTTCCAGGAAATATTGAGTCGAGAGGTAATCATCGAGCAAATCCCATTCTTTCTGATCACTTGCACCCTGCAGAAGTTCAAGCTGCTGAAATCGACTGAGAGCATAATTTTCTGCGCCAATGGTTTTTTGGAAGGTTTTGACAATATTTCCGGTTTTGTCTCTGAATATTTCGATCCAAACCGATGTGTCGACCAGAATCATCCTCTTAGCTTCCTTAGTTTTTTGGGGTCATAATTTTTGTAAAACCCGATAGCACCCGCCAGCTCCGTGAGATCCTTGCGTTTTTTTAGCCGAATAAATTCTGTTAAGGCCTCATGGATGAGATCTTTCTTGGTTTTGGCGCTGCTGACCAAAAAGGCCTCATTCAATAATTTGTCGTCAATGACAATGTTGGTTCGCATAATAGACTCCTTTGGTGTATTTGATTCACATCATACACATTCCATACACAAAGTCAAGAATAGCGAGGGAGCACTATTGTGACAACCGTACAAAAAAGCATTCGTTTGCCGAAGGAAGCTGTCCAAAACTCGTACCCAAGCAAGACCTGGCACCCAATCTCAGGATTTCCACCTCACCAATCCCCATTGAGCAAAAAACCAACAGAAACGGTGGATTTTCGTATTGACTTGTGCTAAATGCCTATTTAAGTAAGTAGGAAAAGGAACTTGGCGAGTTGCGCCGGAAGGAGACTTAAAGATGCGCTTTATTAATATTTCCGAACATGGTGAACCGGAAGTCATGGAAATCAAAGAGGGTCAGGCACCGGATCCCGCAAAAGGCGAAGTGTTGATCAGGGTATGTGCGGCCGGCGTGAACCGGCCGGATGTGATGCAGCGACAGGGGCTCTATGCGCCCCCTCCCGGTGCTTCCCCGATACTGGGTCTTGAGGTGTCCGGTGAAGTGGTGGCGACCGGCAATGATGTATCGGCCTGGTCGGTTGCGGACCGGGTGTGTGCCCTGACAAACGGAGGCGGTTATGCAGAATACGTGGCCGTGCCCGCTGGTCAGTGTCTGCCGGTGCCCGCGGGGCTGACCGTGGAAGAGGCGGCGGCGCTTCCGGAGACGTTTTTTACCGTCTGGGTCAATGTGTTTGATCGCGCAGGGCTCAAGCCCGGTGAAAGATTCCTGGTCCACGGCGGCGGCAGCGGTATCGGAACCACAGCCATCCAGATGGCCAAATCCATGGGTTCAAAGGTGTTTACGACAGCCGGCAGCGCAGAAAAATGCGCAGCCTGCCAACGCCTCGGCGCTGATGTCGCGGTCAACTATGCCGAGCAGGATTATGTCAAGGTGCTAAAGGAGGCCACTGACGGGCAGGGCGTGGACGTGATTCTGGATATGGTAGGCGGTGATTATGTGGAGCGCAACCTGGAGTTGGCAGCCATTAACGGCCGCATTGCGAGCATTTCATTTCTAAGAGGGTCCCGGGTTGAAATTGATATGATGCAGATATTGAGCAAAAGGTTAACCGTCACCGGATCCACGCTTCGTCCCCGGTCGGCCGAAGCCAAAGCCGGCATCGCGCAAAAATTACGCACTCATATCTGGCCGTTGATCGAAAGCGGAGAGATCAAGCCCCTCATCGCGGCCCGCTTTCCCCTGGCAGATGTTGTCGAATCGCACAAACTGATGGAGAGCAGCAAACATATCGGCAAGATTATTCTGACGGTTGCTGATTAAATGGCATTACGAAAATCCGATAGTGCAAATCTCTCCTTGACACAATGTATCATTTCTCCTAATCTTCGGGAATTGTAACTTCGAAGTTTCAGCTACGCTAAACTGGACAGACCTGTTCGAGTTTCGAGGTTATTTGCTTCAAGACTGGGGAATCACACCAATTTGTAGTCACATCAACCCATAACCATTAAAAGGAGGCCGATATGAAAAACAGGAAATACTTCCAGGTACTTGCAAGTACAATAATGATTCTGCTCTTTGTGTCCGTGTTTTGCCTTCAGGCTGCAGCCAAAGAGATCAAGGTCGGTGTAATCTTTGACTACACCGGCCCCTATGCAGCCGGTGGTTCCGAACCGGGGGCCGTCGGCACAAAGATCGCCATTGATATGATCAATGAACGGGGAGGTGTTGAAGGCTATAAGATCAATGCGATTTATGCCGACGCCCAGAGCAAGGTGGAAGTGGCCATCAACGAAGCGGAGCGATTGCTCCATCAGGAAAATGTGGATCTGCTGATGGGTCTCTATTCCAGCGGGCAATGCGTGCCGCTGGCAGCCAAAGTGGACGCTCAGAAAAAATTCATGTGGGCCAATATCTGCGTGTCTTCGGCCGTGTTCAAAGGGCGTAACCTGAAGTACGTCTTCAGATGCCAGGTTCACAGTGATACCTATGGTTTGGTTTCACCGGATTTTATCGCCCATTTCGCGAAATCGAGACTGGGCAAAGATGTCAAGGATGTCCGGGTCGCCATCATCCATGAGGACGGTCCCTACGGCAGCGGAATCGCATCCGGCAATGAAGTCGGCGCCAAGGCCCACGGCATGCAAATCGTCTTGAAAGAGGGATATGCCGCCACTGCTCCCGATCTTTCATCCCTGGTGACCAAACTGAAACGGGCCCGGCCGGATGTCATTTTACATACCGGATACAACCCGGATATTACGCTGCTGCTGCGCCAGGGTCGTGAGCTGGGCCTTAAATTCAAAGCGCTTATCGGACACGGTGCCGGTTACGGCCAGATTGATAAACTGATCGCCACTTTCGGCAGTGATGTCAACTACACCTTCAACGTCGATCCGGTTGCCGCGCAGTTGCTGGATCCCAAAACTCTGGCGCCCGGTCTTGGCGACCTGACTGCGGAGATGGTCAAACGTTATATAGCAGCCACGGGCGCTAAGGAGGTTCCACCGCATACCAGCATGGGTTTCAATCAGAGCTGGATCTTCTTGACCGATGTGCTGCCCAGGGCCATCCAAAAATACGGGGGCTATGACCCCGAATCCCTGCGCAAAGCCGCTCTGGATACAGACATCCCGGTCGGCGGGACCATCCAGGGCTATGGAGTCAAATTTTACCCGCCGGGTCATGAAATGGCCGGACAAAATATGCGGGCAACCCCTGTTGTGATGCAATATGTCGATGGGGAAACCAAGATTGCCTGGCCGATTGCGCTCCAGACCATCGATCCGATTCTGCCGCTTCCCGCTTCTCAGCCCTATGCCGCCAAGTGAGCTGTATTTTTGAGGCTGAAAGGAAGGTGCGGTTGTGCTAGTCGTTAAAAACGCAGTGATGCGCTTCGGGGGATTCGTTGCCGTCGACAATGTCTCCTTCGAAGTGCAACAAGGTGAGATCTTAGGGTTAATCGGACCGAACGGATCCGGCAAGAGCACCATCTTCAATCTTATTTCAGGTGCTCTCAAACCCTCCGGCGGCAGTTTCAAATTTGACAATAAAGATATTACCCATCTGGCCCCGGCTAAGATTTGCCATCTGGGGATTAGCCGTACATTTCAGATCCCGCGACCTTTCCACAAAATATCCCTCCTTGATAACGTAAAGGTGTCCGCCTATTTCGGGCATAACGGGACCATTTCGCGGTCCAAAGCTGAAGAGCTGGCCAAAGAAGCCCTGGACCGTGTTAATTTACCTGGGGGTCACGGGATAACGATCGATACGCTGGGTGCTGCGGGCTTGAAGAAACTGGAACTGGCCAGAGCCCTCTCCACCCAGCCGAAGCTCCTTCTGGCAGATGAAAGCCTCGGCGGACTCGATGAGACTGAAATGGATCAGGCAGCGGACATGTTGCAGGCCATCCGGCGGGAAAAGGGAATTACGATTATCTGGGTGGAGCACATCATGGGTGTCTTGATGCGTGTGGTTGACCGTGTGATTGTGCTCGATCACGGCCAGAAGATTTCCGAAGGCCTTCCCAAAGATGTGGCAGTTGATCCGAAAGTGATTGAAGTGTATCTCGGCCGTGAAGAGGTCCAACTGCAAAAGAAGTCCGAATAGCTTTATTCTAGAATTGATAACCTGGTCCTTTTGGCCAAGTCAGAGACAATTGGCTGTGCCATGAACCAACGTAGTGGAATGATGGAATACTGGAATGTTGGAATGCTGAAGACCCGCGTTTAGCGGAATGGAATCTGATTTTATTAGGATGGCACGGATCAGAAGATAAAATCAGACCATCTTCCGCTTTTGATACCCAACATTCCACTATTCCATTGGGGTTAAAGCATGCCCCTCGGGGGTGGATCAAAGCCGGTCCCTCTGGGCTCGGATTCTTTACTTTTCTCCACCAAGAATTTAACCGTTTTATAAGGAGGGCCAGGGTGCTCAAACTCCAAGCCGTAAATGCATATTACGGTTCATTCCAGGCACTATTCGATATCAATCTGGCTGTTGAACAGGGGGAAGCGGTTGCGGTCATCGGACCAAACGGTGCCGGAAAAACCACGCTGCTGCGGGTGATATCGGGTCTTGTTCGGGCAGGTGATGGTACGCTGACCATGGAAGGTAAGAATTTGCGAGCCGTACCGCCCCACTCCATCATCGACCTCGGAGTAGCCCATGTTCCTGAAAACCGACGTCTTTTTCCCCGCATGACGGTTGAAGACAACCTGAAGATCGGGGCATTCACCCCCTCTGCGAGAAAGCAGTTCAGAGAACGTCTTAAATTTGTTTATGAACTGTTTCCAATCCTTGCGGAACGCTGTGCCCAATTTGCCGGCACGCTTTCAGGCGGTGAACAGCAGATGTGCGCTATTGCCAGGGCTTTGATGTCGAATCCAAAAATGCTTCTGATGGATGAGCCGTCGGCCGGCCTGGCTCCGGTGATCGTTCAGCAGGTTTTCGAACTGGTACGGCAGATTCGGCAGAAAGGATTTACCGTATTGATTGTGGAGCAAAATATCCAGCAGGTCCTCAAAGTGGTGGATCGAGCATACCTGCTGGAGGTCGGCAGCATCAAAGCCAGTGGCAGCGCCTCTGAATTGCTCGGCAGTGAAGAGATCCGCAAAGCCTATATCGGCGTTTAACAACCATACACGATTGGGTGGAACAGCATGTTCGATATTTACCTTTTAGAAACGATAGTCAACGGCATATTGCTGGGCGGCGTTCTGGCACTGCTGGCACTCGGGTTGAATCTGATTTTCGGCGTGATCGATGTGGTCTGGATCTGCTATGCCGAATTGGTCATGCTCGGAATGTATGCCATCTTTTTCCTCTATGTGAAATTCGGAGTTCCATTGATACTCGCCTGTCTGGCCGGCATCGCAGTGGTTGCAGTATTTGGGTATCTCGTACATTTTCTGATTATTTCACCCATTCTGGGTAGCGCCCCCATCAACCAATTACTGGCCACCGGGGGACTGCTCTTCTTTCTGCAAAGTTTTACCACGCTGCTGTTCGGCATCGAGTTTCGCAACATCGGACTGCGACTTCCGGTCCTGGAAGTCTTTGGAATGTACATCAGCTTTGCCCGGCTGCTGGCTTTCGGCACCGCGCTGATTGGAATGATCGTTTTATATTTCTTTCTGGCGCGGACCTACATTGGAACCGCTATCCGGGCCATTTCACAAGACCGGGAAGTGATGGTCCTGATGGGTGTCAACAGCCGCAAAATATACTTGATAACATCTGCCATCGGCGGTGGGCTCGCCGGGCTGGCCGCATGTCTGCTGGTGCTTCAGTATGACATTCACCCGGCCATCGGGCTTTCCTTCGGTCCCATCACCTTTATGGTCTGTGTGCTCGGGGGACTCGGCAATATGCTCGGCGGATTTATTGCTGCATTCATCTTCAGCCAAATTATAGCAATCGGAGGATTTTACACTGAGATCGAATGGGGTTACGTAATCGCATTCGCGGTTTTCATCATCATGATGTTTATCAGACCACAGGGAATTCTTGGGAGCCGTTCATGAATAAGTTATTTTACCTGATCGGAGCCGTCGTACTGGTAGCGCTGCCATTTATCGGTGTACCGCAATATTACATGCATGTGCTCATTACGATCCTCATTTGGAGTTTTACGTACACGAGCTGGTCCTTAATGGGACGGTTTGGTCTGGTTTCCCTTGGCCATGGGGCCTTCATGGGGGTGGGTGCCTACACCGTCGCCATGTTATGGAATTATCTATCCCTTACCCCCTGGATCGGCATCCCCTTGGCGCTTTTGTTTTCAATGGCGGTTGCCATATTGATCGGCTATCCCTGTTTCAGGTTCCGGATCGTCGGCCATTATTTTGCCTTGGTAACCCTTGCTTTGAGCGAGGTGATTCGCATGCTCATCATGGCCTTAAGAGATTATACCGGTGGTTCCTTGGGCTTGACTCCGGAGCGTTTCAGAGAGGGAACATCGCTTTATGCCCTGCAGTTTGCTGATAAAGAAACTTTTTACTTGATAGCGCTGGTATTCTGGGCCTTCGGGATCTGGGTCTGGAAGAAGATTGATACCAGCATGGACCGTTATGCCCTGGATGCCATCTCCGAGGATGAGGATGCCGCGGCCTCGGTGGGCATACACGTAACCCGTCAAAAATTACGGATTACCGTTATCAGCGCGGTGATGACCGCTTTAGGAGGAATTTTATACGGCCAGTATCAGATGTACATGAATCCGCATACAGTATCCGGCGTCGGCGTATCGCTGCAGATCGTGTTCGCGGTGGTTGCCGGGGGGATGTATGTGGCCTTCGGCCCCACGGTGGGCGCCATTATTACGATTTCACTGGCAGAATTTTTACGGGTTCTCATTGGAACCGCGATGGTTGGGTTGGATACCACTATTTACGGCCTGATGCTGATTTTGTTCATTATTTTCCTACCCCAGGGGATTCTGGGTGCTATATTAGAAAAGGTCTCCCGCAAGAAAGCAATTCGGAACCTTACGACGGCAATCGGTGCAACCCCCGGGTAGACCGGATATAAGGATTGGTTTCTGGTGTCAGGATAGGTAGACACATTAGCTTATTCTGAACACTGACACCTGAAACCTTACACTAACCTAGCCTGACGCTATCGTCTATACTTCTATAGATATAGTTCCTTACGCACGCCCCGCAGGTCCATTTCATATTCCAAGCCGGATATGGGGGGTCTGCTGTAATACCAGCGCACAGCGTGCCGTCCAGCTTCTTGCATGGGAATGAGGAGCTCTTCAGCCAGAAGATGATGGAGCGGATGCACCGTGTAGATATCCACCGTGGTGACCTGCGACCACTTCACTTGCAGTCCGGATAACCGTGATTGCATGATACCTATCACAAACTTCACTTTTTCCTTGACCGCATCCATACCTGTTTCGCCCGCCCTCACGATGTAATCGGGTGATAGATTTCCGTCCCTCAGTTCGCCGGCTCCGGCGATGATAAAAGTGGGAGGCAGGTTGTCGTTTTTCAGCGGGACGGTGTATGAAAAGGCATATAAAACGGCTTCTGCCGGAGGTCCAACCTCTGGAGCGACATTGGTCCTGGCCACCGGGTTCACCCCATCACACGGCAGATCCCATTCGTCCAGAATATCCAGGTAGCCCTGATTGAAATCAGAGAATTCTTCAAAGGAAAACGGTCGCGGAATTCTGAGCTGAATGGCGCACAGCGCCTGTCGGGGTCTACCCAGGGCTGCCAGGTGGCTATAGATGAATTCGAAGCCTTTGCGGTATGGCGGAGGATTTTGCATGATGACATGCACGATTTCATTACCCGGCATGGCGGCAACCCCTGAAGAGTAAGGGGCAATACCGGTGAGGAAATAATAAGCGCCCTTTGGATTCGGCATGCGTTTCATTTTTATGAATCCTTTCTAATTTTGGTTATAATGCCCACAAATATAATAGTAGTTCAAGCAAATTGTAGAAATTCCCGAACATTTAACCCTAACGTAGCAAAAATTCATCATCGTAGGGTGGGCATTGCCGCTCGAATATGGCTTCAAATTGTGACCCAACCGGATTTGCGGGCTAAGGCGAAACAACAAATATGTCTTGCCTTTGATCCCAGTCGTACCGTATTATCTGATGCCGAGACGGAGAAAGCCGTCGGTGTACAGATATTATTACCTGAATTTAGGAGATGTTGACGATGAGTATCGTTCTTGTTACCGGAGGAGCGGGAAATGTGGGACGACAGGTGGTGGTTAAGCTGGCTCAAGGTGGTCATGATGTGCGTGTGTTCGACTTGCCGGACCTTGATTATTCATTTACCAATGCACATACTAATATCGAAGTGTTCCCTGGTGATATTTGCGAAAAATCAGACTTGGCACGGGCCAGTGATGGTATCGACTGGGCCGTGCATCTGGCTGCAATTATGCCACCGATGAGCGAAGAAAATAATGAGCTTGCCAGCAGGATAAACATTGAAGGCACGCGAAGTATATTGAAAGCGTTGAATCCGGCGATACCCATCATCTTTGCGTCTTCGGTGGCAACCTATGGAGTGCCGACGGCGGGAATCGTCGACATTGATCATCCGCAGAAGCCCATTGATTTCTATGGAGAAACGAAACTGCAAAATGAGAAGGATATTCTAGCAGATAGTAGACCTTTTGTGCTGTTGCGAATTTCTGGAGTTTCGGTGCCGGCACTATTAGAAATTCCGCGTCCGTGGTTTATTACGGCCAATCAGCGCATAGAGTTTGTTCATCTCGCGGACGCAGCCCAAGCTGTCGTAAACTGTGTTGGCAATGAAGCAGTCCCGGGGAAAATCCTGCAGATTGCCGGCGGTCAAACCTGGCAATTGATCGGTCAGGAATACTCACGTGCTATTTGCGAGGCCTTCGATTTTCCTCCTGAAAGCGCCACTTTCCAGGAGCAGCCAGGCTGGACAGGTTGGTACGATACAAATGAATCACAGCGACTGCTGCAATATCAGAATCATGCGTTTGAGGACTTTATTGATCAGTTAAGAGCACTTTATCAAGAAGCAATTAGTTAGCAAAGTTCAGGATAAATTATTTAATGACGGAGGTAATGTCTATGAGACAAGAAGAATTTTTCGCAATGAAACGCGAGGTGGAAGAAGAAAACGAATGGCGATACCGCCCTGAGAATGTTTACACCCGGGACGGCAAAGCGCTGGTTTCCATTGTTTCCACCAGCGATCGCCAATTAAAGCAAGCGATCAAACAGGCAGTTGACATGATCGGCGGTGTGCGCCAGGCATTGAATCCCGGGGATCGGGTGTTGCTGAAAGCCAATTTTAACAGCGATGATCCTTATCCGGCATCCAGTGATCTCGGATTTCTAGGCGCGGTGGTTGAACTGTTGCGGGAAGAGGGTATCACCAATTTAACCTTAGGGGAACGTGCGGGCTGGCCGTGGATGCCTACCGCCCAGGTACTAGAAGAGATGGGTGTTTTCAAGTTCGCCGAGGAGATAGATTTGCCGGTCATTGATTTCGATTCCGGCCCCTGGATGGATATCAAGTTTGGGCCGGAGGCCAAGTGGTGGACCAAAGCCGGATATCATAAGTCTTTAAAGGAGTTTGATAAAATTGTTTTCTTACCTTGCATCATTGCTGTCCAAAATAATTTGAAAATCAAATACTGCCTTTAATAAAAACAGGCAGTTATAAACGGGAAATTAGTGATTTAGAAATCAGGTTGTACCTTTTCAAAGTCGATGCTGTCCAAAACCCTT
>Ga0209260_10000643_pt1 | contig 10738 bp, 4 predicted proteins | sample WorMetTypGCAVOLI_FD_187421 | JGI IMG/M metagenome (GOLD analysis project Ga0209260, IMG submission 187421) | Marine gutless worms symbiont microbial communities from Max Planck institute for Marine Microbiology, Germany - Olavius algarvensis... ...
ACAATACACGTAGTCGCTTACTAGCTTAGATTGCTCTGCTTGTGGATGCCTATACATGTAACTTTGTACTCAGTGTGGCTAACTCCATTGGAACCTTGTGAAAATGCCCAGCCATTTGCTGCCTCCAGGCCATTGACTCCCATACTATAGACTGTGGTACGGCATGACGTCAGAGACGCTTGTGCTGGACACAAGAGACCTGCATGATGCCTGAGGCAGATGGGTCATCAACACACTAAACCAGATATACAGATATAACGATGAAACTTATCTATATAGTGTTCCTCATGTATCGTGTGCTCGCTTTGCTGGTGTAACCTGATGACGTTGTCGTCACAATACACGTAATCGCATACTCGTTTAGATTGCTCTGCTTGTTGAAGCCTATACATGTAACACTTATGCGTTATTTTTTCACGTGCTGGGAAATTCTAACTTTGTACTCAGTGTGGCTATCTCCATTGGAACCTTACGAAAATGTCCAGCCATTTGCTGCATCCAGGCCATTGACTCCCATACTATAGACTGTGGGACGGCATGACGTCAGAGACGCTAGTGCTGGACACAAGAGACAAGCATTATGCCAGAGGCAGATGGGTCATCAATACACTAAACCAGATATAGCACTGAAACGTAGTATCTATGTAGAGTTCCTCATGTATCGTGTGCTCGCGTTGCTTGTGTATCCTGACGACGTTACGTCGTCACAGTACACGTAGTAGCATACTCGTTTAGATTGCTCTGCTTGTTGAAGCCTATACATGTAACACTTGTGTATTTATTGTCACGTGCTGGGAAATTGTAATTTTGTACTTTGTGTGGCTGACTCCGTTGGAACCTTGTGAAAATGTCCAGCTATTTGCTGCCTCCAGGCCATTATCTCCCATACAATAGACTGGGACGGCATGACGTCAGAGTCGCTTGTGCTGGACACAAGAGACCTGCATGTTGCCTGAGGCAGATAGGTCATCAATACACTAAATCAGATATAGAAATAAAACGTATCTATGCAGAGTTCCTCATGTATCGTGTGCTCGCGTTGCTGGTGTAACCTGACGACGTTACGTCGTCACAATAGACGTAGTCGCATACTCGCATAGATTGCTCTGCCTGTGGAAGCCTATACATGTAACACATTTGTGTTTTTTTGTCACGTGCTGGGAAATTGTAACTTTATACACTGTGTGGCTAACTCCATTAGAACCTTGTGAATATGTCCAGCCATTTGCTGCCCACATGCCATTGACGCCCATACTGTAGACTGTGGTACGGCATGACGTTAGAGACGCTGTGGCTGGACACAAGAGACCTGCGTGATGCCGGAGGCAGATGGGTCATCAACACACTAAACCAGATATAGCAATGAAACTTATCTATGCAGAGTTCCTCATGTATCGTGTGCTTGCGTTTCTGCTGTAACATGACGACGTTACGTCGTCACAATACACATAGTCGCGTACTGGTTTAGATTGCTCTGCTTGTTGAAGTCTATACATGTAACACTTGTGTGTTATTTTGTCACGTGCTGGGAAATTGTAACTTTATACACTGTGTGGCTATCTCCATTGGAACCTTGTGAAAATGTCCAGCCATTTGCTGCCTACAGGCCATTGACGCCAATACTGTAGACTGTGGTACGGCATGACGTCATTGACTTAGCCAGGTGTCTTCGCTATCATACTTCCATCATATTTAGAGTGAACGACACCGATGCATAACAGCGCTGGCTAAACAACAGCTTATATGCACATCTGTTAATCTTATGCGTTCTATCGTCACACAGGGTCAAACTGTAACTTTATATGAAATGTTGCTAACTGCTGCAATAGCCTGGAGCTATATACAGACATTCGCTGTTTTATATCGGCCTTGATGCCCGAATACAAGAGGCAATGTCACGGCATGATTTCAACGACTCCTGAGGTGATTAATGTATAAGACATCTACGTGACTGAGAAGCAAATTAGAATATAAGACATGGCTGTACTTGGAGTTCCCCCTGTGTTTCTGTTTCGGTTATATTAATGGCGAGTCAAGTGCATTTGGTACTTGCTCGTTGCTATTGACTGTCGGCTGTTGTACTCGCTTTTTGTAATATTAGACGCACGTTTATTCATGTAAGGGGATAAGCACTGACAAGATTGCAGCATAAAGTGGCAGTACGAGGCTGTTCATACTACTTACACCGTTACACGTGATCATAATTCATGCGGACCCAGTACCCTTAACATATACATAAGGAGCTCGGACGTCACGGACTTAGCTAATCCACGGTCAAGCATAGGATGCAAATCTCACTTACACGTAATGTAAATAATTGCGCAACAAGACGATCTAACACTATCGTATGGAAACGAAGACGGGAAGACACCTGGTTAAGTCAATAAGTGAATATCAACTGGTAAACTAGTTCCGGTAAGCTGAACCGTCACAATCATAGCAATCATAGCGAGTATACGAACATACGTGTACTGTGACGACGTAACGTCGTCAGGTTACATCAGCAACGCGGGCACACGATACATGAGGAACTCATGGATCTGTGTGAATCATGCCGTTTCATTGCTATAGCTGGTTTAGTGTACTGATCACCCATCTGCCTGAGGCATTATGCAGGTCTCTTGTGTCCAGCACAAGCGTCTGTGACGTCATGCCGTGCCACAGTTTATTGTATGGCCGTCAATGGCAGGAAGGCAGCAAATGGCTGGCTATTTTCACAAGGTTTCAATGAAGTTAGCCATACCGAGTACAGTGTTACAATTTCCCAGCACGTAACGAAATAACACACATGTGTTACATGTATAAGCTTCAACAAGCACAGCAATCTTAGCGAGTATGCGACTGCGTAACGTCGTCAAATTACACCAGCAACGGAGCACAGTAATACACCTGCAGAGAAATACTTGAGAAACTCCACGTAAAGACAGTTCTCACTGCTACGGCTGGTTTCGTGTATTCACGCACTGGTCTGGCAGTCTGCCTTAGGTAGCATTAGGTCTCGGATAAAATGTCGTCACAAGCCTTTAACTGTTGATGCTTATACAATATACTGTGGCAGAGCATGACACTAAAAACTTTTTAGTGTCATGCTCTGCCACAGTATATTGTATAAGCATCAACAGTCCGAATACTTTCACAATTTTCCACTAGTTAGCGACGTTGATAGCATGCATAGCCTACAATTTGACATCATGTAACAAAAACGCACATAAATCATAGATGCTTCACGTATTGGCCAACACTATTGGTAGTCTGCATCGTAATGCAAAAACAACGTGTGGTAACCATAAAAGAGAAGAAAGCTAAGTCTGCATGTGTTAACATGCATGGCAATGTAAGTGGGTAACCAGCTCATCGTCTACTGTGACGACCCACGTCGTTAGGTTACACCAGCACCTTGCTGACTGAAAGTACTAGGGTTGCGTGTAATGCTGGTGGATCTGTGTGAATCATGGCCGTGTTAGTAGTGGGAATAGCTCCAAAATGTGTTTCATGCTGCAATGTTTGACCCTATTACAAACAGCAAGTGCCACAGCCAGCATACAATAGCAGCGAGCAAGTACAAAATGCACAGACTCGCCATTAATAAAACGAGCACAGAAATACAGAAGACATTCTACGTACAGCTATGTCATATATTCTAATGGGTTTCTCAACCGTGCTATACGTTGAGCACCTCAGGTGTTGTATTGTTGTCACTTCATGGCCAGGATACACTAATGAATGTCTGAATGTAGTCGCAGAATACAGCTGCATGACGAAAAAGGCATAAGAGATGTAGGACCCATGTACTATAGGCAGTGTTTAGTTAGCGCTATTGTTCAGTGCGTGTCGTTCACTTACACGAAGGTATGTTAACAAAGATGGGAAGAAGGCTGCCATATAGTTGCATGTAAATAGGAGCCGGAAGGCAGCTTGCACGAATCGGCAATCGGAGCATATACTAGGATTAAGATTAAGGTTAAGGAGGAACGCTACGTAAAGCCATGTCTTATATACTAGATAGTTTCTCGATTACGTAGGACGTCTCTTATACATTTGTCACCTCAGGCGTCGTCGACGCCAGGCCGGAATACGTTCGCGAATGTCTGAATGCAGTCACAGGATACGGTACAATTTTGTGACGTTGCTCGTAAATTTACGAGTTTGCTGCTGTGTGACGAAAGAAAACAGACTATATAAACGTATAGGCCACGTGTTTAGCCAAGTAAGTCATGTCAGGTGGTTTTATTACAACCTGATGGTCTAGAGACCAAACAGCAATAAGAGACAGCGAACGAACACGAACACACACATACACACATACGTTTCCAGTGCTGTTGTGCTGTCAGTGTCGTGCTGCATAACACTACAATATGGAAACGAAGACGAGAAGTACTGGATCTGCATGGACTATGGTCATGTATAACGGTGTAAGTAGTATGAAACAGCCTCGTATTGCCACGTTATGCTGCAGTCTTGTCAGTGCTTATCCCCTTACCTGAATAAACGTGCGTGTTATATTACAAAAAGTGAGTGCAACAGCCAACGAGCAAGTACCAAATGCACTGACTCGCCATTACTATAACGGAAACAGATATACATGGGGAACTCTATGTACAACCATGTCTTATATTCTAATTTGCTTCTCAGTCACGTAGATGTCTTATACATTAATCACTTCTGGAGTCGTTGAAGTCATGCCGTGACACTGCCTCTTGTATTCGGGCACCAAGGCCGGGATAAAATAGCGAATGTCTGTATATAGTTCCAGGATATTGCAGCAGTTAGCAACATTTCTTATAAAGTTACAGTTTGCCACTGTGTGACGATAGAACGCATTAGATTAACAGATGTGCATATTAGCTATTGTTTAGCCAGCGCTGTTATGCATCGGTGTCGTTCCGTCTAACACTACTGTATGGAAACGAAGACCGGAAGACAGCTGGCTAATTCGAAAAGTGAATATCAACTGCCACAACTGGAAAACTAGTTCCGGCAAGCTGAACCATTAACAAGCATAGCAATCGTAGCGAGTATCCGAATATATGTGTACTGTGACGACGTAACGTCGTCAGGTTACACCAGCAACGCGAGCACACGATACACGAGGAACTCTGCATAGATACGTTTAATTGCTATAGCTGGTTTAGTGTATTGATAACCCATCTGCCTCAGGCACTATGCATGTCTCTTGCGTCCAGCACAAGCACCTCTGACGTCATGCCGTACTACAGGCTATTGTATAGGCGTCAATGGTCTGGAGGCACCAAATGGCTGGATATTTTCACAATCAGAAGGTCGCAATGGAGTCAGCCACACCGAGTACAATATTACAATTTCTCAGCACGTGACAAAATAGCACACAAGTGTTACATATATAGGCTTCAACAAGCAGAGTATGCGACTACGTGTATTGTGGCGACGTAACGTCGTCAGGTTACACCAGTAACGCGAGCACACGACACATGAGGAACTCTGCATAGATACGTTTCATAGCTATAGCTGGTTTAGTGTATTGATAACCCATCTGCCTCAGGCACTACGCATGTCTATTGCGTCCAGCACAAGCACTTCTGACGTCATGCCGTACCACAGGCTATTGTATAGGCGTCAATAGCCTGGAGGCACCAAATGGCTGGATATTTTCACAATCACAAGGTCGCAATGGAGTCAGCCACACCGAGTACAATGTTACAATTTCTCAGCACGTGACAAAATAGCACACAAGTGTTACATATATAGGCTTCAACAAGCAGAGTATGCGACTACGTGTATTGTGACGACGTAACGTCGTCAGGTTACACCAGCAACGCCAGCGTACGATACGTCAGCATCTCTATATAGATACGTTTCATTGCTATAGCTGGTTTAGTGTATTGATGACCCATCTGCCTCAGGCATCATGCAGGGCTCTTGTGTCCAGCACAAGCGTCTCTGACGTCATGCCGTACCACAGTCTATAGTATGAGCGTCAATGGCCTAGAGGCAGCAAATGCCTCGACCTTTTCACAAGGTTCCAATGGAGTTAGCCACATTGAGTACAAATATACAATTTCCCAGCACGTGACAAAATACCACAGATGTGTTACATGTATAGGCTTCCGCAAGCAGAGCAATCTAAGCGAGTATGCGACTACGTGTATTGTGACGACGTAACGTCGTCAGGTTACACCAGCGACGCGAGCACACGATACATGAGGAACTCTGCATAGATACGTTTCGTTGCTATAGCTGGTTTAGTGTGTTGATGACCCATATGCCTCAGGCATCCTGCATGTCTCTTGTGTCCAGCACAAGCGTTTCAGACGTCATGCCATACACGTGTGTTGTATGGGCGTCAATGGCCTGGATGCAGCAAATGGCTGGATATTTTCAGAAGGTTTTAATGGAGTTAGCCACACCGAGTACAAAGTTACAATTTCCCAGCACGTGACAAAATAACACACATGTTAGATGCATAGGTTTCAACAAGTAGAGCAATCTAAGCGAGTATGCGACTACGCGTTTTGTGACGACGTAACGTCGTGGTTTACACCATTAACGTAGCACAGTAATACACCAGCAGAGAAATACTCAAAACTCCACGTAAAGACAGTTCTCACTGCTACGGCTGGTTTCGTGTATTCACGCACCGGCCTGGCAGTCTGCCTTAGGTAGCATGTAGGTCTCGGAGAAATGTCCGTCACAAGCCTTTTTAGTGTCATGCTCTGCCACAGTATATATTGTATAAGCATCAACAGTTGGAATATTTTCAAAAGTTTCCACTAGTTAGCGACATTGATTGCATGCGTAGCCTACAGTTTGCCATCATGTAGCAAAAACGCACACAAATGATAGATGCTTCACGTATTGGCCAACACAGCCGGCATTAAACGTCGGCGAACATGTAGGTCTCGGAAAAATGTCCGTCAAAAGCTTTTTTAGTGTCATGCTCTGATAGATAGATAGATAGATAGATAGATAGATACATCGATAATGTCGATTTATATAGCTCGTCGTAGAAAAACCTCTAATGCGCTGGACACACTAGTACTTAGCGAACAAGAATGTTTTCAGTGAACGTCTGAAAGACTCGTCGCTACACGTCCGATCACGGAGGTCAGCTGACAGCAAATTCCAAATCATTGTCCAGCGACAGCGAAGGACCGATGACCAAGTGAGCTGAGTCAGTGACGCGGCACAAGAAGTTGGTGACGATTGGCAGAGCGTAGTCGCTGTCTACTGGCGATGTCCGAGGCTGGCGTAACACAATCAATCAGGTACTGCGGGGCTTTGTGTTGTTGACACCGGTGCACTGTTACACTGAGCTTGTACTGTACACGTTCTGGAACGTCCAGCCAGTGCAGGTCGACGTGCAGCAGACGTGACAGACCACGATCGAATATGCGGGTACCACTGACAAGGCGTGCAGCAGCATTCAGCACTCGTTGAAGTTTGTCTGCCGCAGACCTCGGTGCCCCGGCTAGTACAGAGTTACAATTACAGCTCTGCCAAAGTATATTGCATAAGCATCAACAGTCTGAATATTTTCACAAGTTTCCACTAGTTACCGAATTTACACTAAGGGGCCTACGCACCCTTGACGCCCCGTAGCAGAGAAATTTTTGTACGCTAAGCGAGTACTTCACAATATCTAATTGTGTTTTTTTTAAATTTCAGCTTTCTATCTCTGATACGTTACGAGATATTAGGGTGGTCCCAAATTTATATTAGGGGCGTCGTGCCCTCCTGGATGCCCCTTAGTGGAAAATTTTTTATACCCAAAGCGAGTACTTTGGCATATCTAATTGCATTTTTAATTTCAACTTTCTAGCTCTAGTAGTTTCCGAGATATTACGGGGGGTCCCAAATTTACACTACGGGGGCCTACGGACCACCTAGCGGAGAAATTTTTGTACGCTAGCGAGTACTTCACAATATCTAATCGTGTTTATAATTTCAGCTTTCTATTTCTAATACTTTACGATATAATTAGGGGGTTCCAAATTTACATTAGGGGCGCTGCGCCCTCCGGATGCCTCTAGCGGAAAAAAATTTATACACAAAACGAGTACTTTGGCATATCTAATTGCATCTTTAATTTCAACTTTCTAGCTCTAGTAGTTTCCGATATAGTAGGGGGTCCCAAATTTACACCTAGGGGGCCTACGCACCCTTGACGTCCCCTAGCGGAGAAATTTTTGTACGCTAAGCGAGTACTACACAACAGCAGCAGCGGCGAGTCTACCGCCACCTGATCTCTCACAAGCGTGAAGCGTTTTGGCAGAATCTCATCGCACAGCAGAGCCGGACGCCAAGACGAATGTGGCAGTCGATCGACAAACTGCTGGGTCGTGGTCAGCTACCTGCCGACGACGCCATCAGCGCCACCGACTTTCATCGTTTTTTCGAGAAGAAAGTCGCAGACATACGCGCATCTACGTCTGGCGCTGCCGACCCGGCCTACGCTGATACTGACTGTGCATTTCCGGGCTTCACAGCAGTCTCTGCTGATGAAGTTGCAGCTGCGGTGCTGAAATTGCCAAACAAGCAGTGTTCGTCTGACCCACTCCCAACTTGGCTGTTAAAGGAGTGCGTGGACGACCTGGCGCCGTTTCTGAGCCACTTGTTCAGCCAGTCGCTGCATCAAGGCATTGTTCCAGCTGCATTCAAGTCATCCTATGTATGTCCGCGGATAAAAAAGCTTGGTCTGGACACATCAGACGTGAGTAACTACAGGCCAATCTCAAATTTGAAAGTAATCTCTAAGTTACTGGAGAGACTGGTCGCCAGCCAGCTAACGGCATATCTGACGGACAATAAACTGCTGCCGGACCATCAATCAGCGTACCGTGCGTTCTGCTCGACGGAGACTGTCATCGCTCGAGTGCTCTCAGACATTCTGATTGCGATCGACTCAGGGGACATAGCCGCGCTCTGTCTGCTCGACCTATCCGCGGCGTTCGACACGGTCGACCATTCCATCCTGCTCCGTCGTCTGCAGAGGTCATATGGGCTAAACGGCTCTGCACTCGCGTGGTTCGGATCATATCTGAATCAACGCCAACAACACGTGACACATCGTGGCGTAGAGTCAGCGACGACGACTACTCAGTTCGGCGTGCCGCAGGGCAGCGTACTCGGTCCGATACTGTTCGTGCTTTACACAGCCGACGTAGTGCGCCTGGTACAGCTGCATGGTCTCAATGTGCATCAGTACGCTGATGACACGCAGATTTACGGCTGCTGTCATCCAGACAACTCTGCATCATTGTGCGGTGACTTCGGCATCTGCGTCGAGGATGTAGCTCGATGGATGTGTTCAAATCGACTTCAGCTGAACGCCAGGAAGACGGAATTCATGTGGTGTGTACCACCACGCCGTCGTCATCAGCTGCCAGTCGACCAATTGACCATTCAGTCAACTACAGTCGCCTCGCGCGAATCGGTCCGTGACCTCGGCGTGTACTTGGACAGCGACATGTCAATGCACAAACACGTCACGCAGCTGGTCTGTTCGTGTTACGGCGTTTTGCGTCAACTTCGTAGCATCCGTCGTTCGCTACCACGTACAGCACTGACGACCTTAGTCTCCTCATTCATCATGTCAAAGGTGGACTATTGTAACGTTGTCTTGGCAGGTCTACCACAACGTGAATTGGACCGTGTGCAGTCGGTCGTCAACGCGGCTGCCCGCCTGTCAGCAGACGCTCGCAAGTACGACCACGTAACACCGCTGCTGATGGACCTTCACTGGCTACGAGTGCCTGAGCGTGTGAAGTTCAAGCTGTGCGTGCTCATGCACCGTTGCCTTACTGGAGCGGCGCCGCGATATTTGACAGAGCTGGCAGTGCCTGTCGCCAGTACTGCTCGTCGTCGTCTGCGCTCGGTGTCATCTGCTGATCTCGTCGTGCCTTCAACTCGCCGTTCAACCATCGGTGACCGTGCGTTCGCTGTTGCCGGTCCACGAGCGTGGAACAGCCTACCATCTGACATTCGAACATCTACACCATCATTCGACACGTTTAAGAAACATCTGAAATCCTACCTCTTTCAACTGTCTTTTTCCAGCCTGTAGAGCTTGTGACTACGTGTACATTGACTATGTTAGGCGCTCTAGAAGTAGTTCGTGCCGCTTACTGCGCCCTATAAATTGTCAAACTTACATTACATTACATTACATTACATTACATCTAATTGTGTTTTTAATTTCAGCTTTCTATCTCTAGTACTACGGCTGCGTGAGTATGATTGATCGTCGTGAACCTGATACGATTCACGGATCTATATATATATAAAATGCAAATCCACACGGTATCGCGATGACCGCCGCGCCACCTGGTGAATCAAAATAGAAAAAAAACTTTTATTGCAGATCTGCACGTTTCGGTGGATAAGAAGTCCACTGAGAGGCATTGTATTGTGACGACGTCGTCACGTGCACACAGGTCGTCACGATGTGAGTTAATCACCGACGATTTCGGCACGAAACACCCTGGCCAGGAGTATATATATATATATATATATATATATATATATATATAAAGTAACACTCGTTTGAGCTGTAATCTAATATAAAAGGTTAGTACGGTTATAATTGTGCTACCTTGTGTCGGCGTAGCTATATTTGCGCGAGCTATTAACATATAACTGCTTTGTGTTGCCGTTTTACGCCCAGTCGGCACGGCATCGCCGCATCAGCTACAGCTACAGCGACTGGCAGCTTCGCCTTGTCGTTATTCGCTAGGGGCGCCTCTGTCCGCGCACGAATTGCTGT
>Ga0209260_10000645_pt1 | contig 10713 bp, 12 predicted proteins | sample WorMetTypGCAVOLI_FD_187421 | JGI IMG/M metagenome (GOLD analysis project Ga0209260, IMG submission 187421) | Marine gutless worms symbiont microbial communities from Max Planck institute for Marine Microbiology, Germany - Olavius algarvensis... ...
AATTCTTCAAGAAGAAAACCTTGTACAACCAATACTTCGAAACGTTTGCCGAATTCAAAGCCGCTTGTGAGGAATTCTTCCGAAATCCGAGCAAATACCAGCGCGAATTGCGTTCCTTGCTGACGAATCGTTTCGAACTCATCGGCTGAATGAAAAAACGAAATATTGGTATTAGAAGAGTATAGTGCTGCATAGTGGAAGTACCGATACCATCTTATTCGCGTCGAAATCAAATGATCGCGCAGAGGCGCAGAGGCGCAGAGAAACTCATACTTCGAGCCCGTTGACACATCGAGTAATACCGGTTTTCATCACCGCCTCACCGAAGTCGAGAAGGTATCCGAGCTTGAATCCGGTCAGCCGCGGGTACGTCTGCACATGCTTTTTGTGCGCTGCCGTCACCCTCTCCACCGACTTCAACTCTACGCTTACCATTCCAGCGACGATGAGTTCCACTCGAAAGCCTTCGACGATCCTGATCCCCTGATACGTGATTGCTATCGGGACCTGGCGGTCTACCGTCAATCCACGCTCTTCGATCTCGCGGGCAAGCGTCACCTCCTCTGCGTCTCTGCGCGAGACCGGTTCCACTCTGATCCCGAGAAGGAGGCTTCAGGACTTACGCTCTGTTGCACTAGCCTCATCGCTCACGCCGCGCTCCCTCCCTCCGCTCCACGCGCCAGGCTGAGCCGCAGCCACAGCACCAACGCGATGAGCGCGAATGCGAACCATTGGATCGCATAGCCGATATGCATCCCCTCTTTGGGCATTTCCCGTGGCCAAACGCGGAGAAAGCCGCCGGCATCGTCGGGATGCTGCAGAATGACTACCGGCTGCACCTGGGTACCGGTCGCCATCCGGTAGAGTTCCAGGGTGAGATAGGGCCACCGTCTACCCCAGTCCTTCACCGCCTCCGGACCGCCGTGAAGCACCAAGGCGGGGGGTGCGGGAAGATAGGCCTCTCCCGTCACGATCACCTCTCCCTCGGGTACCGGCGCCGCAACCGGGCTGCCGTCACCGGCCGCGGCAATCCAACCCCGGTTCACCAGAACCCGGCTGCCCGATCCCAGGATACGCAGGGGCGTGATGACATGAAAGCCGATACGGTTACCCTGACGACGGTTTTCGATCAGGATCTGCCCGTCGGCCTCGAAGGTCCCCCGGGCCCGCAGCTTACGAAAACGCAACGCCTCGGGATCGCTCACCGGACCGCCAAACTCCAGCGCCGGCATCCCGGCCCGTTCGCCGAGGACCCGCGCCTGCTCCCGCTTCTGCTCGGCACGATCGATCTGCCAGACGCCGAGTGCAACGAATAGGGGAATCGGGAGCACGAGCAGCAGTGTCGGCACCCAACGAAAATGAAATTTCAGTTCGACAAACCGCATCCGGGTGCTATATTCGAGTAGTCAGGAGCCGATTGCACCGAGGTTACGATTTCGGTGCTGAAGGTAAGGGGATAACTGCTCATCGACCCCCGACAAGCGGGACCGCTGAACGGTTATCGCACGAGGTCTTTTCACATCCAAACCGAAGGGGTAGCTCAATGGAACTCATGTACAAGATTCCGGTTCTTCTTGTCCTCGGATTCATCGTCTTTTCGCTCGGCCAGGGCATGTACTATCTCGCCAAGGATGACGGCGATGTAGACAAAACCCGGGTGGTCAAGGCGCTGACGGTGCGTATCGTGCTCTCGCTCATCCTCTTCCTGCTGCTCATCCTCGGCTACTTCGTCGGGGTGCTCCAACCCACCGGGGGGTGAACCACCGTTCCTTGTCCCAAGCCTTGATGAAGAGTACCCCGTTTCCCCTTATTTTTCGTTCTCAGCGAGGCGAGAAGCGGCCAGATGCGAGACGCGCGCGTGCAGGAATAGCGAGTCCTATTTCAAACGCGCGCAACAAAGCAGATGGCTGCTTCTCGCCTCGCCTGGAAAGAGCCCCCCGGCGTTACAGCACTTGGCAAGAGAGTCAACTATTCCCTGCGCGCTGTGCCTTGCCTTGGCGCGTTTGGGGGGCTCTGAGAATGAAAAATAAGGGGAAACGGGGTACTCCCTGTCCCCGGCCGGAATCAGAGACTGCCTTTTTAGACAGTTTCTATGAAAAAATACCTTTTAAAACAGAGGGTTAATTTTATCCAAAGTGAGTTCCTAGACAGCCTCTCAGTTTCGAACACTTCCATTTCCTCCCGTCTCTCTGCCCTACAAGAGGGAAACGCCGATTGGATCGGCGTTTCTCTCGGGTAGAGATCCGGGACTGCTCGCCCGGATTCGAAATTATTTCCGCGGCAGTTCGATGCGGACCGGCTACATCCAGTAGACGAACACGAATAGCCCGAGCCAGACCACATCGACGAAGTGCCAATACCAGGCAACGGCCTCGAAGGCGAAGTGGTTGTGGAGCGAAAAGTGGCCCTTCATCGCCCGGACGAGGATGGCCATGAGCATGACCGAACCCATGGTGACGTGGAAGCCGTGGAAACCGGTCAGCATATAGAAGGTCGAACCGTACGCACCGGACTTCAGCGTCAGGTTCAGCTCGACGTAGGCATGGTAATACTCGTAGGCCTGCAGTACGACGAAGAGCACACCCAAGGCAATGGTCGCGGCCAGACCGAGCACGAGCTTTTTCTGGTCATCTTCCTTGAGTCCCCAATGGGCCCAGGTCACGGTAGCACCCGAGGTGAGCAGGATCAGGGTATTGATCGCCGGGATGCCCCAGGCCCCCATGGCCTCGAAATGCCCTCCCAGTTCTCCCGGTCCCGCGCTCGGCCAATTGGGGACGAATTGATTATGGAGCAATTCATGGGAAACCCCGAGATAGCCCTCTCCACCGAGCCAGGGCAAGGCAATTACCCGGATGTAGTAGAGGGCACCGAAGAAACTCAGAAAGAAAAAGACTTCGGAGGCGATGAACCAGAACATGCCCTGACGGAAGGATCGATCGACCTGCTCGTTGTATTGGTCCGAGAGGTTTTCCTTGATTACCTGGCCGAACCAGCCGTAGAACATGACCACCAGTAAGGAGAAACCGGCAAGGATCATCCAGCCGCCGAAGCCGACCTCATTGATCGCCAGGGCGGTCCCCACAAGCGTGAGGAACACCGCCAGCATGGCGATGATCGGCCAGGGGCTGGAATCCGGGATATAATAGTCATTGGGACCGTGATGGGCAGCGCTACTCATCCTTATCTCTTCCTCTTGGTATTGGTTGTGATCTTCAGCGCTCGGTTGCGAATCAGGAGGGATCGGAGACCCGCAGCACGCTGTAGGACAACGTGAGTGAGTTGATGTCCGCGGGCAGGTCGGGCGAGATGGAGAAGCGCAAGGGCATTTCGGTGATCTCATTACCCGCAAGGGTTTGCTGGTTGAAGCAGAAACACTCCAGTTTGGCGAAAAAGCCGGTGGCCTGCCAGGGGGCGATGCTCGGGATCGCCTGGCCCGTAATCTCCTGCCCCGAACGGTTTTCGGCGATGAACTTCACGAGGTAGCTCTCTCCCGGACGCACGCGCAGCTTACGTTTCATGGGCTCGAGCCGCCAGGGCAGGTCCGGATGAATGGTGGTATCGAACTTCACCGTCACCCACCGATCCGATACCGCCGTGGTAGCGGCCGGTGGCGCCCTGGTCCCGATCACGGCGCGCTGTCCGACCGATTGCACGCCGGTCACCTGGCAGAGCAGGCCGTACAAGGGGACCATGGCAAAACCGAAACCGAACATACCGATGGCCAATCCCATCAGCAGGAGCAATGTGCGCCGCTTGCGCCTCTGGACCGTATCGGGCACGGGGTGGCTCATGGGATGCCGTTGACGGCCATATCGAACAACCCCCGCCAGAAGGGGACGGAAGTCAGCAGCATGAACAGGGCAAAGCCCGCCAGGATCCAGGCCAGGCGTAGGTTCTTGCGGCGTTTCTCGGGGGATTTATCGGCGCTCATCGTACTGGACATCGGCATTTAGAAGGCGATGGGCGAGGTTCGCCCACCGCCCGTCGCTTAGGCGATTGTCGGAAAATGGTGTACCGGATTGCGCCGAATTTTCGTTCGTCTGCAAGGCGCGACAACAGGCGCATAGTGAACTCTGTAACTGTTGTCGCAACACAGGAGACGGACGAAAAGACAAGCAGGACGGTTTTCCATTTGACAGAAATCGCCTTAGGAAGCGGCCAGCTTGGGAGGCGTGGTCCAGCTATGGAACGGAGGCGGCGAAGACAGCTCCCACTCCAAACCTCTGGCGCATTCCCACACTTTGTCCTCCGCCTGCTTGCCGCCACGGATGGTCTTGATGATGATGTAGAGGAGCAGCAGGTGGCTCAGGCCGAAGACCATGCCGGCAACGCTGGAGAGGACGTTGAACTCGGTGAACATCACATGATAGTCGACGATACGCCGCGGCATCCCGGCCAGGCCGATGAAGTGCTGCGGGAAGAAGGTGACGTTGAAGCTGATGACATTGATCCAGAAGAAGATCTTGGCCAGCCTCTCGTCATACATGTGTCCGGTCCATTTGGGCAGCCAGTAGAAGACGCCCGCGAATAACCCGAACACGGCGCCGGGCATCAACACGTAATGGAAGTGGGCCACCACAAACATGGAGTCGTGATACTGCATGTCCGCCGGCACCACCGCCAGCATGATGCCGGTCAGGCCGCCGAAGGAGAACATGAGCAGAATGCCGACCGCGAACAGCATGGGGGTCTCGAAGGTCATGGCCCCTTTCCACATGGTCGCCATGTAGTTGAAGACCATCAGCCCCACCGGGATGGAGATGATGATGGTGCCGATCATGAAGTAGCTCACGGCGCCCAGGGACATGCCGATGGTGTACTGGTGATGGGCCCAAACCACCATGCCGATGCACATGATCGCGATCATGGCGCCCACCAGGGACGAGTATCCGAATAAGGGCTTGCGGGAGAAGGTCGGCACGACGGAGGCCAGAACACCCATGGAGGGAAGGATCAGGACGTAGACCTCGGGATGGCCGAAGAACCAGAACAGGTGCTGGAACAGCACCGGATCACCACCGCCGGCGGCATTGAAGAAGCTGGTGCCGAAGTGGCGGTCGAAGAGCAGCATGGTCACCCCGCCGGCCAGGACCGGAATCACCAGGATGAGCAGGAAGGCGGTCACCAGCCAGGTCCAGACGAAGATCGGCATCTGCATCAGCTTCATGTCCGGGGCACGCATATTGAAGATGGTGACGATGATATTGATGGACGCCAGCACCGAGGAGATGCCCAGCATATGGAGGGCGAAGATCAGGAAGTCCATGGACATGCCAACCTGGGTAGACAGGGGCGGATAGATGGTCCAGCCGGTGTTGATCTGGGTACCGCCACCGGGGAAGAAGGGTACGACGAAGGACAGCATGATCATGGTCGCCGCCGCCGGCAGGATCCAGAAGCTCAGGTTGTTGAGCCGGGGCAGGGCCATGTCCGGCGCCCCGATCATGAGCGGGATCATCCAGTTGGCCAGACCTGCGGCCGCCGGCATGACGGCGCCGAAGATCATGATCAAGGCATGGTTGGTCACCAGATTGTTATAGAGGTCCGGGTCCATAAGCTGGAGTCCGGGCAGAAATAACTCGGCCCGAATCGCCATGGCGCTCAGCCCCCCGGCGAACAGCATGGTGAGGGCGAATATCAGGTACATGGACCCGATATCCTTATGGTTGGTCGAGAACAACCAGCGCTTGAGGCCCTTGGGCGGTCCATGGTGTTCATGGGCCTGGTCGTGCTCGAGGTCGATAGTTGCTGTGCTCATGGCAATCTTCCCCTATTTAAGGCTTGGTTTATTCGCGAGTCTTAAGAAAAAACTTGTCTTGAACGATCGATGGCGGATGGAACCCCAAGCCGGCCCCTACTCGCCGGTCGGGCTGGGGGCGGCCTCTGTGTCGCCGGCCGAGTTGCGGGCGGCCTTTATGTCACGCGGCTGCACCAGTTCACCCGTATCGTTGCCCCAGGCATTGCGCTCGTAGGTGATGATGGAGGCGAGCTCGAGATCGGTCAGCATATTCCAGGCCACCATCGCCGTTCCCTGCTTGCCGTTCAGGACGATATCGATATGCGCGGGAAGGGGACCGATCGCGATGGCGCTACCCTTGAGCGCCGGGAAGGCGGGCGGCAAACCCTTCCCCGTGATCTGGTGACAGGAGGCACACTTGACGTTGTAGTTGGCCCGCCCCTTTTCCACCAACTCCTCCATGGTCCAGTCCTTGTCCAATGACGACTCGGCGGCGGCGGCCAACATCGTCTGTTTCTGCTCTTCTATCCAGGAGTCGAATTTCTCTTCCGCGACCACCTCCACTTCGATGGGCATGCGCGAGTGCCAGGTACCGCAGAGCTCGGCGCACTGCCCGGAGAAGCGACCCTCGCGGGTGAGGTCGACCCAGGTCTCGGTCACATAGCCGGGGATGGCGTCCTTCTTCACCGCCAGTTCCGGGACCCAGAAGGCGTGGAGCACATCCGCGGAGGTGTGGAGAAAACGCACCGTCCTGCCCACCGGCAGCACCAGGGGATTATCCACCGCCCGCAGGTATCCCGCGGTGTCTTCACCGGCCTGATCCTCCGGGAGATAGCGGCTCTCGACCCGGACCGGCTTCGGTTTACCGTCGATCTCGACGCTGTGGTCCAGGTACTGGTATTCCCACCACCACTGATGGCCGATGACCTTCACATCCATCAGGTCCACGTCCTTCGGTACTTCCCAGACCTTCTCCAGGGTCTTCTGAGCGGAGTCGGCAATGGTCAAGTCGATCCCGAGCACCAACACGGGCACGATGACCCAGGACCATTGACCGAACCAGGTTTCATGGAAGCGTTGGTCGGCCTGGTACCCGCGGCTCTTGCGGTGGAAATACAACGAATAACCGACAAAGGCGAAGATGATCACCAGGAGGACCGTGGCGATCGCCGAGGTGAGCATATGGATATCGTAAATCTCCTGCGCCACGCCGGCGGCGGGCTCGGGAAAATTCAGAGCCATCTCGGCACCGGCGGCACCGGCCCAACCGGCGAGGAGCGAAAATACGGATAGGGCGCCGAGGCGCTTGCTGATTGCTGCCATAGTTTCTCTCATTTGTTTGGATACGCGCCTCTAGCGCAACCTGCCGCTCTCGCTCCATCGGAACCGAGAGAGGCGCCCGACATGGAATCGGAGCCGACCGCACTACCCTTGGCCTGCCGAGTCCGAGCCTGCGCCATTCCGGCCGCGCCGGTACCCGGAGTGGATGGAGCGCTACGCGGCCGATCAAAACCCACGTTATCGCTCAGCGCGGTGGCCAACTCCTCACGTTCCGCCTCGACCAAGGTCGCGCCCACCTCGATACCCTTGCCGTGACAGCACAGGAGGAGACGGCTCGGGTACCAGCCTCGAGGGTCGCGCCGCAGCTCGACCCGGGCCCAGTTGACCGGAAGGCCGGCCACCTCCTCCAGGCACCGCCGACCACGCAAGACCCGCAGCACCGGACCCTCGATCTCGATCACCTCGCGCGTGTGGCCGGCCAGCGCGTTCAGGTAGAAACCGGCCGCCAACACGAGGAGCTCGAGCCCCGCGAACGGCAGCACCAGCCATGCCCCCAACGCCGCGAAGTAGGCGGCGACCACGACCAAGCAGCCGCTGAAGAACAGCAGAACGAGCTTCGTAATCCGCCAACTGAGGGCACAGTTGGGGCGGATGATGAACCGGTATCCATCGGAACCCTGCTCTTGGAACACCGGCATTCGAGCACCCTCTCAAGCTCGCCGCAATGGCCGTGAACGCGAACGCAATCTTACCGGTCATCTGTTTTCTGTCCCATTCTCAAGAGGTACGGGACCGGCATCCAACGCAAGAAATTACGACTTTCACTACCGGATCGGAAGCAGAAAGGATGGTCCAAATCAAGAGGAAATGCAACATCATCAGAACATGCAAATTTTCTAATGGACGGGCATCAACCCTATGCACGGCAGGCGAACGCGGGCGAGAAACCGCCAGGATGGCGAGACGGATGGGCTGGTACACGTAAGCGAAAATTGTAAACCCATTCGCCTTGGCTAGACCGAGCAAGGAATTAGACTTGTTCCCGTTGATAACTCTCTGATATTTATAAATTTCATGAATCGACTGAGAGCAAAAAGAACTGATTCATTAACGAACCGGTTCTTTTTGCTCTCAATTTGGCCTGTCTAATCTAATAATATTCTTATATATCAGAAAGTTATCTACAGGAACAACTCTATTGCCGATCTTGGCAATTTGGAAGGCGGTCTGCCGGGAGCCTCGGTATGCTGGAGCGCCGGCATCCTGCCGGCTTTGTGGACCACGGAGGATCAAGAAGGCAAGGAGAACTCCCGGAGCCACGGCACTTTGTTGTGCGGACCCGATGCGGGCGAGACGCCCGCGGTCCCAGGGGGAGGCCTCCCTAAACGGCTTCGTTTTGCCGAGAGCTACCCAGCCCCCCCTTTGCGGCCTGGAGAATAGGATCAGGACTTTTGCTTACGTGTACTAGGCCGTGTGGAAATTTCACCCAAAAATGACCTAACCATCTGATAAAAAGGATTTTTTCAAATCGCCGTTTTTTGGTAACTAGTTGAAAAACAATAATTTTTCATCAAATGTCCACACGGCCTAGTACCCCGCAGGCCCCGACCGCGGGCACAGATGCTCCCGCACAAGGTAGTTCGAGCGGCTACGGGACTGCCTGCAGATATGCTTCAGGTACCCACCCAGCAATCCAATACCGAACAGGATCATCCCCGCCAGGAAAAACAGGATACCAAATAGAGTGAATACCCCCCCGACTTCGTGGCCGATGACCAAACGCCAAACAGCCAGCAAGACAACCCAGGCAAAAGAAGCCCCGGCGACCCCCATACCCACCAGGGAGAAAAACTGCAAAGGCACCCGCGAGAAGGCGATCATCAGGTCGAGGTTACGCTGGATGGACTCATAGAGGGGATACTTGGGTTTACCCACCGCCGGCTGAGCAGGCTCGACCTCGATCTCGGCGGGATCGGCAGCATAACCATAGGCCAGGGCCGGGATAAAGACGGGGACCGCGTCGGAGCTTAGAATCGCATCCACGATCTCCCGGTCGTAGGCGCACAGCAGACAGCCCGGATCCGTCAGCCGGATCCGGGTGATACGCTCCCGCAAGCGATTCATGGCCGCGGATACCCAACCCCGCCACCCGCCGTCCTGATACCGGCGGCGAAAACCGCCCACATAGTCGTGCCCCCGATCCATCGCGGCCAGGAGCCGAGGTATCGTTGCGAGGGAGTTCCGCAGCTCCGCATCCAAGGTCACCACCCGACCACCGACGGCGACATCGAAACCCGCCATGATGGCCGCATGCCGGCCCGCGTTACCGCGCAACCGGAGCACCTGGGTGACGTCCGGGCGCAGCTTGTACTGCTGGCGCAGCAGGGTCATGGAGCGATCCCGGCTACCGCAGTCGACAAACACCACCTCGTAGGCAATGTCGAGGCCATCGAGCACCGGGTAGAGATGATCGAATAGCTTGGTCAACACCGCCTCCTCGTCGGAGACGGGGATGACCACCGAAAGCTCGATACTGCCGGTTTTGTTCAAGTCGTCAACCTCCAACGGTTCCTCCAGGGGTAGTGTTTTAGTTTTTTTAACAACTTTTCATCAAATGCCCACATGGCCTAGAGTTTTTCAATCTCTTCGATTGAGAGTCCTGATGTTTCGGCAATGATGGTCAGGCTGATCTCTTTTTGCTTCAATGCCTTTGCCACTTCGATCAATCCTTCTTTTTTTCCTATTTGTCTTCCTTTCTCCTCACCTTCTTTCCTGGCCTTACTCTTCAAGCAAATAAGGCATAACCCATCGTTTGCTTTCCTGAAGCTTCTTGAAGATACCCGTATCGACAAAGCTATGATAGGTCTTATCACTGATGATGAGATGGTCGATCACTTCGACTTTGAGGAATTTGCCCGCCTGAATGAAATGATCGGTCAAATCCTGGTCATCTTCGGAAGGTGTCACATCCCCACCGGGATGGTTCCCGAATGGCCAGCTTGTAAATCGCCATTCGGAAGGCCTCTCTGGGTTTGATGCTCGCCATGTTGGCGGAACCTAAAGCAATCAACTCGATATAGAGAATCTTGTTCGCCTGATTCAAACCCACCATCCAGAAGTGTTCCTGACCCTGACCGATTTTGTTTTCTCTCCGGAGAATTTGGCGCATGATCAGATAGATGTCTTCCGCACCGGATATGGTGACTTTTTGTTTCTTGTTTAATCTGACTTCCATTGTAGGGCCTTTTAGCGAGGGGCTGATGGTTTCTTGGATTGTACGCAGGCGCCGATTACTTACACGAAACCTGGGAGGACCGATGCTATTCCGGCTGCAATAGGCCTCGGCGAGAGGACAGCCAATCGGGGAGTTGTGTTGGAAATAGGGTTGGGGTTCGTTCCTTGCCCCCCAACCTCCGCGGGCCCACTCTTACCTGATTATGCCTTTTTCACGATATTATCATATCTCATAAGGTCCGGATTTGCTTTTTCCAGTTTTTTATATTCGCGTTCGAACCAGTCTTGAAGGTTCTCCAAACACAATAAATGTTCCTCATAATCCAATACATCCTTGATTAGAGTTGTTCCTCTCGATAACTTTATGATATATAAGGATATTATTAGATTAGACAGGCCGGATTGAGAGCAAAAAGAACCGGTTCGTTAATGAATCAGTTCTTTTTGCTCTCAGTCGATTC
>Ga0209260_10000650_pt1 | contig 10635 bp, 7 predicted proteins | sample WorMetTypGCAVOLI_FD_187421 | JGI IMG/M metagenome (GOLD analysis project Ga0209260, IMG submission 187421) | Marine gutless worms symbiont microbial communities from Max Planck institute for Marine Microbiology, Germany - Olavius algarvensis... ...
ACCTACCGCTCACCTCACCACGGCGGCAAAATTTGCAAAAAAAAAATTCACGTCGAGAATCTCGAGAATCGTTGGCTCAGCGGCCCGCAAGTCGCTCAGCTGTTTTGCTCTGCTAGGACAATAATGACACGTGCATTGTTGAACTTTGGCTTTTTCACGTACCGCTCACCTCACCACGGCAGCAAAATTTGGCAAAAAAATCTCGTCGGGGCGCAGCTCGAGAGTCGTTGGCGCAGCGATCCACAAGTTCCCCAGCTGTTCTGCTCTCGTGGGACAATAATGGCACGTACGTTGTTAAACTTTGGCTGTTTGAGGCACTGCTCACCTCACGACGGAACTGCACACCTCACGACGGAAGCGCGCCGGGACGACAAAATTATCAAAATTTGTTTCCGCTTGTCGAAACTAGTTTTGACCAACAGCTTCGTCGATGACTTTTTGTGATATGTTTGTCCATTGTGTCAATGCTTTAAGTCACTGGTGTTAAGTGTTCAACTTTGACTGTTTCACGCACCACTTACCTCACGACGGGAAGATAATGGCACGTGCATTACTGAACTTTGGTTTTTTTCACGTACCGCTCCCCTCACCACGGCAACAAAATTTGGCAAAAAATTCACGTCGGGGCGCAGCTCGAGAGTCATTGGCGCAGCGGTCTACAAGTCGCCCAGCTGTTTTGCTCTCGTAGGACAATAATGGCACGTGCATTGTTGAACTGTGGCCTTTTCACGTACCGCTCACCTCACCACGGCAGCAAAATTTGCTAAAAAAATTCACGCCGGGGGCACAGCTCGAGAGTCGTTGGCGCAGCGATCCGCAATGGTATGTGCATTGTTGAACTTTGTCTGTATGGCTGTTTCACGCACCGCTAACTTGCGAGATGACAACAAGTCGCGCATCTTTTTTGCTGGGTTGGTCAAATAGAGGCCAGTGCATTATTGAGTTTTGGCTTTTTCAAGTACCGCTCACCTCACCAGGGTAGCAAAATTTGCCAAGCACTGCTCACCTCACGACGGAGGAGCACCGGGACAACAATGGCACATTCAGTGCTGAAGTTCGCGCACCGCTCATCTCACGACGGGGTGCGACGCATGCCTCCCACCACCGCAGCAAAAATGTGGCAAAAATTAACGTCGGAAACACGGCTCGAAAGTCTTTGGCGCGGGAATCCGCAAGTCGCCAGCTGTTTTGCTGTGCTACAACAATAATGGCAAGTGCATCGTTGAACTTTGACTTTTTCTCGTACCGCTCACCTCACCACGGCAGCAAAATTTGGCAAAAAAGTTCACGTCGGGGCGCAGCTCAAGAGCTGTTTTGCTCTGCTAGTGATGAAGTTCGCGCACTGCTCATCTCACGACGGGGTGCGACACCTGTCTCACCACGCAGCAAAAATGTGGCAAAAATTCACGTCAGGGACGCGGCCCGAGCGTCGTTGGCGCAGTGGTCCGCGAGTCGCCCAGATCTTTTGCAATGCTAGGACAGTGGCACGTGAATCGTTGAACTTTGTCTTTTTCACGTACCGCTCACCTCGCCACGGCAGCAAAATTTACCAAAACAAATTCACGTCGTGGTGAAGCTCGAGAGTCGTTGCCGCAGCGATCCACAAGTCGCCCAGCTGTTTTGCTCTGCTAGGACAATATTTAGGACAATAATGGCACGTGCATTGCTGAACTTTGGCTGTTTGAGGCACTGCTTACCTCACGACGGAGGAGCACAGGGACAACGATGGCACATTCAGTGATGAAGTTCACGCACCGCTCATCTCACGACGGGGTGCGACACCTGCCTCACCACGCAGTAAAAAAAACCCTCGAAAGTCTTTGGCACGGGACTCTGCAAGTCACCCAGCTCTTTTTTGCTTTGGCACATTCACTGTTGAACTTTGGCTGTTTCGCGTGCCGCTCATCTCACGACGGGGTGCGACGCTTGCCTCACCATGGGAGCAAATATTGGCAAAAAAATCATGTCGAAAGCGCGGCTCCAGAGTCCTTGGCGCAGCGGTCCGCAAGTCGCCCATCTTTTTTGCTAAGCTAGGACAATGGCACGTGCATTGTTGAACTTTGGCTTTTTTCACGTATCGCTCACCTCACCACGGCAGCAAAATTTTGCAAAAAAATTACATTCACATCGAGACTCTCGAGAATCGTTGGCGCAGCGGTCCGCAAGTCACCCAGCTGTTTTTTGCTGTACCAGGACATGTGCTCGGCCAGCACAATAATGACACGTGCGTTGTTGAACTTTTGCTGTTTGGATGTTTCATTCACCGCTAACTTGCGAGATGACCAAATTTGGCAAAAAAAATTCACGTGCCACAATATTTAGGACAGTAAAGGCACGTGCATTGTTGAACTTTGGCTGTTTGAGGCACTGCTCACATCAAGGCGGAGGAGCACCGGGACAATAAAAGCACATTCAGTATTGAAGTTTGACTGTTTCGTGCACTGCTCATCTCACGACGGGGTGCGGCGCTTGCCTCATCATGGTAGCAGAAATTGGCAAAAAAATCATGTCGAGGGCGCGGCTCCAGAGTTCTTGGCGCAGCGGTCCGCAACTTGCCTAACTCTTTTTAGCTCTGCTAGGACAATATCTAGGACAATAATGGCACGTGCATTGCTGAACTTTGGCTGTTTGAGGCACTGCTCACCTCACGACGGAAAAGCACCGGGACAACAATGGCACATTCAGTGATGAAGTTCGCGCACTGCTCATCTCACGACGGGGTGCGACACCTGCCTCACCACGCAGTAAAAATGTGGCAAAAATTCATGTCGGGGACACGGCTCGAAAGTCTTTGGCACGAGACTCTGCAAGCCACCAAGCTCGTTTTTGCTTTGGCACATTCAGTGTTGAACTTTGGCTGTTTGAGGCACTGTTCACCTCACGACGGAAGCGCACCGGGACGACAAAATTATCAAAATTAGTTTCCGCTTGTCGAAACTAGAGTTTTGACCAACAGCTTCGTCGATGACGTTTTGTAATATGTCTGTCCATTGTGTCAGCGAGGCGCCGCTTCAAGTCACTGGTGTTCAGTGTTCAACTTTGACTGTTTCACGCACCACTTACCTCACGACGGGAAGATAATGGCACCTGCGTTGTTGGACTTTGGCTTTTTCACGTACCGCTCACCACACCACGGCAGCAAAATTTGCCAAAAAATACACGTCGGGGGCACAGCTCGAGAGTCGTTGGCGCAGCGATCCACAAGTCGCCCAGCTGTTGTGCTCTGCTGGGACAATAATGGCACGTGCATTGTTGAACTGTAGCTGTCTGGCTGTTTCTCGCACCGCTAACTTGCGAATTGATAATAAGTCACCCATCTTTTTTGCTGGGCTAGCACAATAATGGCACGTGCGTTGTTGATCTTTGGCTGTTTGAGGCACTGCTCACCTCACGACGAAAGCGCAGCGGGACGACAAAATTATCAAAATTAGTTTCCGCTTGTCGAAACTAGAGTTTTGATCAACAGCTTCGTCGATGACGTTTTGTGATATGTTTGTCCATTGTGTCAGCGAGGCGCCGCTTCAAGTCACTGGTGTTCGGTGTTCAACTTTGACCGTTTCACGCACCACTTACCTCACGACGGGAAGATAATGGCACGTGCGTTGTTGAACTTTGGCTTTTTCACGTACCGCTCACCTCACCACAACAGCAAAATTTACCAAAATATTCACGTCGGGGGCGTAGCTCGAGAGTGGTTGGCGCAGCGATCCACAAGGCGCCCAAACAAGTCACCCATCTTTTTGCGGGGCTAGCACAATAATGGCACGTGCATTGTTGAACTTTGCGTTTTTTCACGTACCGCTCACCTTAGCACGGCAGCAAAATTTGCCAAAAAAAATTCACGTCGATAGTCGAGAATCGTTGGCGCAGTGGTCCGCAAGTCGCCCAGCTGTATTGCTCTGGTAGGACAATAATGGCACGTGCATTGTTGATCTATGGCTTTGTCACGCAACGCTCACCTTACCACAGGATCAAAATTTGGCCAAAAAATTCTCGTCAGGGCGCAGCTCCAGAGTCGCTGGTGCGGCGAACCACAAGTCACCCAGCTGTTTTGCTCTGCTAGGACTCTAATGGCATGTGCATTGTTGAACTGTGGCTGTTTGGTTGTTTCTCGCACCGCAAACTTGCGAATTGATAACAAGTCACCCATGTTTTTGGTGGGCTAGCGCAATAATGGCACGTGCATTGTTAACTTTGGCTTTTTCACGTACCGCTCACCTCACCACGGCAGCTAAATTTGCCAAAAAAAAAATTCACGTAGAGAGTCTCGAGAATCGTTGGCTCAGCGGTCCGCAAGTCGCCCAGCTGTTTTGCTCTGCTAGGAGTATAATGGCACGTGCATTGTTGAACTTTGGCTGTTTGAGGCACTGCTTACATTACCACGGAAGCGCACCGGGACGTCGAAATTATCAAAATTAGTTTTCGCTTGTCGAAACAAGAGTTTTGACCAACAGCTTCGTCGATGACGTTTTGTGATATGTTTGTCCATTGTGTCAGCGAGGCGCCGCTTCAAGTCACTGGTGTTCAGTGTTCAAATTTGACTGTTTCACGCACCACTTACCTCATGACGGGAAGATAATGGCACCTGCGTTGTTGAACTTTGGCTTTCTCACGTACCGCTCACCTCACCACGGCAGCAAAATTTGCCAAAAAATTCATGTCGGGGGCGCAGCTCTGGAGTCGTTGGAGCAGCGTTCCACAAGTCACTCAGATGTTTTGCTGTCGTAGGACAATAATGGCACGTGCATTGTTGAACTTTGGCTTTTTCTCGTACCACGGCAGCATACTTTTGCAGAAAATTCACGCCGTGGCGCCGCTCTTGGGTCGTTGGCGCAGCGATCCACAAATCGCCCAGATGTCTTGATCTAGTGGGACAATAATGGCACGTGCATTGTTGTACTTTTGCTGTTTGGATGTTTCACGCCCCGCTAAGTTGCGGGATGACAATATTTGGAGAAAAAAAATTCACGCCGGAGCGCTGCTCGTGAGTCGTTGACGCAACGATCCACAAGTCGCCCAGCTGTTCTGCTCTGCTAGGACAATAATGGCACGTGGATTGTTGAAGTTTGGCTTTTTCATGTACCACGGCAGCAAACTTAGGCAGAAAATTCACGCCTTGAGTCGTTGGCGCAGCTATCCACACATCGCCCAGCTGTTTTGCTCTCGTAGGACAATAATGGCACGTGCATTGTTGAACTTTTGCTGTTTGGATGTTTCACGCACCGCTAACTTTCGAGATGACTTAATTTGGCAAACAAATTAACGCCGGGGCGCTGCTCGTCTGTCGTTGGCGCAGCGATCCACAAGTCGCCCAGCTGTTTTGCTCTGCTAGGACAATAGTGGCACGTGCATTGTTGAACTGTAGCTGTTTGGCTGTTTCTCGCACCGCTAACTTGCGAATTGATAACAAGTCGCCCATCTTTTTTTGCTGGGCTAGCGTGAGTGTGTGAGTAGTTTCTTAACGGCACATCAGCACACAAAGGCTATTTAGTGTCATTCAAGGTTTATATGATGGATAAGATAGAAAATAACTTATAAGACGGTAAAACCTATGAATGTAAGATCAAAGCTATTAAGCTAGAATAAAAAAAAACAAATAGACTAGCAGAATAATGGCACGTGCATTGTTGAACTGTGGCTGTTTCTCGCACCGCTAACTTGCGAGATGATAACAAATCGCCCATTTTTTGCTCGGCCAGCACAATAATGACACGTGCGTTGTTGAACTTTTGCTGTTTGGATGTTTCATTCACCGCTAACTTGCGAGATGACCAAATCTGGCAAAAAAAATTCACGCCGGGACGCTGCTCGAAAGTCGTTGGCGCAACGATCCACAAGTCGCCCAGCTGTTTTGCTCTGCTAGGACAATAATGGCACGTGCATTGTTGAACTGTAGCTGTTTGGCTGTTTCTCGCACCGCTAACTTGCGAATTGATAACAAGTCGCCCATCTTTTTTGCTGGGCTAGCGTGAGTGTGTGAGTAGTTTCTTAACGGCACATCAGCACACAGGGCTATTTAGTGCCATTCAAGGTTCATATGATGGATAAGATGGAAAATAACTTATAAGACGGTAAAACCTATGAATGTAAGATCAAGGCTATTAAGCTAGAATAAAAAAAACAAATAGGCTAGCAGAATAATGGCACGTGCATTGTTGAACTTTGCCTTTTTCACTTACCGCTCACCTCACCACGGCAGCAAAATTTGGCAAATAAATTCTCGTCGGGGCGCAGCTCGAAAGTCATTGGCGCAGCGATCCGCAAGTCGCCCAGCTGTTTTGCTCTGCTAGGACAATAATGGCACATGCATTGTTGAACTGTGGCTGTTTCTCGCACCGCTAACTTGCGAGATGATAACAAATCGCCCATTTTTTTGCTCGGCCAGCACAATAATGACACGTGCGTTGTTGAACTTTTGCTGTTTGGATGTTTCACTCACCGCTAACTTGCGAGATGAGCAAATTTGGCAAAAAAAAATTCACGCCGGGACGCTGCTAGAAAGTCGTTGGCGCAACGATCCACAAGTCGCCCAGCAGTTTTGCTCTGCTAGGACAATAATGGCACGTGTATTGATGAACTGTTGGTTTTTTTTACGTACCGCTCACCTCACCACGGCAGCAAAATTTGCCAAAAAAATTCACGTCGAGTCTCGAGAATCGTTGGCGCAGCGTTCCGCCCAGCTGTTTTGCTCTGCTAGGACAATAAGGGCACGTGCATTGTTGAACTGTGGCTGTTTGGCTGTTTCTCGCACCGCTAACTTGCGAGATGATAACAACTCGCCCATCTTTTTGCTGGGCTAGCACAATAATGACACGTGCACTGTTGAACTGTGGCTTTTTCACGTACGACGGCAGCAAAATTTGCCAAAAAATTTCAATCCACAAGCCGCAATCCACAAGACGCCCAGCTGTTTTGCTCTGCTAGGACAATAATGGCACGTAGCACGTACCACGGCAGCAATATTTGGCAGAAAATTCACGCCGTGGCGCTGCTCTTGAGTCGTTGGCGCAGCGATCCACAAGTCGCTCAAATGTTTTGATCTCGTGGGACAATAATGGCACGTGCATTGTTGAACTTTTACTGTTTGGATGTTTCACGCACCGCTAACTTGCGAGATGACAAAATTTGGTAAAAAAAATTCACGCCGAGGCGCTGCTCGTGAGTCGTTGGGACAATAACGGCACGTGTATTGTTGGACTGTTGGCTTTTTCACGTACCGCTCACCTCACCACGGCAGCAAAATTTGGCAGAAAATTCACGCCGTGACGTTGCTCTTGAGTCGTTGGCGCAGCGATCCACCAGTCGACCAGCTGTTTTGCTCTGCTAGAACAATAATGGCACGTGCATTGTTGAACTTTGGCTTTTTCACGTACCGCTCACCTCACGATGGCAGTAAAATTTGCCAAAAAAAAATTCTCGTCGGGGTGCAGCTCGAGAGTCGTTGGCGCACCGATGCACAAGTCGCCCAGCTGTTTTTGCTCTCGTAAGACAATAATGGCAAGTACGTTGTTGAACTTTGGCTGCTTGAGGCACATCTCACATCCCGACGAAACTGCTCACCTCATGAGGGAAGCGCACCAGGATTATCAAAATTAGTTTCCGCTTGTCGAAACTAGAGTTTTGACCAACAGCTTCGTCTGTGACGTATTGTGATATGTTTGTCCATTGTGTCAGCGAGGCGCCGCTTCAAGTCACTGGTGTTCAGTGTTCAACGTTGACTGTTTCACGCACCACATATACCTCACGACGGAAAGATAATGGCACCTACGTTGTTGAACTTTCGCTTTTTCACGTACCGCTCACCTCATCACGGCAGTAAAATTTGCCAAAAAAATTCTCGTCGGGGTGCAGCACGAGAGTCGTTGGCGCAGCGGTCCACAAGTCGCCTGCTATTTTGCTCTCGTAAGACAATAATGGCAAGTACGTTGTTGAACTTTGGCTGTTTGAGGCACTGCTCACATCACGACAGAACTGCTCACCTCACGACGGAAGCGCACCGGGAATCACAATTAGTTTCCGCTTCTGGAAACTAGAGTTGTGACCAACAGCTTCGTCGATGACGTTTTGTGATATGTTTGTCCATTGTGTCAGCGAGGCGCCGCTTCATGTCACTGGTGTTCAGTGTTCAACTTTGACTGTTTCACGCACCACTTACATCACGACGGGAAGATAATGGCACCTGCGTTGTTGAACTTTGGCTTTTTCACGTACCTCTCACCTGACCACGGCAGCAAAATTTGCCAAAAAAAAAATTCACGTCGAGAGTCTCGAGAATTGTTCTTGCGGCGGTCCGCAAGTCGCCTAGCTGCTTTGCTCTGCTAGGACAATAATAACACGTGCATTGTTGAACTGTGCATGGGTGTTTGGCTGTTTCTCGCACCGCTTTCTTGCGAGATGATAACAAGTCGCCCATCTTTTTTTTGCTGGACTAGCACAATAATGACACGTGCATTGTTGAAACTTGGCTTTTTCGCGTACCGCTCATCTCACCACGGCAGCAAATTTTGGCCAAAAATCACGTCGGGGTGCAGATCGAGAGTAGTTGGCGCAGCGATCCATAAGTCGCCCAGCTGTTTTGCTCTGCTAGGACAATAATGGCACGTGCATTGTTGAACTGTGGCTTTTGCACGTACCGCTCACCTCACCACGGCAGCACAATTTGCCAAAAAAATTCACGTTGAGAGTCTCGAGAATCATTGGCTCAGCGGTCCGTAACTCGCCTAGCTCCAGCTGTTTTGCTCTGCCTGGACAATAATGAAACATGCATTGTTGAACTTTGGCTGTTTGAGGCACTACTCACTTGACGACGGAAGCGCACGGAACGACAATGGCACATTCAGTGTTGAACTTTGGCTGTTTCGCGAATCGCTCACCTCACGACGGAGCGCGACGCTTGCCTCCCCACGGCAGCAAAAATGTGGCAAATATTCACGTTGGAAACGCAGCTCGAGAGTCGTTGGCGCAGCGGACCGCAAGTCGCCCATCTTTTTTGCTGGGCTAGGACAATAATGGCACGTGCGTTGTTGAGCTTTGGCTTTTTCACGTACCGCTCACCTCACCACGGCAGCAAAATTTGCCATAAAAATTCACGTCGAGAGTCTCGAGAATCGTTGGCTCAGCGGTCCGCAAGTCGCCCAGCTGTTTTGTGTCCAACTAAAACAATAATGGCGCGTGCATTGTTGAACTTTTGCTGTTTGAGGCACTGCTCACTTCACGACGGAAGCGCACCGGAACGACAATGGCACATTCAATGTTGAACTCTCGCTGTTTCGCGCATCGCTCATCTTACGACGAAACGCGACACCTGCCTCACCACGGCAGCAAAAATGTGGCAAAAAATTCACGTTGGAAACGCGGCTCGAGAGTCGTTGGCGCAGAGGACCGCAAGTCGCCCATCTTTTTTGCTGGGCTAGGACAATAATGGCATGTGCGTTGTTGAACTTTGGCTTTTTCACGTACCACTCACCTCACCACGGCAGCAAGTTTGGCAAAAAATTCACGTCGGGGCGCAGCTCTGGAGTCGTTGGCGCAGCGATCCAGAAGTCGCCCAGCTGTTTTGCTCTCGTAGGACAATAGAGGCAAGTGCATTGTTGAGTTTTGGCTTTTTCACGTACCGCTCACCTCACCATGGCAGCAAAATTTGCCAAAAAATCACGTCAAGGCGCAGCTCGAGAGTCGTTGGCGCAGCAATCCACAAATCGCCCAGCTGTTTTGCTCTGCTAGGACAATATATAGGACAATAATGGCACGTGCATTGCTGAACTTTGGCTGTTTGAGGCACTGCTCACCTCACGACGGAGGAGCACCGGGACAACAATGGCACATTCAGTGATGAAGTTCGCGCACCGCTCATCTCACGACGGGGTGCGATACCTGCCTCACCACGCAGTAAAAATGTGGCAAAAAAATTCACGTCGTGGACACGGCTCGAAAGTCTTTGGCACGGGACTCTGCAAGTCACCCAGCTTTCTTTTGCTATGGCACATTCAGTGTTGAACTTTGGCTGTTTCGCGCGCCGCTCATCTCACGACGGGGCGCGACGCTTGCCTCACCATGGCAGCAAATATTGGCAAAAAATCATGTCGAAGGCGCGGCTCCAGAGTCCTTGGAGCAGCGGTCCGCAAGTCGCCCATCTTTTTGGCTAAGCTATGACAATGGCACGTGCATTGTTGAACTTTGGCTTTTTCACGTATCGCTCACCTCACCACGGCAGCAAAACTTTCCAAAAAAAATCTACATTCACATCGAGAGTCTCGAGAATCGTTGGCGCAGCGGTCCGCAAGTCGCCCAGCTGTTTTTTTTGCTGTACCAAGACAATAAAGGCGCGTGCATTGTTGAACTTTGGCTATTTGAGGCACTGCTCACATCAAGGCGGAGGAGCACCGGGACAATAAAAGCACATTCAGTATTAAAGTTTGACTGTTTCTCGCACCGCTCATCTCACGACGGGGTGCGACGCTTGCCTCATCATGGTAGCAGAAATTGGCAAAAAAAATATTGTCGAGGGCGCGGCTCCAGAGTTCTTGGCGCAGCGGTCCGCAACTCGCCTCTTTTTTGCTCTGCTAGAACAATAATGGCACGTTCAGTGTCGAACTTTGGCTGTTTCACGCACCGCTCTGTTTCGTCCGTGTTAGG
>Ga0209260_10000653_pt1 | contig 10544 bp, 2 predicted proteins | sample WorMetTypGCAVOLI_FD_187421 | JGI IMG/M metagenome (GOLD analysis project Ga0209260, IMG submission 187421) | Marine gutless worms symbiont microbial communities from Max Planck institute for Marine Microbiology, Germany - Olavius algarvensis... ...
TACTTTGGCCATTGGCTTATACAACAGCTTGTACTACCGTACAAGCCGTGATTCCGACGGGGATCCCTAACGAGGGCGTCGAATGCAGGTGGCGTAGGCAAAAATCGCGATTCTCGACGAATATCTGGCTATCGGATCGATGACTGCTTCAGTGCGAACAACAGCGACGGCGCGACCGTGCAGTTTACCGCACGGACGGCGACGCATCAGTGATCTTGTTTATCACAACTAGCATGGACGACCACGACGAAAAGAAGAGAACACATTTGAGTTGTACGCAACGGTAAATCTTAAGCGGAACTTGCACTCGACGTATTGAAGCTACTGACAGACACGAAGCATCGCGTGGCCAGTCTGCGATAGCAGGCCTACTTGTAGAAAATAACAATTCGAGGCAATTCAGCTCATCTACTTCCCCCATCAATGAACATCGAACGTGTCAGCAGTCTGAGAGTGTGTCATTGTAGCCTAAACGACTTTATCAACAGCCGACCACGTGACCAATTACGTATTGGCTACACGGTGCGTTAGATCTGGACCAAAGATGTCTGAAAACGCGCAATTCTGAGGATGAATGTACTTTCCCACCAAATATATTCGTCCCTACCCCTAAAATCACCCCAAACCCCATTTTTGGGGACCTTTCAATACAAAACCTATTATACACAGAGCTTTCCGTAAGTCACACGTTAATGGAGCTACGAAGCTATAGGTATAGGCAGGTACTTAAGGGAATGGGGTGTCAAAATTTTTCCGCTAGGGGGCGTCCGGGGGGCCTATACTTTTGCTTCAGATTTAACAATGCGCACAATGTTCTGTTCTCTTCGCATTCGTCAATTTATTCACCATGCAGTCATGTAAACAGATATTCGTTGTGTTTCGGCGTGACATTGGAAATGTCACCATTAAATAGATCGTGTACAAGATCCTTCGCGTTCCATAGTATGGCCTTATCTCACGTCGTTTCGGAGATAAGGATATTAGTCGAAAATGGCGCTTTTTCGTACCCTACCTGCCTTCGGCGCTCAACGTTAAGGTAAGGTCGTCGGGCAGGCGATGGTCGTAATTTTTGGCATCAAGGTCGCCGTGCCTACAGCGTGGTGCAAAAATGACGAAATGTTCAACCCTGTGCGATTAGGGTGCAGCAACGTCACAGACAGACAGACGACAGACGGAATTGCGATGACATAAGGCGAACATAACGTAAGTAACGTTCGCATAGTTAGTTCCAAAAAAGGTTAAAAATTCAATTAAGCTGACTTTCCTTTCTCTGTTGAATTTTAGATGTGATAAAGTACTCACTTCGGGTACAATAATTTTTCCGCCAGGTGGCGTCCAGTGGCGCAGGGCCCCCTAATGTAAGTAACTAAGTAAGTACGATAAAGTTATGTTCGCCCACTAGCTCTTACAGTGAAGACAGTCACCAGCGTGCTAGTGTGAATAATATGCTCTAATGTATAGTTCAGTCTTCAGCTGGCGACGAAATGACATGGCAGAGAGTTTGTCGTTGCGTAGTGGTGCAGGTAGCGCATTTCACGTGGACGGCCCAACGACAGCAAAGCCGCATGGACCGGTGGAACGATGAGGTCGCCATACGCACAGCAGAACGCAGACGGCGTCGATGAAGGTTGCTTGTAACTGGCTGACACATGTTCATCAAGTAACTGGGGCGGAGGCAGTTGAACAATTTGTGGACCCCCTGATATCTCGGAAACTACTACAGATAGAAAGTTGAATTTAAAAATACCATTAGATGGTAAAGTACCCGCTTTGGATACAAAAATTATTATATTATACGATACAACATGACGGTGGCCGCCATATTGATTGTCGACAATGTCTATCCGAGGCAGACTACAGCTAACAACTGCAAGACGGCTTTCAGCCTACATGTCGTCGAGAGCGCTAGCGACGACTACAGCTTCTAGTTAATGCTTCTTGTGCTGCGCCAGTGCTCCTATGCTACATAGTACATGTCCTCAGGCGAGCGGGGGAGATGTCCGGGGCCTGATATCTGGGAGGGGAGGTGTCCGTGCGGGGAGATGTCCAGCGGGGGAAATGTCCGTTTCTCGTGTATTCGACTATCGGCAGTAGCATCTCAGCATACTAGCCGGCTGACGTAACACCCCGTCGGCTGTGGCCTGCGACACGCATTCAGGCGTGACCATCAGCTCCGCTGTGTAGCATTGTCTTCTCGTGCCAATACTAAAGTCCTAGTCTAATGCCGAATAATGTTAAATGATGAAATAAAACTTTTTCCGAATATTTCCAGCTATGTCTGCGTAAGCACGGCCTATGCTGTCGTGCGGTATCCGTCTGTCAGTCTGTCCGTCTGTTGTATGTCACGTTCGTGCATTGTGTCGAAACTGGTAAACATAGGCCTGTGTTCAAACTTTTTTTAACGATAGCATAGCCACACCATTCTAGTTTTTCCCTACCAAACACAATGTTCCGACGGAACACCCTAACGGGGGCGTTGAATACTGCAGGGGTATGAACCATTTGCGGTTTCGACCAATATCTTGTTTTAATCGGAGATGATACAAGTTAGGGCCAAGTTACTATGGAACGCCAATAGGAACTCGTATGCGATCTGTCGAATGGTACCATGTCCATTGACATTGAATAACTTGGCAAAATATTCAATGACACGAACCATAGCGCGGCCTATCTGCAACAGCTGAGCTTCTTGTAGCTGTTATAGGCGGACATAGTCCTGCTAGAAAGAAGTTCCACTAGAACGAAAGCCTAACTCTAACCTTAACCCTAACCGTAACCCTAGATCGAAATCAGCTTTCTTTCTTGTAGGATTTCGTTCTAGCAGAACTAAGGCGTTGAGATCTTGAAATGCTGGTCTAGTTTTGACTGGTCAATTTCCTTAGTTGGTGTTTATCTAATGCATATGCGTTGAGATTTACTATTCCCTTAATGTAAGGAGGATAATGAAATTAATCTACATTTTGGGTATTACAATTAATGTAAGCAGTATTTTGGAGTTCTGTTCCTGGAATCCAAGTCAACCAATCGATTACGTATGGAGTACTGCAATGGGCCTATACAGTGGCCTCAGCACCAGGTAGCTTTTGTCACTCTAGGTCGCTCAAGGTAATTCGAAATTAAACCGTCGAGTAAGTCGTGTGTAAATTTCTAGTATTTCGTTGTAACGATGTCTCTATCTGGTACCATTTCTGAGATATTCATCGTCGAATTGTGGCGTGCCCTTCAAATCTGGATTATAGGTGTCATTCAAGATCATTGGAAGTGGCACTATTCGATAGATCGATTATGAGTTCCTTTGGCATTCCGTTCCATAGTAATTATGGCTTTATCTTGTATTATTTCCGAGATAAAGCGAGATATTGGTAGAAAGTAGCGTTTATTCATACTACGTTGCATTCGACGCCCCCGTTAGGGGGGTCACTGCCCGTATATTGCCATAAGACGTGGCGTGGAAAAACTGGAATGGTGAGTCTACCAGGTGGTGAAAAAGTTTGATATGTTTAGCCGTATCGATACAATACCGTCGCGTGACGGATGGACCAACAGACAGACAGACAGACGGCGCTATTTTCAATAGCTTGAACAACCCCTATGCGAGATTTCACGCCACGTTTGACGGTGAATAAGATCTCCCCTCATAATAGTCTCAGGTGATTTTAATATTCCACTTATCTCAGAAACAGTACGAGATACAGACGTAGTTACAATCAAATACTAATAAGGGTGATCCGGATATATCCCCCGGACATCGGGCATCGCGGGTAAGCGAAATCTTCCTAACCGACCCGACCCGTAAATTTTAATTCCTTACCCGACTCGACCCGTTACCCGTTTGGTGCGAGTGTGTTGTGTGTGTAACTGTGTATGTTTGTAACATTTGTTCTTAATAAAGATTACATGCTGCATTGTAATATGAACTAGAAGTTGTAGTCGTCGCTAGCGCTCTCGACGACATGTAGGCTGAAAGCCGTCTTGCAGTTATTGGCCGTAGTCTGCCTCGCAGATGGACATTTATCGAAAATCAATATGGCAGCCGTCCTCATGATGTGTCGTATAATATAATATTTTTGTACCCAATGCGGGTACTATACCATATGTTTAAATTCAACTTTCTATCTGTAGTAGTTTCCGAGATATCAGGGAGTTCCAAATTTACACTAGGGGGCCCTGCGCCCCTGGACGCCACCTAGCGGTAAAATTTTTGTATCCGAAGCAAGTACTTTACCACATGTAATTGTGTTGTTAATTTCAACTTCTAGCTCCAGTGGTTTCCGAGATAATATGGTGGGGGGTCCTAAATTTACACTAAAGGGCCCTGCGCCCCCAGAGGCGTCCTAGCGGAAAAATTTTGCCACACCCCAAATACTTGCCTATACCTATATGACCGTAAAGTTTCAGCATCGTAGCTCCATTAACGTGCGACTGACGGAGGCTCTCTGTAACCCGGTTTCGCATTGAAAGGTCCCCCAAAATGGGGTTTTGGGGTAATTTTTGGAGGTAGGTGCGAAGATATTTGGCGGAAAAGTACATTCGTCATCAGAATTGTGCGTTTTCAGACATATTTGGTCCAGATCTGACGCCCCGTGTAGTAGCATTATGTATGGGTATAGCCATTTGCCTTAAGCGAAAATTTGGGCAGCTCCCCTATCGAAAGTCGCAGGAAATCTCCGGTCCCGGAAGGCATCCCTTTGCACCTTCGACTACCAGGTGGAAAAATCGGAATCATTCTGCCATGTAACCCCTGGGCTGTAGGCTGGTCACCGGAAGGTACGTTTTAGGGGTTTTGTGTAGGGAAAAAGGCCAAAATCCGAAAATTGGGCAATGCCCCGTAGCTCCGCAAGCGTACGTCGTAGAGAAACGTTGACCTGACCTCGGAAACTCCCTGGCCCTTGGACTACAACGTGGAGTAGACATTATCTCTGCAGTGCATCCCATGAACTGTAGCCTGCTCTGAGTGAGGTGCCTGTTTGACTGATTTTCGATTTCAGATTTTGGGGGAAATTGCCCCTAAAGTGAAAATTTTCGAAAATGTTTCCGGATTCCGCACCGGAACACCGAACTGCGTTTAGTGACCAAATTTGGTGAAAATCGGCCGTTGCGAAGTTGCCGAAAGATCCTCTGGATTACCACACACATAAACGCGGGCTCCGCGGGACTCGTCCCAGCCCCCATTTTGCCCAAAATGGGCCGATCGCGCCCAAAATACCCTGAACGTTGTCACCCCTTCACGTGTCCACGTATACCGAATTTGGTCCGGATCGGCTGCGCATTGCCTGACTTATTCCGGAAAGATTGATTTTTCGGCCCCAAAAGTAACTACAATGCTTTCACCCTGCAAATATGAAATTGTATCGTAGATGTTCGGAACGCCGTGCTGTGTGTCTTATAAAGGTAAAAGGTAAAGGTAAGTGTATTTATATTTCGCGCTTTTTGTAGACACTCAAGGCGCTCAGGCATGGATCACACAATGTTACCTGCAATTACACCAATGCCTGTCTTTACCTCGTAAGCGTTCACCAGATTGCGCCTCCCCAGACTGAGGTTACGCATATCTAATTGCAGCCTACTACTCATTTATCTACCCCGACAGGATGAAAGGCTGTATTCTTCTTTGGTGTTCTTGTTTTATCTCTGTCTAGTAATTTTATGTTTGCTTTTCCTTATTGTACGCTGAAAGCTGCTACGCTTTCAGCCTATATGTATTGAAGTCCGGCAAACCGCAGCCGAACCGGAGTCCGTACCAAAATTGGTACACATGTACAGCTCAAGGGCCGACAACGTTCACGAAATTTTGGACGGGATCGGATAAGTGGAGGCAAAATGGAGGGCTCGGACGTGTCCCCAACGTCGGTTTTTCTTGTAAGCAATACCAGACGACTTTTCGGCAACAGGCCGATTTTCGCCAAATTTGGCCGCGACACGTGAATCGTGAGTAGACAAGTTTAATCTTACCAAGTTTAATCTTGGGAGTAACCGTTTGGGTTAATTTCGCTGCATTTTTAAGGCCCGTTTATAGCGACACAACTCAACTCGACGTCGAGTTGAGTTGAGTTGCGTTGCTATAAACGGACCTTTAAATGCATGTAGTTTCCTTGTAAATTTCCTCTGAACATCCGTAATCTTTCTAATTAAACTAATGCTGTGTGGCGACCAAACTGGAGTACAATATTGTAAGAAGGGACGAAAATATGTAGATCCATAGTAGGCTAGAACACTGTAGAAGGTGGAGTTGCTTGGTTAATTCACTGTCGTCTTCAGAGGCTTTCCTGGCCCCTCAAAACCCAGATAACATCATGGCTTAGTCTATATCTCAAAAACAAGGTGGCATATCGCAAAAGTTACTTTTACGCGTATATTGATATAGGTGGCCGGCTTTGATGTCCATGGCTTTCCGGTAGCCTTCCGCTGTATTTTTTATTATGCGTTTGCTTTTTTATGCCTTATTATGTGAAAAATAAATTCTTCTTCTTCTATATTGAGAAGCCATATCCATAGATCAAATAATAGGCCTACTGTTAGCGTTATGTAGGAAAGGGAATGATCCACCACAATGAATGCGGTCACTGAACTTAGAAATAGGAAACGATGCATTAAATAGGACTACGCCTTGGTAACTGTATTTGCCAAATTGATAAAATTTGCAGTCACAGATGAACCCCGGTCGATTTATGGGTGCTGGTTGGCATACTTGCCGCTGTATCCTTATCTACCGGTCCATCAACTTTACCGCGTACATCTGTCGCCTATAGCTATTAAACCCACTGAGGCGTATCAATAGTTGCCAAGCAACGGTCGCCTGAGCCGTTTCCCACACCCAAGCAGCTTGCAAGCACATGTAACTTGATGGAAGCTTAAGGCTTGCTAATAGCCTAAATCAAGCCAAAAGCCGTGTCCCACTGACAAAACTGTCAGCTTTTTGCTATAACCTTGGTGTTCCTTGCTATAATAACCTACTACGTGATAAGAAAAAAGGCTTATAACTCGCATTGTCATAATGCAATGGTCATCATCAATTATTCATATCTAGGTTGACCTACTAGGATCCCGTGCAAAAATTTTCCTTAAGGTGTCCAGGGGGCACCTGTTTGCTTGACTTTCGCTATAGTTATACTACAAGTATAACGAGTTTCCTTGGTCTGCTGTTCGCTCATTTGTTCCATTATCTTCATCATGGATTGATAAGCAGTGGCAGATTCAGGGGGATGCGGTCATCCACCTTTGCCTGGGTCTTTATCATACGTCATGTATGGAATGCTGAGAACTATAGTGAATAAGCATCTAATCTAATGATATAAAGCGATCCGTACAGTGGCGCATATAAAATCCTATTTGCAGCATGTAATGAAACAGCAATAATAAACAATCATCTTAACACTGGAGGATAATTTCTAGAGTTCTGTGCTTATCATTGTGTCACACTGTTTGCTAGTCTGTTGTGAACTATAGCAGCACCTTTACTGTTGCAGCCAGCTGTTGGTCAGCAGGAAGTATATGTATAATGTGTCAGTGTAGTGTCAGTTTTTGCCACGCGACGCTATGCAAACGGGACCTTTGCTATCACAAGGATATCCGTCTGTCTGTCCGTCTGTCTGTCACACTCGTGCACTGTGTCAAAACGGCTAAGTCGATCGTCATGTAATCTTCGCCGGATTGTAGCTTAGGGTCTCTAGTTTTCTCAGGCCAAATATGAACCGGATCGGACTAGGGGTTCCACTTGATCCCGGGCGTCCAATGGAGGAGGTAGGTAAAAGTTGGGATTTTGGACAAAGATGCTTCTGTATCTTGTTAACCGTGCAAGATAGAGACGAAGTTTCTGTTGACGACGAATAGAAAGTCATATAGGCTCTACACGACGGTCATGTTTTCAATGATCTTGAGTGACCTCTAACTCCGATTTCAAGGTCATCTTGCGCTTAAAAGTCGCATATTTCGAAAATTAAGCCATTTATGGCCAGAGTTAGTATTAACCAGGGTTGGCAAGTTTCTGCCAACAGCGGTTTAAACCGCGGTTTAAACCGGTTTAAACCGTCCCGGCAGAAACAGGTTTTTGACGGTTTTTACCAAACATGGTACAACAACTGCAGCAGTAAGATAAACAACTTAGGTTAACTGTTGCTGAGATGGTTCAATAGTCTGCTGCAAAACTGATGATACTGCTTGCTTACTTATTTTACTCATGCTTATTTATAGTTAATGTAAAATATTCTAACTGATTAGCGTTTACTGCATGGACTGTTATTGTTAAGAACATGAGACTGTTAAGTTTTCGACCAGTATTAATGTAAATGTAGTCTAGTCTGAGTCAAGTTACTGCTAGTCAGTTAAAGTTTGTTTTTGTTTGAACTTTTAAACTTTTTTTTAGATTAGTCATCAAGAACTTCTGACACTTCTATTTTGATACCTGTGTTGCCCCTGTGCAGTGTGTTGCCGTGTTCAATGCTCAACGTGACATTCGACTTTAACTATGTATGCATTGTATGTGTAAGAATTTCAAGAAATAGTTTTGAAATCTTATTAGCATAAGGAATCACAAACATACATACAGAGACAGAGATAGAAATGAAAGAACAATGACACTAATGAAAAGTCATATACCAGTATACTAAAGAAAAAAAAACACAAACCATACTGACACTAGAGTATAGTAGAGAGGCACCAAGGGAAAGTATATTGAGTCAGTGCGATATTCTGGACTATTCGTACCGGTACGATACCAGCTTCCAGGTTTTTTCCGGTTAAAACCGGTTGAAACCGGTTTAAACCTCATGTCCGGCAAAAACAGGTTTCTGCCGGCAGAAACCCAACCCTGGTATTAACTAACATTAAGTCATACCAGAGGGAGCCAAAGGCACCATTTTCATTGAGCTTGAATGACCCTAGCCTTTATTTCAACGACAGGTTTTTCTAAGACGTTCAATATGGTGATAATAGGCCCGGATTTCGGTGACGGTTACTGCAACAGTGTGCTACGGCCAATAGCAAAAACTTTCAAGGTCACTTCAAGGTAATTATAGCATTCGTTCTGTAATAACGCAAAATGATGAAATTTGACAGAAATTCAGTACTAAAAGGCCAACAATGGACTACAGCGACCAGAACGTGGATAGCAAGGTTGGCTTAACATGGAAGCAGCGTCGTGTGGCCTGTCAGCGATAGCTGAGCTTCTTGATTACGTTGTGATGTATGTCGTTGAAAACGAAATGTTGACTCGCTCAGGTATTATTTTCTGACGGTTATAGCATTAACGTGTTGCTAATATTTAATCGGATGTCTTTTTGAACTTAATGTATGCTAACAATTTTACTGTAATGATCAGTCTTACTAGATAGGCCCTACATACATGGATGGAGGCTGATTGACAATGACATTATATATGTAGTGCGCGGTGTGTATAGTTTGCAGTACATTTTTGCTAGTTAACTTGCGTATTGTAGAAAGAAGATACTATTACTCTGCAAATAAATGCTCATGATATAATGTATGAACTTTGTTTAGTGGGTTGATCTTGTTATTTGTGAATTTGTACAATAGGAAAGCGACAGCAACCAGTCTATGCTAGAAACTCTTTCTGCCACGATGCAACCTCATACAGTCCACTTACGGAGATGCAAAATTAACGACCCGTATGGGTCGTGGAGCCGGGTTAGCCAGACCGTATATAACCACATATATGGACACCCGGCAAAGAAAAGCAAAGCCACCCTATCCCTGTGGCATCTATGCCCCGAGCATCTTTTAGTGCGTTGCTATAATCAAGAAGGCTAGGTAGTGTAAACTATTCAAGTTTAAATGTTCAGGATGGCAGAACCATTAGCCTTGTTCTTTTAATCGATGGGCTCCCGTTGTACACTTACGGGCGAACAGGATAAGACACGAATATGCAGCACAGGAAAGCGATGGCACCCAGTCCATGCGGAAAAATTCGATCCGGGATCGAACGTCATATGCGATCCACTTACGGAGATGCAAAAATAAGACCCGAACGGGTTGTGGAGCCGGGATATAGCCAGACCATATAACCACATATCTGGGCCCCGGTGTCCGGCATGGGAATGCAAGACCATTCCTCCCTGGTGCACCTATGCCCCCGTACATCTTGTTTATGCCTTGCTATAACCAATGTTCAGGAATGTGGAACCATGCCATCGCCATTGCTCTGTTAATCGATGGGCTCCCGTTGCATATTAACGGGCGAACCCGGGCAGGATACGACGCACATTTGCAGCACGGGAAAGCGACAGCAAGCGACGAATGGTGGAAATTTTGATTCTGCGACGAACTGAGCTCACGCGATCAACTTGTAAATATGCACAGTTGACGCCGCGAACCGGTCGTGGTGCCGGCATAGCCAGACCATATATAACCACATACCGGTATATACGGGCATCCGGCATGGGAAAGCAAGACCACCCCTCTCTATGTTAGCCATGCCCCGTACATCTTTTTAATACGTTGCTATAACCAAAATGGATATATAGCTGTCTAAACTATTCAAGTTTAAATGTTCAGCAAAGTGGAACCATCAACACTGTTCTTTTAATCGA
>Ga0209260_10000658_pt1 | contig 10364 bp, 8 predicted proteins | sample WorMetTypGCAVOLI_FD_187421 | JGI IMG/M metagenome (GOLD analysis project Ga0209260, IMG submission 187421) | Marine gutless worms symbiont microbial communities from Max Planck institute for Marine Microbiology, Germany - Olavius algarvensis... ...
CTACTACTACTACTACTACTACTACTACTACTACTACTACTACTACTACTACTACTACTACTACTACTACTACTACTACTACTACTACTACTACTACTACTACTACTACTACTACTACTACTACTATACTTGTTTCGTCCCCTATTTGCGTGGTAAGTCTGGCGCATACAAATCGGGGACGTGAAAAACTTTTTTATTCTTGGTCAAAACTCTCCAAAAAAAGACACGTAAAGTACTTATTTGAAATACAACCCAATCGCAATGTTTATTTTTCTTTACTATTCTAAATAAAAAAGTGTAATTAGCACCATAAAGTGGGGCCACAGTAGTACTATCGCATTGCGTCCGATATTTGCCGTTGATGTGACGGCGGTGAATATTGAAGTAAAACGGGGACCTACTACTACATTATAATAACGCGAGACGGGGACTTGAAAAACTTTTTTGTTCTTGGTCAAAACTCTCTTAAAAAAGACACGTAAAGTACTTATTTGAAATACAACCTAATCGCGATGTTTATTTTTCTTTACTATTCTAAATAAAAAAGTGTAATTAGCACCATAAAGTGGGGCCATGTACTACTATCGCATTGCGTCCGATATTTGCCGTCGATGTGACGGCGGTGAATATTGCAGTAAAACGGGCACCTACTACTACATTATAATATAACGCGAGACGGAGACTTGAAAAACTTTTTTGTTCTTGGTCAAAACTCTCTTAAAAAAGACACGTAAAGTACTTATTTGAAATACAACCCAATCGCAATATTTATTTTTCTTTACTATTCTAAATAAAAAAGTGTAATTAGCACCATAAAGTGGGGCCATGTAGTACTATCGCATTGAGTCCGATATTTGCCGTCGATGTGACGACGGAAATATTGCAGTAAAACGGGGACCTACTAATACATTATAATATAACGCAAGACGGAGACTTGAAAAACTTTTTTGTTCTTGGTCAAAACTCTCTTTAAAAAGACACGTAAAGTACTTATTTGAAATACAACCCAATCGCAATGTTTATTTTTCTTTACTATTCTAAATAAAAAAGTGAAATTAGCACCATAAAGTGGGGCCATGTAGTACTATCGCATTGAGTCCGATATTTGCCGTCGATGTGACGGCGGTGAATATTGCAGTAAAACGGGGACCTACTACTACATTATAATATAACGCGAGACGGGGACTTGAAAAACTTTTTTGTTCTTGGTCAAAATTCTCTAAAAAGACATGTAAAGTACTTATTTGAAATACTACCCAATTGCAATGTTTATTTTTCTTTATTATTCTAAGTAAAAAAGTGAAATTATCATTATAAAGTGGGGCCATGTAGTACTATCGCAATTTGAGTCCGATATTTGCCGTCGATGTGACGACGGTGAATATTGAAGTAAAACGGGCACCTACTACTACATTATAATATAACGCGAGACGGGGACGTAAAAAACTTTTTTATTCTTGGTCAAAACTCTCTAAAGAAAGACACGTAAAGTACTTATTTGAAATACTACCCAATTGCAATGTTTATTTTTCTTTATTATTCTAAGTAAAAAAGTGAAATTATCACCATAAAGTGGGGCCACAGTAGTACTATCGCATTGAGTCCGATATTTGCCGTCGATGTGACGGCGGGAATATTGAAGTAAAACGGGCACCTACTACTGTAGACTATCACGTCACTCTGGTTTACAACTATGCTAACTCGCTTTTGGTAAATTTTACAGGAGACACAAAAAACGTTCTAAAAGATTTAAAAACCCATATTTTTGTACGCAAATTTGACACATGGTTGCTATTCACAATTGACATCCATCCATCCATCATTTATTTAAGCAAAACATCGACTTGGACTGCCATTTTTAATGTCAATTAGCGCATTTAATTATAATTAGAGAAAATGTGAGTTACAATAGTTGTACACTGAAAATTTCATTTGAATGCGGCGCTCGCTTTGCTCAACAAGCAGTGCAAGTCTAGTTGAATAGTTGTAAACCAAAAATCCGCATGACTTTCAGTCATCTATACTCTATGGACTCCTGTATAAACGTGGACGCACAACTCAGCGGAACGCTGTACGATGTTAGGCCGACTGACTGCAGCGGCAGCAGCGTGCTATATATATGCGCTGTAAACGGCATCGTTGTGGCTGTTTAAAAGTTGTGAAATAAGAAAATAAATTTGTGTCAATGAAAAATCACAAATACCTTCTATTAATTTACGGCAATACAGTTGTAGAGTAGACCATAATAGAACAAAGGTAAAATAGGTAAAAGCACGATAACATTTACATAATACAAGCATAGGCCTACTTGAACTATGTACACTGGACACTCAGGATACCACACGTAGTATTAACAAGTGGAACTTGTTAATTTAGCGATTTTCCGCTTCTTAGCTACTGGCTGCTGGTTTGCTGAGTTTGTGACGTCTTTTCAGAAGTTTTTTTGCGACACAGTTGAAGCAACGACAGACGACGTGTGACTGCAAGTCGTGTCCCACGCTGCACATGCTGGTACCGAACACTAAATGCATGTATTGTACTTATCATTGTACGTTGCACGGTCCATGATTTTACAAAACAACTGTCTATGAGCTGATGATTGAAAAAACTTTGCCTTAAGATCAGCACGATGCAGCAGTTCCTCGAAGACACGCCAGCATTGTACAACAAGCTGAAACACAAACTCCGTCGGTTTAACAAGTCCACCTCGATTAACACTGTCGAGGAACTGTGAGGCCCGTAAATCCGACAGCTCGTCGTCGACTTCCAACGCTGATAGATGGCTGGGGCTGATCGGCGATTCTTTGCAGTGGTCGCACTTGGTCGCAGCGACTGTTGAACGCGCTATAGCCTAGCGCCGCCAACGTAGAAAATAATGTTTTCGTCGCTGGACGACGGCTGTACATCCAGCTTGAGACACTCAGCGATGCCGACCGCCACTGTGTCTGCTTCGTTGCTTGACGTTGCTGATGAAACGTCTGTCTGGATTGCGTCGTCAATCTCAGAGAGTGATATGCTGGAAAACTTTAGCAACGACAGCGTCTGAATATTTCTGTCACTCTCAACAACTTGTCTCATATACACATAATAATTAGCTCCTGACAATTGTCTGAGCCAACCGAATCTTGACTCCAGGTCGTCTGATTGAAGGTGTCCTAGCAGTACGAACTTAAAACCAAGGTGGTCAATGAGATAGGCAGTGCAGTCAGCCAGAGCCAGGCAGGTGTGTCGCAGCGCCAGGAATGTTTCGCGTGTCAAGCCGCCATTCCCAGTCGCTTCCCAATCCCACCGCTGAAGAAAGTCGGCAAATTTACGCAAGAACGACAGTTTCCAGTCAACAGAAGAACGAACTGGCTCCATAGCATCGTTGCGTTTGTGCTTGCCCTTTCCGGTACTGAGTAGATGGAATTCGCTTGTGATTCAGTGCTATCACAATAGTCAAACCTGACCGTAGTGTCACTGAAGCCTGCACTTCAGGCAGACAGTCCACAAGTTGTACTCGGTAAATAATCAGTATGCCATAAACTAGTGCCACTTGGAAGCCTCGAGGCACAGCAGAGTCTGTTGTCAACTTGTCCTGTATCTGTTGTGGTGTAAGTGATACCACACTATCGTCAGCGTCAAAAGCATCTAGCATTGTTGCAAGTCTCTGTGCTTCCAGTTGCCGACGACTTGATGCTGTGGCTGCTGAGAGGCGTGGTCTTGCAGACGGCGAAGAGAGGTACGCTGGTGCATTGTGGAAAACAGACGACACAGTGTCACTCTTCAGGTATCTGCACTTCAGTTTTGAGCTGCCAAACTTTCGACGTCTTGAATTGCTGTCGAGACGCTCTTCGACAAAGTCACTGTCAGTGAAGTGCAAAGAACAGATCTATGAATGTTTCTAAGGCACGAAATCCTTACGAGGATTGACCCATATCCATTTGTCACGCAAGTCTTTATCTTGTGGAAACGAATGAAACGCAATTCTGACTCCAGCACTGCTGTGAGACGCATAGCCGCTGCGACAGCCGAACGCACAGCACTTGTTGACCGTGATTATAATACAACAACAACGTCGATGAATTACAGTGTCGACTACGACAAAGCAGCAAAAGGCAATTATTACACTAAACTCCAAACAGTCCAGTCGCCATAGCAGCTGTATTCCACGAGATAACAGAGATAATAATCCGTAATCGACCCAGACGCTAATTAAATGCGATGGACAGTGATGAAGTACGTATAGGCCATATATGACGAACGATGGCAGGGGCGTAGTCAGGGGTCAAAAGGTCGGGGGTGTGAAGTGACGATCTGCCGACAGCCTACAGGCCTATGTTAAGACTATGAATACCCGGGGCGTAGCTGGTCAGGGGGTCCAGGGTTCGGACCCCCCTCCCGCGCCAGAGGCGACCCGTGAGACTAGCGCAAATCCGGTAAGAAATGCGCCGGGGTGGGTGTGTCGGTGATTTTTACAGAAAATTTGCAGGAAGACAGACACATGACGCCAACATACAGTATTTTATTTTAAAACGCATCACACAAATAAGGAAAATGAGGCTAAATGAGCGCATGAATGTGCACTGCATGCATAGGCCTATATATTCGAAAAACAGTTTTTTTCGATGATTCATACATTTAAGGCTTAAATTTTGCTGCTGGGGGCTTCTCCCCAAACTCACACTGGGGCTGTCCCTGGACCCCGCTTGGGTCCGGGGAATTTGCAGAAAGACAGACACATGACGCCAACATACAGTATTTTATTTTAAATCGCATCACGATGAGCGCATGAATGTGCACTGCATGCATAGGCCTATTATTATTATTATTATTATGTAAATCGTACACAGGGTACAATATTTAAACACAGATACAACCAAATCAACCAGTACAAATAAAATATATATTCGAAAAACAGTTTTTTCGATGCTTCATACACGCCCTTGTAGTGACTTTATGGACATATTACGGCGCCTTATAAGTTGTCGTATTATTATTATTTATTATTATTAAGGCTTAAATTTTGCTGCTGGGGGCTTCTCCCCAAACCCACACTGGGGCTGTCATCTGTCACTGGGGCGAAATCTGGACCCCCAGCCACAAAAATCCAGTTTCGCCCCTGATGAATACCTAAGACCTCCGCACCGCATCAGTATAGGCCCTGATGTCTGTCGTCAATGATTTAACTGATTAGTCACTCATATCTATTTAACGTATTGCTAACTAGAAGGGCATTTGGTGGAGCGCATGTACCTCAGACAAAGGTGTTTAGATGGCTCAGTGGCTCAGTGAATAAAACCATTGTAAAACCACGCTTCGCTGCAGTGGCAAATACGTATACATATATATAATGTGCGTATACGTCGGATTTTCCCCGACGAAAAATTCCGCGTAACATCGCATATACGATAGCGGAGAAAGCAATCCGGTTCCAGCATCTGCACTATACTCCGGATCGGGCTCAAAACTTAATCAGTTCGTCCATGTCCCGACATCTGTCGACACGCAACTTTTCATCCAAATCCATGTACGCGTTTTTGAGTAATCTTGTTAACAGTCAGACAGACAGACAAACGCGGACAAACGTATTTACCTCCTCCTTTGTCGAAGGTAATTATTACATACACATGCGCGAATATCACGCTGTATGTCTTATCCAAATTTCACGAAGAGCTGCCGTCACATTCAAAGCAAGCTGAGAGTGACAGTACTTGTCATCAACAGTCATCAGAGTCATTTAGATACGTCAATATGACGACATTACTGAGCAGAACTGCGCGCTGTTACAACGCGTCCCTCCTTTAGTACAGTCCAGGGAATGATCTACAACTTGATCCAGCGACAGATTGTCTAGAGGGCCCCGCCATGGTAGAACGGGCTACTATACAACAATTTAGATTGATATTCCTACAATTAGAACTCAATAATGCTCGTATTTATGCATCAAAGAACATTAAACTGGCAAAAGTCCACAACATGCATAAATTGGCCAAAAATCTATAACAACTAATCTACAAGCAAGGAACTGCAGCAAGAGTTACAGTCAGTGCCAATTGCAGAAACTTTAACACCATGCAACAAGCAGAACAACTGCCAGTTAAAAGTCAACTAAATGTAGTTACACAATATCAACTGTGAACTGCTATTTGTTAGACAGTGCAGTTGGAGACTTCTTCTTCGCACTGCGGGCTTTAGGTGTCGTCGTTTTACCGGCACTGCGCTGCAGATGTTCTGCGGGCAGGCTTCGACGACTTCTTCGAATCACAGTGTCGGCGTCAGAAGGTGAGACACCAATTACAGACTCAAAGTTTATTTGCCAATAACAGAAAATATAGAAAAACGCAACAGCACAACACCAAAATGGCAGGTTGCCAGAGAGGCCTAAGCCTATCCAAGCTGGCCACCCATGGTTATAACAATGTTATTACAACTCATATAAATGCATAACAAGAAAAAAAGAAAGAACATACGTGCAATTACAGAGTGCAGCAGGACAAAAGTGTATACATAACAATATCAAGAAAGAAAAAGGAGTACAACATGATATAAAAGGTACATAATATTCAAAATATAGCTTGTTCATTCAACAAATGAACTTTTAGTTTACGTTTAAAAGTATACTTCGACATAGGATTTTTCAGCAGCTGGGGAATTTCATTCCATAGGACACTACCAACATACTGAAGCTCTTTTGGCCTATTGATTTTTGAACACTACTGATATCGTCGCTGTCGGGACAAAACCTCGTAAGTAGCATCAACCAAATTTTACAGGAGAAGCAAAAAACGTCCTTGCGCGTGAGATGTTTATGATTACTTGACGATATTCATATATAATATTGTAATACCAATATGAATTAATGCCATATATTCAGTTCGTGAATTTATTTACACTAAATATTTGTTTTGCGACTTACGAGTATTTGGACGTCTCAATCTGTCAGACAAAACCTCGTATCTCAACTGAGCAGCTGATACGAGTTTCTTGCCTGACGATGCGAGGCGGTCGGTCGTCCAAGTCTGTCGGGCATAAACCTCGTATATACACTTAGTAATGTAGAACAAAAATGGAGATGGTAAAGGGGAATGAAACTGCATTTTCTTTCGTAACGATTATTGCCAGAGCCACTCAGAACTTTTGAGAGATTTATTTATTTATATATTTATTATGTATTAGGGCTGATGTAAGAGATTATGAGTAGGCATAAAACCGCAGTGATTACTAGTGAGACAAGCTGTCGTAAAAACGAATGAAAGTCAGACATTATGACACTCTTCAGTGACTGGATTTGATTTACAGCAACGTTTTAATACGGTACGATACGATACGATAGTGTGTATTTAATTTTAAAGTGCAGTAAAAAGCTGACGGGTAGCCAGCTTAGTCCACCACACGGAACAAACGAAAAATTAAAATGTGAAACTAAAAATAAAACGATGAGCATGATAGGTCCGGTCCAGTCCCGTTGTCATGAAGGCAATCCGGTAGGTAAAAGAAGTCTAAGGTGGGAAGGATTTGTTGAAAAGGTAGGTTTTGAGCCTGGAATGAAAGAGTGAAGGAGTGATGGATGATAAGAGTGGTGATGATAATAGAGATGAGCTGACAAGTGAATGAGGAGGTGAGTCGAGACATGACTGGCAAGGCTGACGGAAAGAATCAGGGAGTTGATTCCAGAGACGAGGTGATGCATATCTGAATGAGCGATCTGTGATTTTCAATGAGAAGATGGTTGGTGGGCAAGAAATGGTGACAACCGATGATGTCAACTGATGGTGACAACCGATGAGGAGCGGATACTGCGAGGGGGTTGAACAGAATTCAGATTGTTAAGATAGCTAGGTTGACTAGTTGTAAGAACTTTGTAGATAAGAGAAAGAAGTTAATGCGCATCTTTCACCGATCACACGAGGCTCCTTCACAATGTAGGTCTACTCCTCATCAGCACTCTTTGTGCTGCTTCAGTAGACTTCACCGGACATTCTCTGCTCTTTCCTTTGCACCCTTTCCACTTGCTTTTATCTGCTTCTATCTTCACCCTCACCATTTATTTGCTTTCTGCTTCTTAGATGCTAATGCAGAACCAATTTCACTATGTTGTGACTGGACTGGTGTCTGTCCTCACCTGGCTGATGATTGTGGACAGATTAGGTGCTTGCACCTTGTCAGAAAGTGCTACAGTGCCTGGTGACCCTGACAGTGGCAGCGCTGATAGGTGGACTGAAATCGTGCTCTTATTTGGCTTTCCACAAGGATCTGTTCTAGGACCCCTTCTGTTTTTGCCGTATGCATCGCAGATCTTCGACTCTATTGCATCATTTAGAATGTCCAACAGACTGAAATTGAACGCCGAGAAGACTCAGTTAACTAAATAGGAACTGGGTAACAGCTAGCCAAGCTGACTGTCACTCAACTCCAGCTGATTCACTCAGTTGTTGAGTTTGACTGTACGGCCACGAACCTCGTCGTGGTTCTTGACGGTCAGCTGTCCATGTCTCAGCAGGTGACTGCTGTCTGCCGCTCATGTTTCTACCAGCTTCGTCAGCTGAAGTCACTCAAGAGCTCCTTGACCAGAGACGCTCTCCATTCTTTTATACAGGCTGTTGTTCACTGCAGGCTTAATTACTGCAACTCTGCGCTGGCTTGAGTAGCCAAAGTTTACCTTCAGAAACTTCAGTATGTGCAGTACCTCGCTGCTCGTATGGTGTCTGGAGTGCGCCGATGTGAACACATCATATCCCAGTTCTTGAAGATCTATATTGGCTACCTTTTAACCAACGAGTAGTCTTCAAGACGGCTTTGATGGTCTGAAAGTGTGTTCGTGGTGTCGTTCCAGCCTATCTCAGTGACCTCTACGTACCCGCCACTGCCATCTCAGATCGTCAGCATCTGCGATCTGCAGCGAGTAGCACTCTACTGGTTCCACGCGCCCGGACTGCAACTGGGCAAAGTTTCACAGTCAATGGACCAGCCACATGGAACCGTCTGCCACCAGCAGTACGGTCACCGGACCTGTCGGACAGAGGCTTCAAGCAGGCACTATCCTCGACCGCCCGGCAACATTGAGACGCCTTCATGATTCTGGTGCCGCATATAAATATCCAGACTTAGCTACTTACTTACAAATGACGGACACACATTCATGTAAGTGACTATAATCAATGAGTGCAGCACAGTCCGAGTTATTAGACAACTAGTGTTAACAATGTACATGGTAGCTGGTGATACTGGAATTGGAGATATCCTGTTCAGAGATGTTGGCCACGTCACCTGACTGGAATGCCACATCATCCGTTGTTTTATTTTCAGACAATTTCAGCTCTCCAGCTGAACTATGTTAACATTCGACTTCATAGATTAATATCGACAGCCTGCAGATGATGACGTGTTACCGCAGTATTCACACTCTGACGTTGATGCTGGTGCTGGACAGCAGTCTCCATTGAAGCTGGCCGTTTCCGTTCACTTTTGACGGTTGACCATGCTTCTTCCCTCCAATGCGTCCTAGCTGTCTTGTTGTCGTGATCGGCTGCTGTGTCGTGGCTCATGATTGTTTTTGTTTGTCATCAATGTAGATGGCTGCATCGCAGCAGGCTTTTTCAGTTCTGGCAATTACCAGTTCTGTCCTTGTGTCATTTTCTTTGAGTTCTCCGAGATGATATCCGCTGTGCGCATAGTTCTGCGCAGTACTTGCGCACTATGTTTCCCATACGGCTAGGCAGCGCGCTGCAGATACGAGGTTCTCGCCTGACAACATTATTGGTCTACCAATATACGAGGTTTATGAACCGTCAAAAAACACCACTTAGGTTGAGCAAAATAACTCCGCGTTTTCACGGGACACGTATTGGCATGACAAGAATCCATTTATGCAAAAAAGTGAATTTGGTCAAAAATGTCACGAGGTTTTGTCCCGACGGCGACGATATGCAGATCACTCTTTTGTCTGGTGCAATGGCTATGAACAGTGCTATTAATAACAAAATAATCTCTATAGATTTCAGGTAACTCATTATTATGGTAAAAAGGTATGTACTTTTGTCTGGTGCAATGGCTATGAACAGTGCTATTAATAACAAAATAATCTCTATAGATTTCAGGTAACTCATTGTTATGGTAAAAAGGTATGTACAAGTGTTAATATTTGTAGGATAAATAATTGATTTATAGGTAATGTTTGATATTTCAGGTACGAGTAAAAACAAAAGAGGTCCCAGTACAAATATTTGAGGGACTCCACATTTAATCTCATTTACTTCAGAACTGTTGTTACCAATAGCAGTAAATTGTTTTCTGTTTCTCAAATAGCTAGCAAACCAGTTATATATTACTCCTCTAATTCCATAATTTTTCATCTTTGCTAATAAAATTTCGTGATTAACTGT
>Ga0209260_10000663_pt1 | contig 10332 bp, 13 predicted proteins | sample WorMetTypGCAVOLI_FD_187421 | JGI IMG/M metagenome (GOLD analysis project Ga0209260, IMG submission 187421) | Marine gutless worms symbiont microbial communities from Max Planck institute for Marine Microbiology, Germany - Olavius algarvensis... ...
AAACAGAATATTTAAGTGGAAAAAACTAAAAACTGACGAATGATTATTTTGTGAAGGCAGTCCAAAAAGGCAGTTTTGCTGTAATAACTCAGAAATGTAATAAAACTGCAAATATAAATGTAAAAAAACTGCAGTTTATACACAAGTTAACGGCGAGTGACACATCTAAAACTGCAAACATCACAAAAGGGTGATATTACTCAGCAGCACATTGACATTTAGGCGATGTGCATGGTGGGTAATATCGCCCTTTTGTGATTTTTTTACATTTATTGTAAATATAGCTCTATCTTGTACCATTTTCGATTTTTTACGTTGAATAATATCGTGACCTTAAAATCGGGGTTAGACTACGTCACTCAATGTCACTGAAACTGGTGCCATTCGAGAGCTTGGATGCGGTTTCCTATTCGCCTTCTATAGTAACTGTGGCCGTATCTGTAGCCGTTTGTGAGATATTCAGTGTCAAAGAATGGCGTGACCTTGAAAACCAGGTTAGGGGTCGTTCAAGGACATTGAAAATGGCGCCGTTCGATAGACCATGTGCGCCTTTATATTGGTCGGCCATTGTAAATAGGCCTATAGCTCGATCTTGTACCATTTTCAAGTTTTTTTGACGTTGAATAATATCGTGACTTTGAAATCGGGGTTAGCTGTCACTCAGTGTCATTGAAACTGATGCCATTCGAAAGCTTGGATGTAGTTTCCTATTCGCTTTCTACAGTAACTGTGGCCGTATCTGTAGCCGTTTGTGAGATATTCAGTGTCAAAGAATGGCGTTACCTTGAAAAGCAGTTTAGTTTTTCGTTCAAGGTCGTTCAAGGTCATTGAAATGGCGCCGTTCGATAGACCATATGCGACTTTCTGTTGGTCGGCCTTTATAAATATAGTTCTATCTTGTACCATTTTCGAGTTATTTGACGTTGAATAATATCGTGACCTTGAAATCTGGGTTAGAAGTCACTCGAGGTCATTGAAATTGGTGCCATTCAAAAGCTTTGGTACAGTTTCGTATTCGCCTTCTATAGTAACTATGGCCGTATCTGTAACCTTTTGTGAGATATTTAGCGTCAAAGAGTGGTGTGACCTTGAAACAGGGTTAGGGTTCGTTCAAGGTCATTGGAAATGGCACCATTTGATAGATCGCATACGAGTTCCTATTCGCTTTCCGTAGCAACTATGGCGATATCTTGTATCGTTTGCGAGATATAGCGACTTATTGGTAGAAAATCGGGAAATTTTTATACCCCACCTGCATTTAGCGCCCCCGCAGGGGGTGACCCCGTCGGAATTCAGGGAATATGTTTGATGCTGATAAAAACAGAATGATTGGGCTACTGTACAGTGAAAAAAACTATGACGATATGTTAAGCCGTTTTTATCTGGTACCGGAACGTAACGGACGGACGAACAGACAGATTTGCTATATCAATATAGCACGTCAGTATGCTGAACGTAACAATTAATATGTCCTTGGAACATCAACAGTTTATTGTCAAAGTCAGTAACATTTTTACATTTTCGATTTTCACAAGGTAGTGTAGCAACATATTGCAGGTGAGATCGAAATCGTTGTGGTGTATACATAGAAAATTTTTTTTACGAATTACCTAGTGAAAGAATTTTGAAAATCGGTCCACATTTGCGAAAGTTATTATCAGACACAGTGTACAATAACCACAAAAGCCCAACATATTTTACACCATCAAAAATGACATCAATCAGTGACACAATGTACAATGTAAAAGACACAAGTGGCGATATTGGGTTGTTCAAGATCTTTGACAGCAGTCTCAGCTGTGACCAGGGTGAAGTCTGTTCAACACTTGGTAAACGTTGATGACTGAGTGTTGAGGCCACGACGTTAAGAAGCAGTCATGAGGCATGGCTGTCGTTGTTTGGTTCTAGTATATATCTATGATCTATTCATCTCAAACAGCTGCAGACCTACAGAGCATACAAGCTAAAGTCACAAAGTGATCTGTTGTATAAATATAGGTATAATATTGAGCCAAGTAGGCCAACTCAGCCTTACATCCTTCTGCAGACAGCATTACAGCAGTTTGCTGCATTTTACGTGACACAACTTTACCTGCTACAATGGCAAGAAGAAGAGAATTTATACTGTCCACAGCTGAGGTAAAAGTCATCAGATTACCAGCTTGTGTGAATTCCAAAATGTCCTGGGATAACTTTTACTGGTAAATGGCAGCTTGGTCTTAAAATCCACAACAGAGCGGTTTCTCACCAATAAGTGCAATTATACAGTACTCACAAGCATCGTGAGTTTTATCCATGGCGTAAGGCCAATTACACATATAAAACAGCAAATATAATTTTTGTGTCGTTTAGTGGGCTATGAATATAATACGGTTCTTATGAAGCCGCCGCTCACGTTTGTTTGTTGCCAAAATGCAAAAACGTGATTCTCTCAAAAACTAAGCAATTTAGAGCTATGGTCTCTATTGAGGACCTATAGGAAGTCGTACATGGGTTTTTCATAAAACCCATTATTGGGGACCCCTAAAATCCAAGATGGCAGAGATCCGCCATCTTGAAAATCGACATGAAGTCATTTTTTTCTGCCGAAGGCGGTCCGATTTGGATAACATTTCACAAACTGGTGCGGAATTACATGTCGACTGTGGTGATATGGTCGAAATCAAAACCACAAGTATAATTCCAATGTGGCGGACATTTGGGCGAATTAAATGGCATGTCATCTCAGAGCCACATGCCACACCGCAGGGTGCTGCCAGCTGGCGAATTCAATGACATGTAATCCCAGAGCCTCTTGCCACATTGCAGTGTGCTGCCACTTGTTAACTTCAATGTCAGGATCCCAGAGTCAAGTGCCACATTGCAGGGTAAAAAAATTCCATCCGCCATATTGAAAATCGTTTTTCGCCATATTTTAGTTTTCGTTTTCTTAATGCAATTTGTGCTTCGCCGAGCGGTGGCTTTCGTATCGTCTCCGATACGTTTGTTATATCCAAAGGCCCACTGCACAACCAAAATGATTTTGATTTCATAAGAACTGCATTATATCCACAGTCTGCTAAACAACAATAATAATATTTGCTGTTTTATATGTCTCATTGGCGTTACACCATGGATAAAACTCACGAGGTTTGTAAGTATAATATTTGCTGTTTCTCTATTTATTTGCAGTTACTTCATTATTGCATTTGTGAACATTTGCAGCTCATTGATATCACAAAGCTAATTGTAATCTCTCTGTCATAATATTTCACTGAAACACTAAATTTGGCAAAAATCGTGTAAGCCCCATAAGGCCCAGTTAGCACGTTCATCAAAATCGCGTTGTCTGCCATCTGGTGCAATTAGTATGCTGTTTTGCACTTACGTCCTGAATTTGGTGATATTTGGATGTGATTTAGTGCTATTTTGGACTTGTGTATGAACTTTGCTAACAATCAAATGTTGCACGACCGATTTATGGCATTTACTAAATTCAAGATGGCAGCAGTGTGCTATACTGGATTTACATTTTAAACAATTTTTCCACATGGGGTGTCACATTAGCTCGTAACTCTACACTCACACAGTGCACACAAAATTTGGTGAAGATTGGACTTTTTGCGGCCAAGTTATGGTATTTTAAACTTTTCAACATGGCAGCCGCCACCATGTTGGATTTTAAAATTTTGGCAGTTTTTGCATCATGCCCAATTGGAGTGCTATTTTGGGCTTGCATATCAAATTTGGTGACAATCAGATGCAGCACGACCAATTTTGGCATTTTTACTAAATTTAAGATGGCGGCTGTGTGCCATATTGGATTTACATGTTTTTTTTACAATTTTTTCCACATGGGTCACATTAGCGCTAAATTCTACACTGATGTACAAAATTTGAAAAAGATTAGCCGATAGACGGCTGAGTTATTGTACTATTTTTACGATTGTCAAATGGAGTTGATCAAATTTTGTGCTTTTGAGATAGTGCAATTTTTATCTCATGGCGTTTTGGTCTGAAATTTCCTAACCACGCCCCCTTTGTGGGGTTTTCGGGGAATATAAACCCCTAAACAAATTCTGATATCATCAAAACCCCCAAAAGGACCATCTGTGTCCAAAATGGCGCCATTTGAGCCATAAACAGCAAAAATCCATCCACAGAGGTGACCTGGAGGCATGACCAAAAAAAGGACAGGTTAGAACGGAAAAAAGTCACATTTCACCTATCTGAGCAGAAGCTCCTGCTGAACCAATTAAAATGAAAATTTGCGTATAGTTATGCATGTCAAATATAACTTCCAAAATTTTCAAGGGTTTTGATTTTACAGGGGGTTGAAATAATGAAATCCCCATTATCCCATTGACTTTGCCTTACAACATAACGGAGATTTTGCACATTACATTTACAAATGCACAACAACATAATGCATTGCATACATTATATTATGGCCACATACAACCAAACTGAAGTGACCTAGCTGCTCGGCTTTGTCATGGTCACATCTGAGTACTGTGAACTGCCAGGTATGCAATTTATCAATATCACAACATACAACTGACATTCCTGCACACATAACCACACCGAAAGCAGTAAAAACAGCATGCACAAAATTCATCCAAAATAAGTTAGCTAAAAAGTAACTACCAAATTAGTTAAGTTACTTAATTGCGTTCGGTTTTTATTGTACTCAGTGGTGGTTCTATGGAGGCCAGCAACAGTCAGAGGGCTGGCCTCCATATTCCCTTGAAATGAAATTTCTTGACAGATATTTGAAAAAAGTCTGCAAACATGACGCCAACTGAAGTTATGGCCCCATCCTCCAAGTTCTACAGTGAGTGAGTAGTTGGTTAACGACGTATTGGCCATTCAGTTCCTAACGTTCTATGAAAGATCATAGTGTAGGTGAAAAACATAGTAAATGTAAAAGTGCAGGAAGGTAAAATGGGGTTAAAAGACAAAACCAAGGAATTTGATGCTAAGATAAAAACTTCAAGATCTCTCTTTCTCACACGCTGTGTGTGTCAGGTGTGGTCAATTTATTTACAGCAGCTGTTAGGCCATGGTTCTGGAACCGCCTCTGATTCTACTACCACTTCAACTGATCCATAATCTAATCAATTTATAATAACCCCTGACAGTTTCATTGAAATATGTTCAATTTTTTTTGAGATAATCCTGCTGACAAGCAGACGGGCAAAATGACAAAACACAAGTTAAAACATGATCTGCTTGAGCCCTTGGTAACATAGATACTGATATAAACTGGCATAAATGGCACGAACTTCATATAAACCATATAAACCATTTTATACTAGTACATAATTTTGTTTTATTCTGTGCCACTTAGATTGTGACTGCAAGTGAGGGTTGCACTCCCAAACCTCCCCTCTAAATACGCCTCTTACAGTTGTTGTATAGTAGAGTTGTAGTCACCTGAAAATGCAGCGTAGCCCGGATTTTACATCTACACCCAACCTGTAAACTACTACGTGTCAGTGTCAGCAAAAAGGCAGCAAAGTTAAATTTTCCATGAAAACTGCATGAACAGTCAAGTCCATAAGTGGAAAAAGTGCAATTTGGAACAATGATGGGCCATATGTGCGCCTCTGTATCCGCATAGGACATTATGGCGCTATACAAATGCTGTATTATTATTATTATTATTATGTCGTAAACGGTGCAAGATAGAGACAAAGTTACTATAGAACACTAATAAGAAGTCATATGTCGGCTACTGAATGGTGTTATTGTTAATCACCTTGAGTGATCTCGAACTGCTATTTTTCATTACTTTTGCTTTAGGATCTGGAGTGTTTGCTGACAGACCTTTTGGCAAATCAGAATTTTTACTGGAATACAGAGGAGAGCTTATATCTGGATACGAAGGAGAAAAGCGATATCAGGCTGGAAATTCCGGCTCATTTCTGTACTTTTTTGAAGTTGGGGATCGGAAAAAAATGTGGTATGTATTGCACACCATGTTTTTACTGCACTGCAGCTCGGCCATATAAGCATGATCATTTTTATACATTATGACTTATAAACTCTCCGATTGGGTTAAGTTAGAAGTTGTGGCTGGGCTGTGTTCAGTACTGTCCATTTGCGTGCAGGCGTGCATGTTTGTGAACATGCTAACTCTTGAGCCATTTGAGATATCATCATAAACATATATGTTGATCTTGGGATCAAAAGATGGTCAAATGGTCGGACATGTTCGAAAATGGGCAATGTAGGTCAAGGTCTGATTCCTGTGGGTGATGCTTAAATGGCCATTCTAGTATGATGTATACGCATACGCTATGTGGTATCTACCCATTCCATTCCAATACCATAGTGTCATTTGCTACGTAGGTTTTGTACCAGTATCATATGTGGTTTGCTGCAGTATTGATGGAAGCCGGAGTAACAACAGCTTGGGGCGCATGGTGAATGACGCAAAAGTTGGAAACTCTGTAATGCGAAAAGTCATGTTAGACAATGTACCACACCTGTGTCTGTTTGCCACCAGGGACATTCAGCAAGGCGAACAGTTATTCTTTGATTATGGGGACGATTGTGATCGTCTCTACTGGAGACAAAAGGTAGATAACATTTTGCTGTTACTTTTAAGCACTCAGTGCATCAGCATACCGTGGAGCACTTTTCACATTGCTGACGGAGCCAATATGACACGTGCACCACCTCGGGCACTGTGCTCTTCCGATGCTCCGATGCTCGTCCTTCCTCGCATACACACCGAACTGGCCCGTCGCGCTTTTTCTGTTGCTGCTCCATCCACCTGGAACTCTCTACCTGCTGACATCCGACTGTGCGAAAACATTCTCACTTTCAAACGCCACTTGAAAACCCATCTATTCAAACTCACTTAGTCCTCCTGTGCTGCATCAAGCGCCTCTGTATCTTCGGACCTAAAGGCGCTATACAAATCCGTTATTATTATTATTACTATTATTATTATAAGAGAGCTAAACTAAGCAGGATCAAAGCCCGATACAGTTGACCGACCTGTAAGAACTGCTCGTATTTTTTTGCACCATTATAATAGTACACAATACTGCAAGACAGATACAGTTTTCTCTATATTCTCAGATGTGGCCAACAGTGTCGGATACAAACTACAAAGATGCACAAATAGCTCTGCTGTTGCAAAGATGCCGTGTGACGCTTCACACAGTGTCTGTCAGTAGTTAGCTTCAATAGTACAATACCTCGAGTGCACTCTTCTATTATTAGTTACTCTGGCTACAGATTTACCACTGCATAAATTAAATGCTGTTTTGTTGTGTTTCGTGTAACGTTGAGGCTTCTTGTCATAAACACCTCGTTGTCCATCTGCTGCCATCGACAAACTCCGCTGCTTACTATTACCAGCGATGAGTGTAACCAACCTGCCACCGTCTGGTGGAACCGTGTTGATAACATCTGGTGGTCGCAGTGTTGACAACACATGACGAAGCGAGATACTTGTCGAAAATAGCAATATTTTTCATACTCCACCTGCATTTGACGCCCCCGTTATGGGGGTCACCATCGGACTACTGTTACGACATTTGGTTCGAAAACTATAATAGTGTGGCTACCCAATGGTGAAAAAAATTTGAAGATGTATTTATTTGTTTTGACAGAGTAGATGAACGTGACAGACGGAAAGACGGACACCAGACGATGGCACAGGCCATGTTTATGCATAGCATCACACAGCAGGAAACAGGGAAGCATGTTAAACATACGTGGCATGCCAGATCCGTAAATGTGATCTTTGAAAAACTGGCGAATTTGTTTGCTTTCAGCATTCGACCATCTAGTGTACTCACGCTCTACAAAAACATTCAACTTTCACCAGTGATATAAGCAAGATCTTTTCTCTCAAGACTTTCTATTCAGGACCAAGACCAATAAAGACTAAAACTTTGCCAAGCACACTAATAAGTCACATCATGTAGATGCACACATCAAGATCATCGACTACTGACTACTTTCCGTACTAAATAAAATACTTGGCTATTAGTCGAGAAAACACTTTAACACCGAAACAGTTTAAAGAACCCAAGCTTTCGAATGGTACCAGTTTGAATGACCTTCAGTGACCTTTTCAAGGTCACGATTATTCAACGTCAATTAACATGACAATAGTACAACATACAGCTATACTTACAATACTTACAATGGCCGACCAATAGAAAGTCATCTATGATCTATCAAACGGCGCTACTTTCAATGACCTTAAACGACCCCCTACCCACAGTTTCAAGGTCACGCCATTCTTTGACACTGAATGTCTTAGAAACGGTTCGACATTCAGACACAGTGTCATTGAAATACTAATAGGGACTTAAACACGCCTTATGCAGCAGTGTCATTTCGAATGACCTTGAGTGATCTTGAGTGACTTAGCAAAATACTCAATGACATGAAGCGTCGCATGGTCTCTCTGCGATAGCTGAGCTTCTGGTAAACTTAGCTATCGCAGAGAGACCATGCGACGCTTCATGTAAACTTAAACACAAAACAATTAGCAATATATTTCATCTGAAAGTGGAACAGAGTCAAATCGATGAACAAGAAATTATTGTTACCTTTTGTTTTTTTCTTGGTTCGCTTATGTGACGGCTCCTCACCTTCCTCATCATCATCAAGCTGTGTTGGCTCTACCTCTGTGGGAACACTTGCCTCTGTACTGTGTGGTTACATTTGTTCGTCTAATTGCTCCGTATCTTCATCATCTTCATTATCTTTGTCAGAATCTTCTACTGGCAGATCTACAGGAGCACTATTGCAGACCACACTGTTGCTGATGTTCACTTGCCGAATATCTCCATTCATCTGCAGTAATCGCCGTTCCGGATGTAAAACGTTGGCAGCAGTACATATACCTTTCACAGCATGCCAACTTGACACATGACTGACTGATGCCTGAGTGTAAGGGAAAACATAACTGTTTTGCTTCGGTACTCCAACAGCATCACAAATTTCTACAAGTTTTCTCATCGCCTGAACTGTGTCCAGAGGAAAGAGTACAGGAAATACATGGAGAGATGACCTTGAACAGCATCCTCCTCATACACAGCATCATCATTCTGGTACAGTGTGTGACATGGAGGCAGAGACGAGATATGACATTGAACATCATCCTATTCATACACAGCATCATCGTTCTGGTAGAATGTGTGACATGGAGGCCTCTAGAGACGAGAGATGACATTGAAGACCATCCTCCCAGTAAACAGCAGTGTCGTTCTGGTACCGTGTGTAATATGGAGGCAGAGTCGAGAGATGACATTGAACAGCATCCTCCTCATACACAGCATCATCGTTCTGGTAGAGTGTGTGACATGGAGGCGGAGACGAGAGATGACATTGAACAGCATCCTCCTCATACACAGCATCATCGTACAGTGCGTGACATGGAGGCCGAGACGAGAGATTACATTGAACAGCATCCTATTCATACACAGCATCATCGTTCTGGTAGAATGTGTGACATGGAGGCAGAGACGAGAGATGACAGTAACAGCATCCTCCTCGTACACAGCATCATCGTTCTGGTAGAATGTGTGATATGGAGGCAGAGACGAGAGACGACATTGAACAGCATCCTCCTCATACACAGCATCATCGTTCTGGTAGAGTGTGTGACATGGAGGCAGAGACTAGAGATGACATTGAACAGCATCCTCCCAGTAAACAGCAGCGTCGTTCTGGTACCGTCTGTAATATGGAGGCAGAGTCGAGAGATGACATTGAACAGCATCCTCTTCATACACAGCAGCATCGTTCTGGTAGAATGTGTGACATTGAGGCAGAGACAAGAGATGACATTGAACAGCATCCTCCCAGTAAACAGCAGCGTTGTTCTGGTACCGCATGTGATATGGAGGCAGAGACGAGAGATGACATTGAACAGCATCCTCCTCATACACAGCATCATCGTTCTTGTACCGTGTGTGACACGGAGGCAGACATGAGAGATGACATTGAACAGCATCCTCTTCATACACAGCATCATCGTTCTGGTAGAATGTGTGACATGGAGGCAGAGACGAGAGATGACATTGAACAGGATCCTCCTCGTACACAGCATCATCGTTCTGGTACAGTGTGTGACATGGAGGCAGAGACGAGAGATGACATTGAACAGCATCCTCCTCGTACACAGCATCATCGTTCTGGTACAGTGTGTTACTTGCTGATGAAGCTAGCCGGTTCCACCTGGGGCGCCAGCGACAACACTCTGCGGTCATCTGCTCTGGCGCTTTGCTATTCAGCAGCAGAGTACTGTGCCCCAGTCTGGTCACGCTCTGCTCACACAAGTCGGGTCGATGTACAGTTGAACTCTACCATGCGTCTCAT
>Ga0209260_10000667_pt1 | contig 10297 bp, 2 predicted proteins | sample WorMetTypGCAVOLI_FD_187421 | JGI IMG/M metagenome (GOLD analysis project Ga0209260, IMG submission 187421) | Marine gutless worms symbiont microbial communities from Max Planck institute for Marine Microbiology, Germany - Olavius algarvensis... ...
AAGCTAAAGTCCTCAGTGTCCTGGACATGAAAAGTGCGTATTTTCAGCTAAAAATTACAAGGGATACGGCTGATGTCACTTGTTTTACCACGCCACAAGCTGGAGAATGGGTATATCGTCGGCTCCCAATGGGGTTGGCTCAGTCACCCTACTATATGACCTTGGCTTTGCGTAAATTATTTCGTCTAGAAATAGGCCAATTTTTGATTGTCTATCTTGACGATTTACTGTTATGTAGTGACTCTCTACAAACACATCTGGAGCATTTAAAAATAGTATTTGAAAAATTAAGAGAAGCTAATTTGAAATTGCATCCGAAAAAGTGTAATTTTTTATTACGAGAGCTCTGTTATCTTGGCCACGTTTTCTCTGCTGAAGGTGTTCGAGCGAATCCCAGGAAAACAGCTGTTGTACAAAATTTTCCGCGACCAAAAACAGTGAAAGAACTTCGTAGTTTCTTAGGCCTGGTTAATTTTTTCAGGTCTAGAATTAAAAATTTTGCGGACAAAGCATTCAATCTCACAAAATTATTGCGGAAAAATGAAGTTTTCAAATGGGGCCCAGACCAAGAGGACAGTTTTCAAAGTTTGAAAGCGGCCTTAATTAATCCACCAATTATGGCCCTACCTGATACTTCAAAACCGTTCATTCTGACCACGGATGCGTCAGATAAATCGATTTCTTATAACCTCAGTCAACAAATTGATGGCAAAGAGAGATTTATAGAGTACGGAGCGAGGGGTCTTAGACCGGCTGAAAAAAATTACTCAACTAGCCAGAAGGAAATGTTGGCTATCGTCGTGGGGATAAACCATTTTCACGAATATTTAGGTCAGGCAGAATTTACAATTCGTTGTGATAATATAGCATTATCATTTTTGAACTCTACAAAGCACGTGACTGGTCGATTAGGTCGCTGGAATTTGTTACTCAGTGGTTATAAGTATAAAATAGAACATACGAAAGGGAAGAATAATATTGTAGCCGACACGTTGAGTCGTTTGTCATTGCCAGCCACAGATGCTGATGATCCTGAGGTGAAATTAGATGAACGTGTGATGAATATAGATAATTCCGCCAAACAGTTGTGGCAGATTGATTTCTTTACGTCAGACGAAAATAACACGCAGACAGGCGATGTGTTGAGCCGTGAGAGATTTGCAGCGGACGCAGAAAATACAGGAACAGAGGTCTGTGCGCTGCAGCAAACAGCAACAACAGCAGCAGCAGGGAGCAGCGGAGAAAGCGACGAAAACAACTCGGCCGATGTACCGGAAGTCAGTGATAGTGAAGGAGAAGTGGTACACGGTGGGGATCTTGATTTAAGTCAAAGCTATGATGTTGGGGCGTTGCAATGCCAATGTCCAGATTTTAGTGCATTGATTGAGTATATACAGAATGGAGTGTTACCGCAAGGAAATGATGCATTGGCGCGGAAGATAATTTTTCAGTCAGAGAGATTTATTTGGTTGGACGGAGTACTATGGCATCTACAGTTACCTCGGAATAAGCGACAGCGTGAGGTTGACTCAGTGTGTAGACAGCTGGCAGTGCCGCGTTGTCTGAGAACGATGGTTTTGACAAGTTATCACGATAAGATGTGTCATATTGGTCCAGAGAAAATGTATTTGACACTAAGAAACAAGTATTTTTGGCCAAATCTGTACACTGACATATTTCAGTGGGCAAAGACATGTGTTCAATGCCAGCAGGGAAAAACGTTAATTAAAACGAGAGCTCCGTTACGTAGCCTTCAAAGTGAAGCTACTATTTTTGAAAAGTGGCATATTGATCACCTGAAGCTTCCTACTTCCGGTGAATTTTCACATATTTTAGTGCTCGTAGATAGTTTCAGTTTGTTTTCTATTTTACTTCCGGCGAAGACAACAACTGCTGAGGAAACAGCTGAGTTGTTGTATCACAATTTGTTTACGGTCTACACTTGTAGATCGTTGTTAAGTGACCGAGGAAGTGCTTTCAGATCAAAATTGATAAGAGAACTTTGTAAATTATTAAATATTAAGCAAGTTTTCACGTCAGCTCAACATCCTGCGACAAATGCACGATGTGAGTCCTACAATCGTAATATTTTAAACTCATTAAGAACGGCCTGCTCAGGACATAAGAATTGGCCGACATTGCTCTCCACGATCGGTCATTCTTTCCGAACCTCTGTAATTAAGAATCTTGGGTTTTCCCCATACAAAATTGTCTTTGGAATCGAGCCAAATTTACCAGTTGATAATTTATTGCAACCCAAGACTAAAAATTTACCTCAAAGTGTCGAAACCTATGTTAAAAATATGGAACCTCAGTTCAAAATTTTACGAGAAGCAGTTCGTGAAAATCAGTTACAGGCTAACTTGCGTACTACGGAACAGTATAATAAAAAGCCGATAACGAAAGCAGTTCATTTTCCAGTTGGTACTAGGGTCTGGCTTTTTAACCCGACCACGCCACGTGAGAAATATGCTCACAAAATCACACCTAAATGGGCCGGGCCATATCTAATTATCGGCGCTAATCCAGAATTTCATGTTTATAAATTACAGCACTGTATAACTCAGAAAATTTGTCCGAGTTGGATACATGCTAATAGATTACAGAAGTGCTATGATGAGCGAGATCGTTTCTATACTAACGAAACCCAAGTAGCCACAGCAGGAGCGACTGACAAGATCATTAATTCTGAACCGGCGAAGATTACGAACACGCGAGGCAGCGGTGAGGAGATGAGCCGCCCGAACAGCGAACGCGTGTCTGCAGGTGATATTACTGGTAACGGCAGTAGCATTAAGTTGTGTGCAGGAAATACTAGTAAACAGCTGACTGTCGATGCAACTTCAGCAGCAAACGACTGGCACGAGATAGTTAAGATTTTAGCGCATTACCGCAGAGGTAAGACGATGTATTACAGAGTACAGTGGCTTGATAATAGTAAATCGTGGCTTCCTCAGTGTGACGTCACTGAAGCCGCAACGGATGCCTATTGGCTTGCTAAACGAGAAAAACAGTTGAATCAGAAACAAAGGCGAAAACGTCGCACTTGATCGACGCCCGTTTTCACTCTCTGTACACGGCATGGAGGTAGTAATTATAAAATTATTAAATCAAAAATCCAACCGGTTGGTATTGACAAGATTGGCAGTGTTATTTTCTTTCGGTATTTGGCTTACTTTTTTATAATTGGGTTATGTACCCGTGTGCAGGTACGATGACAGGGCTTCGATTGATTGCGACATTACTGCTTTTGTGTCTGTTCTCCGTCAGTGTCAGTGGACACAGAGGTCACGACGGGCCTTCTAATGGTGCGCACTTATACTTGAACTACGGTTTAGTGTTGAGACAGATTGATACGGTTGATTTGATTAGTGACACATGGTTTCAGACTTTTGTCATACATCTGCCTGTTGTTAATCGTTCACTGTTACAGCAGGAAACTATTGATTGCGAAATGCTTGGCAGACCAGATGGGTGTGATAATTTAATCCATCTTTTACGTTATATGGCCAATGCTACTCGCAAAGCACTTGTTGAACTTGATACGACAATGCGTCATATACGAACTCTGGTTCGTGAGGTAAGATCAGATGATAGATCAGAGGACAGCCGTGAAGCTAGAGGACTGTTTGACTTCGTGGGTGAGATGACCCATAGTCTCTTTGGGATCGCCAGAGATAAAGATGTGGAGAACGTTCATAGAACCATTCAGCACTTGGCTCAACGCCAAGAGAAAATGGTTTCCCTTTGGCAGAAGGCGGAACACAGATTAGCCAGTTACGGACGGACAATGAGTAGAAGAATGGACAATATTGCTCGAATGGTAGACGTCCAGAAGACAGCAGTTCACGATTTATATCAAGACGTGTTAAGACAGGCTACAGACCAGCGACAGATAGGCACTATGCTACTCTTGTTGCTGGGTAAAATGGAAGATTTCGTGATTTTACAAGGTCACCTAAATGTTTTCCAGACTGGTTTGGAAATGTTGGTCAATGGTTTTCTGAGTCCTTCTCTTGTTTCACCTAGAGACTTGTTCTTAGCATTGACCGAAATTAAATCCAGAGTTCAGACTTTTCAGAGATCGGATGGCTTGACTTTACGTTTGCTGAGGGATAAGGTGGTGCATTATTATCGTCAGCATGATTTTGTTGCCGTAAGACACGGTGACACTCTTCTTATCCAGGTGCCCATCCCACTTGGAGTTATCCCAAGTTCACTCAATCTTTATGAGGTGCATCTGATTTCTATGACGACTCCTGGTTCTGAGCCGCATGCTACAATTTTGGCTGGAGTACCAAATTACATTGCTTACAATTCTGAGTCCCCGTACTACTTAGAATTTGAACAAAAACCAGTCATTTCAGCCACAAAGTTGATACACTTAGAAGACGTTCATTCATCTCTAAAATCTGTTGAACAGCAGTCATGCATCTTATCAATCATGCGAGATGACAAATCAGCCATACATAAATTGTGTGACTACGCAATTTTGACCCATTCTATTAAACCGAATGTCTTCACTCTAGATAGACATCATTTGCTCCTGACGAATATCTCTGGAACTGTGTTTTGCCCATCAAACCGAAATCACACAGTGACCTGTGTCGCCACCTGCCGAATTACCTTACCTTGTGGTTGCTCGTTGGTAGCAGCGACGACCATAATTCCTGCACGGCTGGAAGGATGTTGGCCTTCCTTGACAAAACCTCGAGTGTTACACAGTGTTAACTTGGCATTTTTGCAACAGTTTTTCAATGAGTCACAGCTCTCTGATCTGTATTCGGATACTTTGCTGCCAAATCCGTTAAAAGTTATTGCTCCTCAGTTGAAAATTTTTGAGTCAAATTTGTCACACGCATTGCAAATTGATAAGAAGAATAAGTTGAGTCTCAAAAAGTTGGCAAATCTTACCAAAAATGATGAACAAGGTTTTGCATCACTAGCTGATGCTATGTACCCAACTTGGCTTGACTTGACTGCCGGAAATTATGACAACAGATTTAATTTTTCGAGTTGGAAGACGTGGATCTCTATCATCACAACTCTATTGGCTGTTTTTGGATGTTTCTTAGCAGTGATGCTCAGTTACAAAGTCAAAATTTTGGCAGCCACAGTCGCCAGTTTGTCATTGACTCAAAGAGTACATGGTCTTCCATCAGAACTTAACTATTTTGAGCAGAACGGCAGTGAACAAAATTCTACTGCTAAAGTGTTTCTGCTGTCGTTTCCCACAGATTTGACCCTTGACTTATCAGTCATCTTTTTGCTGATTCTGATTTTTCTCGTTATTGTGGTCAAAAGTGTGAGACGTCACAAGAAACTTCTGTACGAATTTCACTTGTACTTGTACGTGGGTTCAGAAGGGAAAATGTGTCAAATTTGGTTGAGAAAGTTCAAATTAGAACCAAATTACTACAAATTTGTGGCAACATCGTATTTGGAGTCTTTGCAAATTGTTGGGTGCTTGTCACCAAAATTGATTTTGGACTGGCCAACTCTCAGCATAAGTTGCGATGTTACTTCGGAATTGTACACCCTCCCTCGCATTTGTGACTTAACCTGGATACAAGCATGGCAGTTGAGACAGATTCTGAGCCTATCCTATTGGTCAGTTCTGGTAGCTCGTACTCGTGCAGACGAAAATTTGGTCATACTGCCTAAACGCGTGGGAGACTGTATTAGCGCTCCTCCGTATGCGGAGCCTGGCACGTCAAAAATGCAGAGCATTGTTACCTTACAAACCACTGCATCATCAGCACCTATTCTCTACCCCTCATTGCAGGAGGCAGAGACGGTTTTTTGAGTACGAAGGTATAATTTGCATTTTGGACCGGACTCTTCCGTCCGTTGTTATTTTCGCATTTTTCTTAGTTGCTTGTGCGTAAATCTATAACTTAATAATAATTTACTGGATTATTAATAATTTTGCACTGCTTTGGCTTAGTTTCTTGTTATTGATTGTTATTATAACTTTAATCTTACAACTGGTTTGCTGTAGCTTATTTAGTGTGTTACATGTCGATATTACGATATGCCGGCGTGTTTATGTCGACACGTCTGTTTTGTCGTGCGACAGTTTTTTAAGTATTACAGTACAATAATTGGATAATATTACAATAATTGGATACTATTACAATAATTGTCGTGCGTTACATTACACTATATTGTAGATTGTAATATAATTTGGACAGTATTTGTCGCGTTGGAGTTGTGTTTTGCTTAGTTGTCGAGTACCGATGAACACGGACTACACGTATAGTTCTGCCGAGTTTTTCGTGTGAGCAGTCCCATCTCTTCTCCAGACTGCGCGTCAAACAGACATTACGGCGCCACTCACACGGACAGTTCATCATCTCGGCAAACCTGTGTAGTCTGTAGTTTTTTTTTCTGGCGTGCAGTGTTGTGTTATTTTTTCTCTCTGCAAGTGCCCGTGTCAGGTTGCAGAAGAGGTTGCATGTTGTTCATTAGTTAGTTACGTGATGAACACGATTCGTATACGATGTGTCTGTTGACATTGTATTGATGCACAGTATACACAATGTTAATGTATTCAAATGTTTTATCGGACTGTTATCTTCATATTCTTTGATTACGGAGCAGTTTGACATTACGTGTTAATTTGATTATTTGACGTTATTAAGATTAATATACTTCATTATCACGAACATCATTTGTATTTTGACTAATGTATACATTTCATTTTTAATTTTCGGATATGTTTGGAATAATCTTATTGATTCGACCTTCACTGATATTTTAGGCCAGTGACTTTATCGTACATCGATTGCTTAGTGATGTGACATTTATTTAATTTGTTAAATGTTTATTCAGCGCAGCACAGTTCCTCTTTCCTCCGTTTCCATCTTTTTCTTTAATTTTGGGGACAAAATTCCGTGAGGTGGGGGTGAAATAGTACATAGTTTAGGACTTAGTTGCTAAGGATTTTACATAGTGCAGTTATTGAGCGGAGAGGTAGGATTGATAGTTTTGTTATTCTGTACTTGTTAGCAGACGTCCTTGGAGTGTGGATAGAAAACAGCGGTTTGGCATGCGTGTTTCACGTGATTGGAAAGTTCCTGATAGGCTTGTGACGGCTGCGGTAGATATTTCTAGGATTAGAGACTGACGTCATTGGCTAAACCCCAGTCTAAACCCGTAGCTAGCAGCCTAGGACGGCGCGCTGTGCTGTGTTGGTTGTTTTCACCAGTGAAGGTCACGATTTGCGTCATTCGACGTTTGTTCCCGTTAGAGAACGGACCTCGGATCGTTGTTATGAGTCGCTGAAATAAAAGTCAAAATTATTGGAAAGAAACAGTCGTATTATTCTTTCTAATAAAGTGGTGGAGAATCACGTTCTCGTTCACCGTTTCGTTTTGTTTTCTTACTGTATGTCGACTGCGGCGCGACCTAAAAATGAGGCTTTCGAAAAGCCACCGGCACTGGCGACTCGGTCGTCAGTGAAGGAATACTACGTCTCACCGGAACTACGATCGTCGGCTTCGGCTTCGGTAAGTCGACCGGGGTCGGCGTCGGCATCGGCGACTCAATTAGACAGTCGACTTTCGTCTGCAGAATCGGTTACTGAAGACGAAACCGTTCAGCCGGCAGTATCGGATCCGATTGACGAGTTTCTTGAGTTTCTTGACGTCTTTGACGACGTCATTACGGATCGCGCCGAACCGACAACTACTACGACGGTTACAACGGTAACGGTTACAACATCTGTACTGACAACAGCGCTATCTACTACTACAACAACGCCAGCGCTGACGGTAGCACCTTCTGGTACGATGGCCGACGCTCAACCTCCAGTAACATCAGCACCGGTAACATCAGGACCGGCACCTCCAACGGTGGCGACCCCAGCTCAGGCAACGGCCGCAGTCAAGGGGCAGGAAAGCTCTTTTGCGCCGCCAGCATTCCATGGTGCAGCGCACGAGGACGCGGAGTCCTGGTTGTCCAGGTTTGAAAAGTACACGACTTATCGGGGATTCACCGAGCAAGATAAGAAAAATTTCTTAGCGGTGGTGCTCCGGGACGACGCTGCTGACTGGTATGATAGCCTGCCGCCAGCGTCGGCAGACACCTGGGCGCATCTCAAGGCTGTTTTCGACGCCAGATTTAAGGACTCCGACCTACATCAATGGCAGAAGGCGAGTTCGATGTGGAACCGAGTCCAGGGCGTTGGAGAGTCTGTCGACGCATACATCACGGCTATGAAGAAACTGGCGCGCGCCGTATCTTTGGGGGACGTCCAGCTCCGCTTTGCCATCCAACGAGGTCTGCGTCCTGAGTTGATTGGACATGTCATCCAAAGTCAACCGACGTCCGTCGACGACCTCATCCGCGCAGCCCGCATTGCCGAGGCGGCGGCGACTGCAACGGCGGCAGCGAGACCGGACGCGTCCTTTGACAAGGTCATAATGGCGCTCTCAGCAAATCAAGAAGCGGCAGAGAAGAATACGGAAGAGATGAAGCGCTTAGCGAACCAGATGTCGATCAAGCCGTCGATCAACGTCATCGGAGACCAGTCCGCAACCGCGGGCCCAAGATCGACGTCAGCAACAACACGCGGGGGTCTGGTCTCCGCGAGCCAACGAGGACAACGCTGGCGACCGCGAGGTGGACCACGACCACCGACTTGGAACGAGTCCGCTGGAGGATTCTCGATGAACCAGCCGCAGCAGACTCTACAGTCGAATCTGCGCATGGATACGCCAACATCGTGCTGCACTAACTGCGGAGGTTGGCATCAGTTTGGCAGGCAATTTTGTAGAGCTCGTGATGTTGATTGTTTCTTGTGCGGGCGTCGAGGACATATAAGGAAAATGTGTCGTTCGGGCCGACGTCCCGTGGTGAATTTTGCGGGAGAGCAGGGACCCCCAAATTTCAGCGCCTAGCGGTGCGGCCTCCAACGAAACTGTGGACGGCAGTTTTCGTTAGAGTCGATTTTGAAGACAGACTCTGGTCCAAAAAATTTGATTGCCGGTCAAATAAATAAAATTTGTACATTGATGCTTTTGGATAGTGGTGCTTCAGTAAGTTGTTTGTCTTTACAATTCGCAATGAAATTAAATGCGAAAATCCAGCGTGAAGAATCAGCGGAATTTTTAACGGCTGCTGATGGACGAAATTTGGAAGTTTGTGGGTCAATTGACGTAACGGTTGGGTTAAATGGTTTATTGGTGCCACATAGATTTTTTGTAATTAACGGTCTGCATAACAGGGTGATATGTGGTCTAGATTTTCTGACGCTCACGCACTGTAAATTGGATTTAGACGCCTCGGTGGCAACGTTCTATGATATCGTTGCACTACCACTGCAGCAGCGCGCTGAGAATTCCGCTGTTTTACGTACTGTGAGTTGCTGTCGGTTACCGCCGAGGAGCGAAAGTATTTTTGCCGTATCTTTGCCGCAGAATTTTGCTGCAGCGGACGGCGCTACAGAACGTGCAGTCACGGCAATGATAGAACCGCTGCAGTTTTGCAAACGCAAACATAGCGCGGACTATTTAGTCGCTCGGTCGGTGGTAGATTGTAAACCACAGGACAGGAAAACTTTTTGTCGAGTTTTAAATGTTAGCGATGCTGAGTGTGTTATTCGGAAAGGCACGCCGATTGCAGTTATTTCTCCCGCAGAATTGTTGCCAACTAATAATTTTCAAAATCACAATATATCATCTGTCGAAGTGAATAAAACCCAGGATAAGGAGTTAACTTTGCAGGAGAAAATCTCTTTTTTGCAAAACATGGGTCTTGACTTAAAAAGAGATGATTTTAATAATGAAGTATTTGATAATTTTTGTGAGCTGCTGTATAATTTTAAAGATCTATTCGCATTGAGTTTGAACGATTTGACTACTGGGTCAAATATTATGGAGTGTCCTATTTTGGTTCGACCAGATGCTAAACCTGTCAGATCGCGGCCTTATCGACTTAATGATAGCATGCGAGCTGTCGTGGATAAACAATTACAGGAACTACATGACGCGGGGATTATTGAACCGAGTGAGGGGTCTGCCTTTGCCTCACCGATAGTTATGGTGAAGAAATCGACAGGGGAGTTTCGCTTCTGTGTGGACCTTCGTAAAATTAATCAACTTTGTTTACCTTTGACCCACGAGTTGCCAACTTTGAGTGACGTAACGGATGTGTTAGCTAGAAACAAAGCTAAAGTCCTCAGTGTCCTGGACATGAAAAGTGCGTATTTTCAGCTAAAAATTACAAGGGATACGGCTGATGTCACTTGTTTTACCACGCCACAAGCTGGAGAATGGGTATATCGTCGGCTCCC
>Ga0209260_10000670_pt1 | contig 10228 bp, 9 predicted proteins | sample WorMetTypGCAVOLI_FD_187421 | JGI IMG/M metagenome (GOLD analysis project Ga0209260, IMG submission 187421) | Marine gutless worms symbiont microbial communities from Max Planck institute for Marine Microbiology, Germany - Olavius algarvensis... ...
ATCGCCATCCCGGAAGCGGACTTCCTCAAGATGCTCAATGCACGCCTCATGATCTGGGAACAGTGTTGAAATTCGGAACAAATTCATCATATTATCCTCCTTGATTGAAAGCTATCCTAGATTCTTCTAGACGTCAAGCCTATAACTACTAATTCCCTTGGCTTTTAGACAGATTCTAAGGGGCAAACAGGCATGGGCTGGGTCGATTACGCCATCATCGGAATCATTCTGCTGCCCACTCTCATCGGGATCGTGCGTGGATTCCTGCGAGAAGTGCTCTCTTTCGTCATCTGGCTGGTTGCACTCCTTGTCGCCTGGACCTTCCACAAGGAGTTTGCCGGTACGCTCGGGGACCGGATCGCGAGCCTCTACCCCCAGGAGGAACTTACCGACGAACTCGCGCGCTGGATCACGAGCCCCCATCTCCAGACCATCGCCGCCTTCCTGATCCTGGTCCTCGGGGTGTTGATCCTCGGGGCGATCGTGAGCCACCTGCTTTCCAGGCTGTTGAAAAAGAAGGGACTTATTATCGGGAATCGCATCCTGGGGGCAATATTCGGTACGGCCAGGGGGGCAATCCTGGTCGCAATGCTGGTGTTCCTCGGATCGCTCACACCCTTGCCGGAAGACGACTGGTGGCGGCAATCGTCCCTTATCGGCCACTTCCAGGTCCTGGCCGAGCACATCCTGGAGCAGCTCCCGGCGCAGGTGACGGATCAGTTGAAGGATCTGTAGCGCATGTCGAGCCTGACCCATCGAGCCCGGCGATCCATCGGTGAGGGCGATGTTGGATCTATCCGTCACACCTAGTACCCGGTTTCGACTGATATTGCAAATTTCTCGGGGGAGGCACATATACAAGCTTAAGGGATTATGCCCGCAATATCAGTCGAAATGATGTACTAGTACCCCATTTCACCTTATTTTTGGTTCTCAGCGCGGCGAGAGGTGGCCAGCTGCGAGGCGCGCGAGCGCAGGAATAGCGAGTCCTCTTTCAAGCTCGCGCAACACCGCAGATGGCCGCCTCTCGTTGCGCCCGAAGGGAGCCCCCCAAACGCGCCAAGGCGGCGTTACAGCGCTTGGCAAGAGAGAGGGAGCTATTCCCTGTGCGCGGTGCCTTGCCGTGACGCGTTTGGGAGGCTCTGAGAGCGGAAAATAAGGTGAAATGGGGTACTGGGGGGTGTTCTCAACCAACAACCTGAATCCGTGAGGTCAACTCTAGGGTTGAATTTAACTCGATGGTTTTGCTGCTATTAGAAATTGGCCACTATATCCGCCGGATGACATGGGCAATCTTAGTCTATCGAGTAAAATCATCGTGTTACAATTAATTGAGAACACCCTCTAGCACATGTCAAGTCCCGCCAGCTAATAGTAATAGTACAGGATTAACAGGATTTTTTGTTGTGGAGGGGACCTGCTGGTTTGGTCAGGGCGTGATCGGGCGTAGAAAATTCAGGAACGATAAGAATTCTGTAAATCTTGTGTAATCCTGTCAATCCTGTCCGATTGGGGTTTCGCGACGAAGCTCGAGTTGGGCACTCGGCGGTCTGAGGCGAAGCCTCGCTAGATTTTCCGTCTCGATACCCGTCGCTTGCATTCGCTAGAGGTACGTCATGTGCGGCATCGTCGGCATCGTCGGCCAGGGACCGGTCAACCAATCCCTCTATGACGCCTTGCTGGTCCTGCAACACCGCGGACAAGACGCCGCCGGCATCGTTACCAGCGAAGGCGAGAAGCTCCATCTGCGCAAAGACAGCGGCTTGGTCCGGGATGTCTTCCGTACCGAACACATGCTCTATCTGAGGGGCAACATGGGCCTGGGGCACGTGCGCTACCCCACATCGGGCCTTGCGAGCTGCGCGGAGGCCCAACCCTTCTACACTAACTCCCCGTACGGGATCGTGCTTGCGCACAACGGTAATCTCATCAATGCCGAGGCACTCAAGCGTGATCTCTACGCCGAGGATCTGCGCCACCTGAACACCGAATCAGATTCGGAGGTCCTGCTCAACATCTTCGCCCACGAGCTACAGCTTCAGGGCAAGCTGCGGATCGACGAACGGGATATCTTCGACGCCGTGGCAGGGGTCCATCGGCGCTGCCGCGGGGGCTATGCGACGGTCCTGATGATTCCGGGGTTCGGTATCTGCGGCTTCCGGGATCCCCACGGCATCCGGCCTGTGGTCTACGGCAGGCGCGAGACCGACGCGGGCATCGAGTATATGATCGCCTCCGAGAGCGTGGCCCTGGACACCCTGGGCTTCAAGCTCATCGCGGACATCACACCGGGCGAGGCGGTGTTCATCCATGCCGACGGCCGACTATACAGGAAACAATGCGCGGAACAGCCGGTGCTCTCGCCCTGCATCTTCGAGTTCGTCTATTTTGCGCGACCGGACTCCATCATCGACAACATCTCGGTCCACCGGGCACGCCTGCGCATGGGGAAAAAGCTGGCCGCGAAGATCAAGCGCGAGTGGAAGGACCATAACATCAACGTAGTCATCCCGGTACCCGAGACCAGCCGTACCGCAGCCCTCCAGGTCGCCGACGGGCTGGGCATCGACTTCGCGGAAGGTTTCATCAAGAACCGTTACATCGGGCGCACCTTCATCATGCCGGGGCAGAAGGTGCGCAAGAAGTCCGTGCGCCAGAAGCTCAACGCCATCGACCTCGAGTTCCGACGCAAGAACGTGCTGCTGGTGGACGACTCCATCGTCCGCGGGACCACGTCCCGACAGATCATCCAGATGGCACGGGACGCGGGAGCCAAGCGGGTCTATTTCGCCTCTGCGGCCCCACCAGTGCGTTATCCCAATGTTTACGGCATCGACATGCCCACTGCGAGCGAGCTTATCGCCCATGGCCGTTCCGAGGATGAGGTCTGCCGCCTGCTCCGAGCGGACGGTCTCATCTTTCAGGACCTGGATAACCTGATCGAAGCGGTCCAAAAGAAGAACAAGAGCGATGTGGACCGCTTCGACACCTCGGTATTCGACGGCGAATACGTGACCGGAGACGTCACCGCTCGCTATCTCGACCGGCTCGAGCAAAACCGTAGCAACAGCGTCAGGGAAACCAGCTCCCGGCCCAGCGAAACGGTCATCGATCTCTACAACACGGCCTGATCCTATGTATACACAAACTACGAATCACGCGAATCCACGCGAATTGGATTGTTTGTGTCCATAGGAACATTCGCGTCGATTCGTGTGATTCGTAGTTATCCGTCCAATACATGCGTGTATATTAGCCCGTAGGTTGGGGTGAGCTTGCGAACCCCAACAAATCGCCATGTCAAGCTAAAGCTGTTGGGGTTCGTCTCTCATCCCAACCTACCAATTTGAAATCAATGGTTAGTTTTTAGACAGCCTCTGAGGAAATCTCCATGAAAAAGGAAGTAATCACGAAATTGCACTCCAATTTTGAGCACATCGTCAAAGTAGAAGATGAAACTGGTATGGAATTCTGGTTGGCACGCGACCTGCGAGATCTTCTTGGTTACGCCAGGTGGGAGAATTTTGTCAAAGTTGTTTCGAAAGCGAAAACATCTTGTGTAACCGCAGGTTACGATGCTGACGACCATTTTCTTGAGGTCACGAAAATGGTTACCCTCGGGTCCGGTGCTCAACGGGAGATCGCCGATGTCGCGCTTACCCGGTATGCTTGCTACCTGATCGCATAAAACGGGGATCCGTCAAAAGACGAAATCGCATTTGCACAAACATATTTCGCAGTACAAACTAGAAAATAGGAGCTAATCGAAAAACGCATCGCAGAAGTAGAGAGACTTGACACAAGAAAACGGCTCCCTGCTTCTGAGAAAGAATTGTCCGGGATTATTTTCGAGAGGGTTGGGGACCAGAAAAGCTTCGGTCGCATACGGAGTAAAGGGGATGCAGCTTTGTTTGGAGGGCTGAATACGAAGGACATGAAGCGCAAGCTAAATATGCCAGAAAATAGAGCCTTGGCAGACTTCTTACCCGTGATGACTATTAAAGCTAAAGATTTTGCTAACGAAATTACAAACTTCAATTCAAAAGCTTCAACTCTGGCACGAGCATTATCGTATTATCAAGCTTGACACTTGCTGAATTAGAAAGAGCACCGCAAGATGTTAAGGAAATAATCAGGTAAAGTACCAACGGAATTTGTTGGGCATATTGGTTTTACCGAAGAAGCTCGGGAATTGGCCGAAACCTATTTGCAGGAAAACGTGGTCTCTGAAAGAAGTCGGATAGATGCACAACACATAGCCACGGCTACAATTAACTGTGTAGATGTGTTGGTTAGTTGGAATTTCAAACACATAGTTAACTTAGATCGAATAAATGGATACAATTCCGTCAATCTTAAACTAGGGTATCCGATGTTAGAGATTAGAACGCCCGCAGAGGTGCTGAAATATCAACCACTATGGACTAAGTCCATAGTCTGGAGGACTAAAGTCCTCATCCGTGGACAAGCCACGGATTGAAAGTGAAGGGACTTAACGTCCATAGTTTCAACTATGATGCGCTTCGCGCACTAAAGTTATTGAAGCAATGAATCGATTGCCCTTTTGGAAGCGCTGCCAGTCTCGGAACTCCCGTCGGACGACGTAAAACGCGCGCTCATCGTCCAGATCAAAGACCATGCCGTAAAAGGCGACCCAAAATCCACCGATTACAAACACGGTTGAGAAAATGAGCACCCTGGACGAGATCGAACTAGCCACCCTCGCCATCCGCACCGGGCACCACAGGACCCCGGAGGGTGAACATGGGGAACCCATCTTCACCACCTCCAGCTACATCTTCGCCAGCGCCCGGGAGGCGGCGGCCCGTTTCAGCGGTGACGAGCCGGGTAATGTCTACTCCCGGTTCACCAACCCCACTGTGTCCATCTTCGAGGAACGGCTGGCGGCCATGGAGGGGGGCGAATGCTGCGTCGCGACCGCCTCGGGTATGTCCGCCATTCTGAGTCTGTGCCTGGGGTTGCTGAAGGCGGGGGACCGGATTGTCTCCTCCCGCAGCATCTTCGGCTCCACCACCATCCTGTTCAACAAATATCTGACCCGCTTCGAGATCGAGACCCGCTATGTACCCTTGGCAGATCCGGTTGCTTGGGAGCGGGCAATCGACCCCGACACCCGCCTGTTGTTTCTGGAGACACCCTCGAACCCCCTCACCGAGATGGCGGACATCCGGGTCCTGGCCGATCTGGCCCACGCCCACGGTTGTCTGTTGGTGGTGGACAATTGCTTCTGCACCCCGGCCCTGCAACGGCCCCTGACCTTGGGAGCGGATCTGGTGATGCACTCCGCCACCAAATACCTGGACGGGCAGGGTCGGTGTGTCGGTGGTGCCGTGATCGGCGACCGTAACCTGGTGGGCGAAGAGGTCTTCGGCGTGCTGCGCACCGCCGGTCCCAGCATGAGCCCCTTCAATGCCTGGGTCTTTCTCAAGGGGCTGGAGACCCTGGAGTTACGGATGCTGGCCCACGCGCGCAATGCCCAGGCGCTTGCCGACTGGCTGCCGGGACAACCCGGCGTGACCGAGGTCTTCTATCCGGGCCTCAACGCCCACCCCCAGCATCACCTGGTGGGGACCCAGCAGCGCACCGGCGGCGGGATCGTCACCTTCGAGGTGCACGGCGGCAGAGAGGCGGCCTGGCGGGTCATCGACGCGACACGCCTGCTCTCGATCACGGCCAACCTGGGAGACACCAAGACCACCATCACCCACCCCGCCACCACTACCCACGGCCGCCTTACCGATGAAGAACGGGAGACGGCGGGGATCGGTGAGGGCCTGATCCGGGTCGCCGTCGGCCTGGAAGCGATCGAGGATATTAAAGCCGATCTGGCACGGGGGCTTGCCAGGCTGTGAAGGACACCTTGAAAAATAGGTGTTTTCACCAATCAAGCAACTCTAAGCCATTGATTGCTGATGTGTACTCTAGACGAAAACCGTATTTTTCAAAGTGCCCTGAACCCGGCGTTGGCCTGTTTTGTCGAACGACGAAGGTACAAAGAGCGAGACACAACCAGGCCATGGCGATAAGCCCAGATGGGATTGAGTACCGGAATGACGCAGTGGGGACTGACGATTACGGCGAACCGATTTGCGTCGATTCGCGTTCATTGCGGTAAAAATGGTTCCCATCCCGGAACCGACCGGCGGTGTCAGGGCGTGCGTGCCACTGCCCAGACATCCACGCGCTTGACGCCGGCCTTCAACAGCACTCTGGTCAGCTCCGAAACGGTGCTGCCGGTGGTGACCACATCGTCCAGGATCGCCACCCGTTCGACGCCCGGTGGATGCAAGACACAGAATGCCCCGCGCACATTGCGCCGCCGCTCCTTCCGCGCCAGTCCGGCCTGGGGCGGCGTGGCCGAGACACGTATGCAGCTCCGGCTATCCACCGGGATCGAGCACTCGCGGCCTATAATGCGGGCAAGCTCGAAGGCCTGGTTGTAGCCGCGCTCGCGCAGTCGCTGCGCATGTAGAGGCACCGGCACAATCAGCGCCGGCAACTCGGCGCCAGATTCACGTAGGGCATGCGCCAGGCATTGGCCGAGCAACCGGGCCAGATTCAGACGGGCCCGGAATTTGACCCCACCCACCAGGATAGGCAGGATAGGCAGGATAGGCAGGATAGGCAGGATAGGCAGGATAGGCAGGATAGGCAGGATAGGCAGGGGCCCCTCGTAACGGAAGGCGGCGTGACAGACGGCGTAGGGCGGCAAGCGGCGTTGACACTCACCACACAAGGCGCCTGGCGGCAGCGCGGCGGGCAGGAGCAGCGCGCAACGGCGACAGCAATGCCGGTTCCGCGGCAGATCCGCCAGACAGGGGGCATACAGATCCAGCCCGCTCTGTCCCTGGGCGCCACAGATACCCACGGGGCTATCAGTCACTTCACGACCTCTCCGGCACACAAGAATGGCCCCATCTTCGACCCCAGGCAGTCATCCGGTGCCCAACACCTACCAATACTTGTAATGTTGCCGATGGCCAAATTAAACTGTCTACTTGACCACTCCCCACATCTGAAAAGGTAGGTTGGGCTCCGGATGGGGGCTTTATCTCGTCAGGCAAATGATCAGCATGCACAAGGGACCGATAAATCTCATTGATTATAAAAACGGAGCACCTTTCGCATCGAGATGCCACGTTATCCACAAGCAACAGGAAAAATACATGCCCGAACCTCTGAAGATACTTCTGGTGGAAGACGATCAGGCCATTGCAGACGCATACAAGGCGATATTCGAAAACGAAGGAAACTACGTAGTATGCGCTTCCAATTATGATTCTGCTATAAGGATTATAAACGAGAATCCTGCGTTCACGTTCGATTTGCTTTTTTCGGATATCGATTTGGTCGGGGACCCTACCAAGGGGGCAGACAAATCGGGGATTTCCTTTGCGCGTTATGCGCGCCAGGTGGTACCGAATGTCCCAATCGTCGGGCACTCTGCTTATTTCGATAATAATGATATTTTACCTGAGGAACGTGCTTATTTTGACGAATGGTTCCCGAAAAGGATGAACACGGCAGAAAGGGAGGTTATGTTTGACAAGGCGTTACGCATTGCGGAGGAAAGGCGCAAGGCCAGGCTTACCCCTGCATCGAGTAACAGCACAGCAGAACTCGTCGATTCGTTGGAGGTACCCAGTTCTAGTGAGGAATTCGAAACGGCTTTATGAAGCCGTTTTCGGTATGGTGTCGGGAAAGTGAGGAAGGATGTGAGCTGGAGGTCGTAGGTTGTCCTGCATTGTTGGCGTGGGGAGGGGACAAGGCAGAGGCCTATGAGCACCTTTTTGAATTCATTCACTCGAACAAAGATTTGTTGGCAGAAGATGATATCAGGGAATCAAGCCTGCTTATTGCAAGGTTCATTGCTTCAATAACTTTAGTGCGCAAAGCGCATCAGAGTTGAAACTATGGGCGTTAAGTCCCTTCACTTTCAGTCCGTAGCTTGTCCACGGATGAGGACTTTAGTCCTCCAGACTATGGACTTCCAGTCCATAGTGGTTGATCGAGAAGTTGTCGGGCAGGGCGGCGAGAGTGAATCATGATTTCTCTGACCACTAAGAATATGCGGGAAATCGCAAAAAAACTAGAGATGGTGGTCCGTGAGGGCAAGCATACCAACGCCCGATTTGAAGTAAACGGAGTCGTGGTTGCATCCACTTGCTGGCCCCACGGAAAGAAGGGTATCCCGAAAGGGACTGCTAATAAGATTTTGAAACACCAATTGCTTCTTGACACGCAAACACAGGCATCCGTACTTCGAGATTGCGATATGGAGCGTGAGGACTACATCGAGCACATCATGCGCAAGCGGATACTCGAACAATCAACCACTATGGACTGAAGGTCCATAGTCTGAAGGACTAAAGTCCTCATCCGTGGACAAGCCACGGACTGAAAGTGAAGGGACTTAACGTCCATAGTTTCAACTATGATGCGCTTCGCGCACTAAAATTATTGAAGCAATGAATAACGAAGACAAAACCGCTATTTTCGATTTCGTAATCACTTTAAATTTAACCACTACCCTTTTCCCACCAAACAACGCCAAATCATTCAGGATTGCTACCACGAAAGGCACGAAATTGTCATCCCGACGCTAGGTAAGGATTTGCTCGTGTTCGTTCGTGGTTTTCGTGGTCCTTGGTGAGCGTCGTGTTGGGTTATACACCGCGGTTCCCCAAGCAACGCCATACATTCAGGATTGCTGGTAAACTTTACAATCTGGATAAGGTTGACAGCCGGTCAAAAATCGTTAATCTACCGCTGGTCAGGCTGCGGCCCGCACGCTGCCCGATCGCAAATCGGTAGTGATTGGATTTAAAGTGGCATGGTTGTGCGACCTGATGATTCGAACCCCCACTGTTTTTGCCATCCCTGGCGGCTAATCCATGGTACTTGAGATTCCGGCAATCCCTGCCGGAATGACGGCCCGGAGACCGGCAGATTAGTTTAGCCACCACCCGCAAATCCGAACCCTGGCCGCCTATGAGTATCAAAGAGCCCCGTCACAACTGGTCGCTCGACGAGATCGCCGCGCTTCTCGACCAGCCCTTCAACGACTTGTTGTTTCGCGCCCAGTCGGTGCACCGGGCCCATTTCGAGCCCAACCGGATCCAGGTGAGCACCCTGCTTAGCATCAAGACCGGGGCCTGCCCGGAGGATTGCGGCTACTGCTCCCAGAGTGCGCAGCACGATACCAGTCTGGAGCAGGAGCGCCTGCTCCCGATGGAGGAGGTGTTGGCGGCCGCCCAAGCGGCCAAGGATCAGGGGGCGACCCGCTTCTGCATGGGCGCGGCCTGGCGCAATCCTACCGACAAGAACCTGGAGCGGGTCATCGCGATGGTCGAGGGGGTGAGCGGCCTGGGGCTAGAGACCTGTGTCACCCTCGGCATGTTGACCGATGGCCAGGCCCGGCGGCTGGCGGATGCCGGGCTCGATTACTATAACCACAACCTGGATACCTCGCCGGAGTTCTACGGCCAGGTCATCACCACCCGCACCTACCGGGACCGCCTGGAGACCCTGGCCCATGTCCGGCAGGCAGGGATCCGCATCTGCAGCGGCGGTATCCTGGGGCTCGGCGAGTCGCGACGCGACCGGGCCTCCATGCTCCAACAGCTCGCAAACCTGCCCGCACACCCGGAGTCGGTGCCCATCAATCTGCTGGTCCAGGTAGAGGGGACCCCCCTCTTCGGCACCGCGGATCTGGACCCCTTCGAGTTCGTGCGTACCATCGCGGTGGCCCGCATCCTGATGCCCAGGTCTTATGTGCGGCTGTCGGCGGGACGCTCGGATATGAGCGACGAGATCCAGGCCCTATGCTTCCTGGCCGGCGCCAATTCCATGTTCTACGGCGAGCGGCTGTTGACCACCCCGAACGCTGCGTCGGCCAGCGACGAGCGGCTATTCGAGCGCCTGGGCCTGGCCTTCGAGACCCTGGATGCCGCCGAGAAGACTGCGCCCGGCCCCTGCACACGGCAAGCGGTTTGAGAGGCTGTCTAAGGCTGACATATCCCCACAAAATCCGCCCTTGGCGTCAGTCGGTAAGGCAGGCGTCATGCGCATCAGCGACCCGTTGATCAGGTGGCCCGATGATACCGATCAGTTCCGGGAGTACCTCGCGGCAACTGGCCAGTACCACCAGTAGGCGTGCGAGGAATAAGCGGGAGTAGACGCGGCGTTTGCCGTTGCCCGGATGTAA
>Ga0209260_10000676_pt1 | contig 10124 bp, 4 predicted proteins | sample WorMetTypGCAVOLI_FD_187421 | JGI IMG/M metagenome (GOLD analysis project Ga0209260, IMG submission 187421) | Marine gutless worms symbiont microbial communities from Max Planck institute for Marine Microbiology, Germany - Olavius algarvensis... ...
TGCGCACACACACACAAACACACACACACACACACATACGTGTAGATGCCCCTTAGTCATGACATCCGTTCTACCCGGCGAAGTCACGACGGACTTTGAAGCTCTATAACTCAGCCATTTTTAAGCAGACTGTAACGATCTCTCTACACAAGACGCACAACGTGGTTGTAAACAGAAGCATTCCAAAAAACGATTTTTGCCATTTTACTATCTTTGTCATGACCACACGCACATGTGCCTGTGTGTCGTGAATATGCTTTTGCGCGGTTATGAGTTTGTAGTTCACAAATTTTGCACCCCTGTCATTGATAAATTGGTGGCTCGGAATATGCCAAATTGTATTCTGCTTGTACTTACTGACTTCAGTCTCTGATTAGATGGCCAGAGTCACTGAATCACTGTAAATCAGTTGACGATATTATTAAGGTTGCCATGGTTAAAACTTACTGTCTGTCATTACTTACATAATAGAAAAAGAACTTATGTTTATCACACTGTTAACGGCGATCCTGCATTGTTTCACACATCGAAAACAGCAAAAATGATAAAGGTTATATTACTTAGAGCACCTTGTCAGAATGCCAACGTGCTGCTTAGTAATGCTGCTTAGTAATGTAACCTTTATCATTTTTGCTGTTTTCGATGTGTGAAACAATGCAGGATCGCCGTTAACAGTGTGATAAACTGAAGTTTTTTCTATTATATTTGCTGTTTTTCTATATTTCCAAGCAATTTTTTCGTTTCTGAAAGTGGCGTGACAATATGTAATCAGTTCCGAATCAGAAAACTAGACACATAACGTCATCGAGCACGTGACCATTCGACTCACCATAGGCCATACCTATATACCTATTGGCGATCCTTTGGAACCAAGCCTCTATCTCCAGCCATTTTCGAGATAATGGGCACCAAACATATTGCGGTCACGACCTTGACCTTTCAGAGTCACGTGACGTCATCGGTCACGTTACCATTCGACTCGGCATTGGCCATTTCCTATTGGTGGTCCTTTGGAACCAAGTCTCTATCTCTAACGGTTTCTGAGATATTCTGCCCCAAACTTCATGTGCTCATAGACACAATGCTGAATTGTCATTGCGCATGCGCGATATCACGTGATGTGTACCCCTATGTAAAATGTAAGTACATATTTCAATTTCTCACCCCCACATTCCCTATTCACTATGTCACTTTCATTGGGCTCCGATGAAGAATAGGGGGTGTTCTCTCCGTGGACCTCTAATGTTTTAAGGCCAAATCGAGCGAAATTGTCTAAGTCCAAAATTTTTGCCAAATTTTCACCTTTTAGGGGCCCTGGAGATAAGGGGGTATGAAAAGTAGCGATTTTTACTGCAAAAGGTACATCCTTGCGTGAATACACGTCGTTTGAGCCATTTTGCGTGAAGGTCCGTTGGGGGGGTCTGACCCCTAGAGCCGAGATCGAAAAAAATGTCAGTCACGCGATGCTCCCATAGGAATGATATGTCGCCGTTAACACAGGGCGCGCTACCGCGCAGCCTGTGATACTGCATAGGCGCCCTCGACTTGTCCAGGCATCGTGTTCAAGATCTATCTGTTTGCTGGAATGACTTAGACGTATTTTCAGATGCAATAGATACGAGTCGGTGAAAGATGTAGGCCTACAGTATTTCTGTAATGAGCTGCCACTTGAATTTCTGTATGATCTACTAAGATGGGAATTCCTACGTTATGCTCCTGTTGCACTTTGGACTCCTTTAATTCTCAACGCCATGTTTTTTTCAAATTGAAGCTGGCACTGGTGATGTTCACAACCCACACACGCCGCTTCCCAGACTACCTCACCAATTCTATGCAGGCGTGCAACAGTGATCCGGCACGGATTCGTCTCCGCTCGGCGTCCAACTACTTCTCGGACAAGAACGAAATTTGGCAACAGAGCAAGCAGAGAAACTCTGTGGCCGGCCCAGTTGTATGGAACAGTTTACCAGCAGCAGTTTGTGAAGCAGACAGCTTGTATTTGTTTAAGCGCAAGCTCAAAACTCATCTGTTTACTTTGTTTTAATGACTGATCATCTGTCTGTATATATTTTACAAACTTTTGTAATGCAGTCCCAGGCCGGTGCCGAGTAGGGAGAGAATAATAGCCACCACTTACTTACTTTGTGTGAATTGTCTAAGAAGTACAGTCATGCTATCTCAGTCAATGGCATGAAGCAATTAGTTTTCAAAAAATTGCTCTGTCAAGAAGTTAGAACTTTTATTAGTTTCACGTGTTGTGAGATATGCATATTTATCGTCTTTTACTTTTGTTTTACATTTTTTGTGTATTTTATAACTGTGCTTATATTTGTACTTCTGCCTAATGCCGGCGACACACGCTCAAGAAACTTGTGCCAGAATCTGGTACAAGTCGTCTGGTACCAGAATCTTGCATGTGTGTAGGTCAATCTGGTACTTAAGTTTTTTCTAGTACAAATTTCTTGCACGTAATAAAACACAGCTCTGTTCCATCACAGAAACTGTCCGGCACGTGACATGAACCGTGCAACGTGACTGGCCGGAGAGTTGTTTTGGCGCAAGAAACTGTGATGAACTTGCCTCAAATTTTCGTGCAAGTTTCTGGTGCAAGTTTCTGGTACCAGTTTCTTGAGCGTGTGTCGTCGGTATTAGTGGCAAATAAACACGTATACATAATGGGTTGTTTAGGAGACGAGTAAGTTACTGTTCCTAATCTGAGACAACTTGGTTATAGAAATAAACCAATCACACTATTTATGATATTCATGTTCACTCTAGAACTAATTCTGCCTACCTTGCTGGAATCTATTGTTATCATATAATTAGCAGATGGAATGCACTGCCTGACAGTGACAGTGGTGTAACGGCTCCCACTTTTAGTATTTAGTATATTTCTAATAGTTGTTTAAGTAGTATAGACATCCCTGTGTTTGCTGTCTTTAATTATTTTGTGTTAGGGCATATGTTAGAGGTTGTTTTTCAACCCTTTGTGTCCTGTCCTGTTCGGTGCAGTGTACTGTTCTATTGTATTCACTTTTATTGCTTTATCTGTTCCGAATAAAACTATCACTATCACTAAATAATTTTCTGCTACACACAGTTCAAACAATAGTGTGTTGTTATTAAATCCAACACTCACACTTATCGAACGCAACAGTGACAGGCTTTCGTACAAATGTGGTTAATGGCACAATGACAACCGAAATCAACTCAACTGATTGTCACGGACATGACATACGAAACCACAAACAAAAAGTCATAGATCAAGCAGTATTATGCAGCCAATTGATTACATATTGTGCCTTTAAACAAACAAACAGAAACTCGCCACTGTTCCACAACGGAATGCTTTGTGAATGCATAGAATACAACACGTTCTACTGTCTGATCGAAATACAGGTACACTTATAGCCATACAAATCTACTCAGTTAACGAAGTTATTGTTAAGGCACTAAAACATTTCTTAACGCTATTTTGCACAATGGTGACTGGATGTTACGAACACGGCACTGTACTACCATTGATGAATGTGACAAGCAGAAGTTTTCGCGCCTCTGGACTTTATCCATCCTCATCAGTAGACTGTAACGTCACTGAAATTAATGCATAATTTGTTGCATTTATGTATTAAACAGAAATCAACTCAACTGACTGTCACGGACATGACATACGAAACCACAAACAAAAACTCACAGATCAAGCAGTATTATACTGTCGGTTGATTATATATTTTGCTTTTAAACAAGCAAACAGAAACTCGCCACTGTTCCATGACAGAATGCTTTGTGAATGTGCGGAATACTACGCCACGTTCTACTGTTGGGGGTGATTCTACTCATCTAGGGTATCGTCCTCCATGATTCTCGCTTTGCGAAGGCTCCCAAGTGTCACTGGACTATAAGAATCCAGTGGAATTACGTGTTGCAATTCTATGAGAACACCAATTGTGATAGTGCGCTAGTCATACTTTAATTTCACGTTCATTATAAGACCATCATCGACGACCATCGTTGTCGCGCACCAAACTCATAATACATACAGTGTATCTGAACAGTACATGAGAACTCATCATGCCCGATAGCATGCAGACGTCGCGCGATGTCTACGAATTTTCCAGAAAGACAGGCCCATAGGCGGTTAACATTTAAGGTACGATTAGATCCCAACAGATATTTCCCCCCTCACGACAACAAGAAATTGTCCGCAATTTAAGAAAATATGGGCGTGTGAATAAATGTTGTGTTTGTTGTAGGGACGGCAAACCGGACGAACATCGCGCGAATAGGACTGCATTTAAAATTAAACGTACTGTTAAAAGAAAATTGTCTTCTCAGTTCGTGTGGCTAAACTAATGATTGTTCAATCTTCAGCAACGTTAGTACACACAATAAAAGTAATACACAATAAAATGAAAGTAATACACACAATAAGTGAAAGCTAAGCCTATAAAATGACAGGTACAGTGTCATCATCAATATGAAAGTAATTAAAACAGCAAACATACGGACTAGTTGTGGGGTTATAGGGACTAATAGTCTGAAGTGCTCAATGCCTTCAGGCTAGAAGGGACATGAGGACTACATAACTGTATAGTAACAAGGGTATAGTTGAGCTGCTCAAAGCGTCCCAACTATTACAGAGCACCATAATAGCACCACAGTTCCTCACACGTATGAGGAACGTATTACTCGTATGTTATACAAAGACATGTATTGATTAATCACAGTACATTCATTAGGCCATATCTATTGTTCTCGCCGGTGCGGTCTGTCAACGGTTTATTTTACAGAAATAAATGAATGAATGAATGACAATTCAATACAATTAACAAGGCATGACTGGTAATCACACAACATACAAAAAAGTAAATATCAAACATTAAGTTAAGTATCAAACATCGATGTCAAATCAAAAATCAGATATCAAAATATCAAATACGAAATGTCAAGTATCAAAAGTCAAAAATGTCCAATGTCAACATCAGACATCAATGTCATACAACAACATCAAATGTCGAATATCAATGTCAAGTGGCAATGTCAAATATCACACATCAGATGTCACACATCAAATGTCAGGTATCAATAGTCAAATGGCAGATGTCAAGTGTCGACCATCGAATGTCAGATGGCAAATAGCAAATGGCAACCGATGTAAATGTTTACTACTTTAATATCCTAGCACTCTCTTAGGCAGTAAGCAACAGTAAGCACCATAATGCAATGTAGAAAATCATGCATGTGAGAAAATACAAAAAAATGAAAAATGACTACTATAATACATAACTGTTTAATGGAAAGTGGACAGTGGACAGCATAATTATAATGAAGACTTATTAAATTGCACCGCAACGAATCATATCAGTGACCGCATGATCAACAATAAAATATATCGTCGTCGCGTTATTATTCGTGTCGACACTCAGTCAGACTCGATGGCTCAGACGCGCAGCGGCAGCGTCTAGGGTTAATGAGGTATGACGTCATAATGTTTCGCCGAACTGGACGATAACTGGAGACGAGTGCGCCAGACACAGGCGGCATTACAGAGGTACGCGGCGTCGCGTCGACACGCGCTCGCCGACATCATACGACGGTTGTTGATTGACGTGCCCCCGGCTACGTCAACAGACAGTTAATTAAAGCGAGTGACGTCACGCTCCAGCGGCAGTGACGGTGACAAGTGATGATTGATTGACAGATCGTTCTCGGCGCCAAGTCGCGGCGGCCGTACGTCGCAGTAAACCAGTACAGCGGTCGTAGCAACGGTGCATATAACGATAGTTGACGAGTGCTCATTGAGTGTCCACTAACGCTCAATTTCACTGCGTCGTCACAGCGAGACGCGTTTCATTAGTCCACTGCTGTCCACTTTCCAGTATTCCATAATTCCGTTACCTAAATAGCACAAGGCAGACAGTCTGCAGTATCCATAGTTCGTAATACAATATGTTTTTATTCTGATACATGCTGAATAAAACATGTTAATCAACACATACTGTAGTAATGCAAAGAGACAATAATACAGATAATAATACCGAGAAACAATACTGACATACAAGCAGATACTGATATGTCTTAACGAGCAGAGACATGACAGAACTGTGATACGTAACGACTAAATATGTCTATTACCGATTTGTATATAAGAGAGTGCTAGAATTAATCAAGTGCTAATAGAATAAAAATATTGGGGAGGGAATCGTTAGACCAGAACACTGTCTAACGAAGAGGGAGAGAAAAAGAGAAATAATGGGGGATACTAAGGGTTATCTGGTTCGGCGCGAGGGGGGCAATAAAACATTTCTTCTTGCTATTTTGCACAATGGTGACTGGAAGCCACGGACACTGCACTGTACTACCATTAGTAAATGTGACAAGCAGAAAAGTTTACGGAGCTCTGGACTTTATCCATCCTCATCAGTAGACTATAACGTAACTGAAACTAATGCGTGATTCGCCGCATTTATGTATTAAACTTAACAATTTTTACTGACATGTAGGGGCCAAGGTTCGAAACGTGATAACTACATTTGGTATTCATTATAATGTACTTTTAAAACTGATCAGAATGAAATGTCAATGATATTCAAAGTTTATTCTCAAATTTTGCAAATTATGCATCCAAATACTAGCCGAAGTGGGCTACAGCCCCCCCCCCCAGTAAAGTGTTGATAATTTCAGCTAATTACCTTCTATTTATCAAAGTTTTACAGATGTCTGCTGAAACTAGATGAAACTAAATGCCACAATGTCAACAGTGAAATCAAAATGTAATTATAATTAGGATTTGTATTACTTTTAGGAATAGTGCACTGTTGCCCAGTTCATCACTGGGCAACAGTGCACTATTTATGAGCTGGGCAACAGTGCACTATTTCTAAAAGTAATACAAATCCCTCCAGACAGACAACCCAAAACGCATATGCATCCATCACCTATTAGTGGTGGAGGAATAAAAAATGAAAAATAACAGTAGCATTTTATAGTGTCTTGAGACATAATGAAAGGTCAAGGTTCACTTCATTCTACGCCAATAGTCCTTAATATTTCTCCAGGTCCTCTGTTGAAGGCACGGCTCTTTTTCGATACATCGTTCAATCTCTTGCTTGCCAGGTAGATGACCTCCCGACAAATGACGTGCCACTGCTTCTCGTTCTTCTGCAGTCCACGGTTTCCTTATACCTGTCACAATGCACTTTAATACTATTATAAATGCAACGTAGTAGCATATGTGGTGGTTAAGTACTTTCAATTACTAAGTCAACCATTATCTATAGCACAACAACAACATCACTATATAGCGACTCTGAGACCTGAAGCACATGGCATCCGAGACAAGAAAATTATCTAAATCCTGGAGAGAAGATGCAAACCCCTGTCAGCGATTGTCTGGTCATGGTGTCTACGTGATGTATGACACCCAGTAATGAAAAGATGCTACTGACATCTCTGACTGGCGAAAAGAAGAGAAATATCCCTGCACTACAAGACAGAACAGTTGCCAGTGAACTTACAGTGTAACTAGACAACTACTACAAGTGTGAAATAAAAATCAGTTCGGTACAAATAAGTGGACACTCAGTGAACACAACTTGCTGCCAAGCTGCATTCCAAGTTTTTATTCAGCGACGTTGACCTTCTGAACCCAGAGGTAATCACTGACCATGGTTCTTGAAGGTCATTATTTGTGCAGAGTTAGGTGAAAATAACTTCATTTCTTTCAAATTATTGCACAACCGACAGACAGACTTGGTATGCGTAATTACGTTTACCTCCCATTCCCACTCACATCATACCAGAGATCTGTCAGGAACACCATAACATGTAGATATGGCTAGTGACAATTGTTGTGAGCCTAAGACAGAGCATTAGCAGAACTGTCTCTGCGCTGTTGCACTGTGCACTGACTGAGCAGTTCATACTGGTCTTGTTTTCGTTCTTCCTGGTGTTGTAGGGGCGGTCCTAGCAACCAATGAAAATAGAGGTTACAATTCCACCGGCAAATGTTAACTATGGGATGAACTAAAATGCTGCTTAAGGCAGTTACATCTAAACTGTGGCAACTTAAGGTTGCTACATAACAGCCGCCATCCCCACTCATGCTAACCCAAGCTCAAATCTGTAATCGTTGTTAAAAGTTAGTTACTTCACCAATTTTTTCTCTGATCATGACCAGGGAAAAGATCGCATATTTGACCTCTCGTAGTTCGACATATACGAAGTTTCGAAAAAGGAAAACAAATTGGTTCATCTACGATGACTAGTCTATACTATACGTGAGTTTCACTAAAATATTGCCGGTAGTTGGTGAGATCGGTTTGCCAGTTCTGACATACCCCCGATTTCGGTATACCAAATTGTTCAACCATATCATTCATTACCGTTTATGGACCAAAGTTCACAAAATTTTCCACACTTGTAAAGTACCTCAGTGTCTGTTTACCATGTACATGTAATTTTCATGGGATTTTTGGGAATCACAAAAAGGGGAAATTTCAACCTAGCACGAATTGAGGTGTATTTCAGAACCAGCCAACCGATCTCAGCAACTACCAGGAATATTTCAATTAAACTCACCACTAATATAGCCTAGTCATTGTAGATGAACCAGTTTGTTTCCTTTTTTCAAAATTCTTCCTATTTTTCGAACTACGAGAGGTCGAAGTTGTGATTTTTCTCCCACTTCTAAAATTCCAAATTTTTCAACCATATAGTTCAACCGAAGTTCACAAAATTCACAAAATTTTCCACACTTGTAAAGCACATCAGGATGTGTTTACTGTGGAAGTTTGACGGGGTTATAGCAGAAAATTTTTGGAGAATCGCAAAAAAACTACTTGCACATCTTAAAGCACTTACCACGTTTACATCCAGAGGTCAAAGGTTAAGGTCGAATGTCCACATTGTAGGCCATTTACTCCCAGTCCCACAGCCGTTTTAAACGTGCAGAAATTCGCTTCAGTTCCAGTTATAAGCTCCGAACTGTAACCACCGAGCGCAATTTTTCAGTTTTTTGTCCCCAAATTTTTTTGAGGTTAGCTCCGGCATTCATAAATTACACCGACTTCTGGTCAGCGTGCCAATTTCATCAAGATCCGTTGCCGGACAGCTGAGATTAGGCATACGCTGGCAGAAAAGAATAAAAATTAAAAAATCACAGGGGTAAAATATATCAGCCTCCCACAGTACCGTGTGGGCGGCTGCAATAAAGGCTTAATCAGTTAGCAGTGAAGAAAAACACCGACCACTTAGTCTGGCATAAGACATAACAAGCATTACAATGCCGTCAATCACCTACACCATGTAAGCATAGTGTACTGACAATGACTACATACAAGGGACTTTTTGGCGCGGCTGCTGTCGTTGTTCCAACTCCTCATCACTGTCTGGAGAGACTGATATCACTGAAAACAAGTACAAACAGTAAATTAGATGTCACTTAAATCTTACAGGGAACCTAATGATCCAATAGCCTGGCCTACCAAAGGACTCGAAGCAGGTGTGTAACAAGTACAAAACTTTAGCTGTTTTGTGATATTGCACTGTACACTTCTATGGCAGACTTATTTACTTATCGTAAATTCCATTGGAAGTCAACGACCATCCTCTCTCCAGTTCTCTCAAGTTATTGGTACAGAGTGCAGTCAACTGGCCACAAAATTGAGGGGTAGTGTACCTTATACGTGAAAATGGCATGACATTGACCAGTTACTTGGGCGAATACTGACATGTGATGGATGGGCATAAATACAGATGGACAGCTGCGCGATGGCTGTTACACGGTATAAGATAGCCATGCTACTGTGCACAATCAGAAGGAAGAAGCTTTTCAACTTCAGAGAATCAGACTTCCCATTGCACAAATCTGCAGACTACACGATTGTACTATGCCTCTGGACTAATACACTGTGTCCCAAATAAACGACACTGATGTTACACACTATAGATTCAACCCACATCTACCGATTTCTGTAATTTTTGGCAGAGGTGTTGCGGAGAGAGTATGCTATTGAATGGTGATTTATTATCCCACCTCTCCTAACTAATGTCTCTGCACTACCTAGGGAAACATGAACCCGGAAATTGTGTCTTTTCAGTACGCCACAGGCATGTGTCTTCTC
>Ga0209260_10000679_pt1 | contig 10060 bp, 9 predicted proteins | sample WorMetTypGCAVOLI_FD_187421 | JGI IMG/M metagenome (GOLD analysis project Ga0209260, IMG submission 187421) | Marine gutless worms symbiont microbial communities from Max Planck institute for Marine Microbiology, Germany - Olavius algarvensis... ...
AGGACACTATCGGTGAATTTCAACGACATCCAGGATCCAGAAACCAGAATCCAGGATCAGTCAATACTTTCAATGGTCTTCATATCAGCGGCTAAGTTGGATTTCAAAATTTTATGCAACTATAGGGTATATCTTCGAAGTATTGGCGAAAGAAGAAAGCGGTAACCAGACCATCACGGAAGGCTTCTTTTGCACGGGGCCGGACCTTTCGAAAGAGGAGTGCGTTAATCTCTTTGAAGCATTGTAGATAATATTGGGAGCCTCGGGACTTCCTTTCCGCCTCCCTTGCCATGCGCTGGCGGAGGCGAATGGAGTCCCGCTCCTTGTCTTTTCCTTTAAGCCCTTTACCGTTGCGCTTTTTCTTGTTAATGTAGACCTGATCAATCTGACCACCTAAGGGCTCGCGCAAAAATAACTTCACATTTTAAGCGCCGATGCATCCCGCCAGGCTGCGTTGCGAAAGCTCGGAATATGCATGATATTCCTGCACTTTCGCGCCTTGCCAGGCAGGCGCTTCATCACTTAAAATTTGCGAATTTATTTTTGCGCGAACCCTAAATCCGCAATTTCAATTTTATGAATATAACTGACAGCTTTTGCTTGCGAAATAGAAAATGGATTATCCTGCTGCTTGTGCTGATGAGCTACCCGCTTTTTTTTTACAAGCTCGGCGATCGAGACATCTGGTCGCCCGACGAAGACGAATACGTGCAGGTTAATCGCGAGATGGTGATAGACGGCCACTGGATGTACCCGACAGCCAACGGTCAGCCATACAGCATTAAACCCCCCCTTTTCAACTGGCTGGGCAGTTTTTTTGCCAAACTAAGCGGTGAGGTTACCGAGCACACCAGCCGCCTGCCTTCGGCCCTGGCGGCGGCCTCCGGATTGCTGATTCTTTACTTTATGGGGCGCAGACTGTTCGGCGAGCGCGCCGGTTTTATATCCGCCTTGATTCTCGGCACAACACCCCTTTACATCGAGTTCGGCCGCTGGATTCAGATCAACATGATCTCAACGGTTCTTTTGATGTCAACCCTCGGGCTATTCTACCGGGGCTATCACGATGAACGGAAACGGAACCCGGCTTATTTGCTGATGTATGTTCCCGTTGGTCTGGGTACACTCAACATGGGACTTGTGAACGTCGCGATGCCGATAATTGTCATCGGCCTGTATCTGATCGCTGTGAAGGATGTCAAGCATATCTTGAAGCTGAAAATCGGCTGGGGTATCCTGATTTATCTTGCCATCGCCGCACCCTGGTACGTTGCCGTCGGTCTTAAGGGCGGGTATGCCCAAGACCTGATTATCGTTACCAACTTCACCCGGTTTTTCAAGGAATTCGCCCACGTCCGTCCTTTCTACTACTACCTGGGCTCAACGCCGCCTTACTTTCTGCCCTGGTTAATCTTCCTGCCCGGTGCCTTCTATCTCTGTTTCTCGCAGCAGACGAAAATGGAACGCAAGCAGCTGCTTTTTCCCTTCCTTTGGGTGGTTGGATTGTTCGTTTTCTTTTCCATCTCAAAAACGAAGCGCAGCGAATACCTTCTGCCGATATATCCCGCAATGGCTCTGCTGGTGGGGTACGCGATCGACCGGAGCCTGCGGCGGTGGGACGAGTCTTTGCTCTGGCAACGTTTGATTGTGTGGCCAATGCGTGTCACAGTCGGATTCTTAGCGGCTGCCGGGATTGGAATCGCCGTTTACGGGGCAACCCTCTCGATGGAATGGCTGAATATTATCCTGCCGACTTCTATAACCCTTACCTTTGGCGCGATTCTGGTTTATTGCCTATTTGCTCGAGGCCAACGCATGCGGTCGATATTAGCGATTTTCCTGGTCCTGCTAGTGTCGGTGGCCTACGGAGTTGGGCCGGTCGTATCAAAGAAGAACGAAGTCAAGTCGGCCAAGCCATTTTGTCTCACGGTCCGAAAATACCTGCCTCCTGGAGAGAAACTGAAAATGTACTGGTTTGCCAAGCCGATTTACGGGGTTTATACTGAACGCTTTATGGATGTGGCCTGGAGTGCCAAAAAACTGGAAGAATGGTTCTTATTGGATAAACCCGTATTCGTCGTCACAAAAGAGAATGCCTACCTTGATATCAAGGACAATTTCCCCTTGCCGATCTACATCGTGCTGCGCCAGTGGATCGATCATCGCCACGTTCTTCTTATCTCTAACCGTCCTGCACCTGCGGCGCCACCATTTTCCGGAAGCAAACCGCAATAGGCTTTAAATTTCTGTTTCTTCTTGAAATTGACTTGCACCTATTATATTTTATTGTTTTTAAATAGATAGTTACTATTATTTAAGATAAATTTGGAATCCATCAATACCTCATGAAACTGAACACCATCACCAATCGTTATATTATAAAGGAAATGCTGGCTCCCTTCAGCATCAATTTGCTGGTGTTTACCTTCCTGTTCCTGATGACGGAGATGATCGAAATCACCGACTGGATTGTCAACTATAACCTCAACTTATTGGCCGTGCTACAGATCATTGTTTTTACGCTGCCCTGGTTTTTAATGTTCATTATTCCGATGTCGGTCATGATGGCTGTGTTGCTGACCTTTCTGCGGATGTCCAATGACAATGAAATAATAGCTTTAAAGTCCTGCGGTTTAAGCGTTTACCGGTTGCTTCCACCGGTTCTGACATTTGCTTTGTTCGGATGTCTGTTAACGGCTTTGATTACATTGTACGGGGTGCCGCAATCCAAAACAGCCCTTGATGAAATGGCCATGCAGTTGGCGTCTTCCCATGCCGATATCGGCCTGAAGGAGAGAACTTTCAACGATGCCTTTCAAGACGTAATGCTGTATGTCAGCAGAATCGACACCCAAAATAAAAAGCTAATTGATGTATTCATCGAGGACAAACGGCAGCCGGATATCGTCAGCACGGTGGTCGCCCCGGAAGGTCGATTATTCAGTGAACCCGGAAAATTCATCTTTCACCTACTGCTATCCAATGGAACCATCCATCAAACTAACCTCAAAGATCGATCGGCCACCTCAATCCAGTTTGACACTTACAAGTTGAGCCTTGATTTCAAAGACGAGATGGACAAATTTGAGGATAGAGAGAAACACCGCGAGGCGATGAGCATCGGAGAACTGCGCCACTATATGGAAGATAGGGCAAATAAAGAAGGTAAAGACCAGGATTATTATAAAGTGAAAATAGTCCTGCATCGGCGATTTTCAATTCCTATAGCCTGCTTGGCGATGGGACTTATTGCGTTTCCCTTAGGCATTCAATCGAAAAACGCCAAACGGTCCTTCGGGCTGGTTTTGTGTCTTTTTTTCTTTTTACTTTACTATTTGTTATTGACCATAGGCTATGGCTTTGGGGAAGATGGCATTTATCCTCCCGAGATCGGAATGTGGGTGCCAAATTTTGTAATGGGAAGTATCGGATTGTTTATGCTGGTTCAAACAGGACGTGAGCGTTCGTTAATGATAGGGTTCTTGATTCGGCGAGTTAGGCCGTTTCTTGCAAGGATTATTCCTTCCAAACGTTCTTCTTAATACCTGAATTTTGCACGTAATCTTGCCGGCATTACAAAATGGTGTATATTTGTAGGTTCTCCTAAGCGAATTTTGCTGGAAAAAATTCAGGTAATAGACCGATGAAATTAGGCCGTCCGGTCAATTCAAACCCATCTGCTTGTCTGATGGAAGTTCAATTCACTTAAATCAACTGCATAGGAGATTTTATATCAGATGGTGTATCGGCCTTTAAAAGCCCTTATAGAAATGATTTGGAAAAATTTAATTTCTATCGTTCGTCTAATCGACTATCGTACCTTATTAGCGTGTTTTGTGATAACGATTGTACCCTGGCCGTTGATCTGGCTCGGTTTTATCCAACCCACCAAGCCTGTGATGGAAATTGCAGCGGTCGTGATCACGGGACTGTTTACCATTGCCTTGGTTGTGCGCTTTGCACTGACGCGTCATTTATTTTTTCTTTGGACCATAGGATTTATGGCTATCGCATTGAGTCGTGAAATCCATTTCACCGGTTCCGATGAGATCCTGTTGATCGGCTGGCCTATCCTTTTGGGGATTGCTTTATGGCGCTATGACCTTTTTAAAAGCTATCTTATGAATCCTGTCCTGATCAATTTACTGGCAGGCGGGTTTCTTTTTTACTTTCTCTCCCAAACTATCGATCAAAGGTGGTGGAAAGGTATCCCGGGCGAGGATGTGGTTTTCGTTCGCCTTGAGGAGTTGATTGAATTATTGGGCCACTGTACTGTCGGCTCAGCAATGCTCTTTAGCAAAGAAGTGCGGCAAACAGATACCTGAATCTTGCAAATGATAGCCTCCAACTCGGGCAAAATTCAGGTATGATAAGTTTTATTCCGTAAACATCCAGTTATCTACACCTACCAATTTAACTCCGACGCCTGTAAACCACAGCCGAAAACTTTCATCTCGCGCCTGACGATTTAATGAAAGCACCAGAGGGCCTGCCTGTCGATAATTCTCCCAGGTGGTTACCCGGGTGGGTTCCTCTGAACCACCGTGACGATAGACCCACTGCAATAACCTGGAATTATCGTTAAGATAGATTTCGTAAACATCCCCGGGCGTATATCCGCCGGAGGCCGGAAATGTAATGACGACACACTTGGCTTTGCCGCCTCCCAGAGGAAGGTTTTGGCGGCCGATATCTTCTACTGCTAGATTGGTGTCCCAGGCGATGTGAAACGGAAACAACAGCCAGTAATTGTCGTTAATAAACCAGGCATCGACTTTTTTTAACGCTGAGGAGGCCGTTGCGTCTATCTCGTGTCGATAATAGGTGACGGCTTCCTGATAGTTCATCCCTTTAAACGTGACCCGGTCCAATTTCGGCTCCCAGATCCAGAACCGACTGATTTGTTTTTCTCCAATCTTGACGTTAAACCGGTACTGTATCTGTTCGATCTGGGAAAAATAGTGAACACCGTAAGCATTGCCAATGCGTTCACGCAAGGTCATCTGCCGGGTTTCTTTGTCATGGCCGGTACAGGCAGTTAGGCCGAGCAGCAGCAAGGTGATCAGTAAGACTCTCGGTAATGGCTTCACAGTCTTTATCTCCTTTTTCAAAATGTAATCAAAGGCCGACTCAAATGCAACTAACCGGATGCTATATACCGAATTTCGTCTGGTTGTAAAACAGATTATTTTCCCTGCACCTTATACCTTATGCCTTACACCTCATACCATCATGGGATAAGCAAGGTCCCTGGGGCAGGCCAAAACGGTCATTTATTCTACTTGTTTTCGGCCTCGCTAAATACAAACGTGCCGTTGCGCAGGTCCTCCAACGCCTGCTGAATTTCCTCCTGGGTGTTCATTACAAAAGGGCCGTAGCGGGCAATCGGTTCATTTAAAGGCTTGCCTGAAACTAGCAGAAACCGAACATGTTGATCGGTTGCCTTGACCGTTACATAATCGCCATCGCCAAATTCCACCAGCCGCGGATGATTGATTGCTTTTTCATTGCCATTGCTGCCAAATAGGCCCTGACCTTCAAACACATAGGCGAATGCGGTATGACCCCTTGCAACCGGCTGCTTGAATTCACCCCCTTGCGGGACGGTAATATCCATATATATTGGATCGGCTTCGATCTCCGTAACCGGACCCCTGACATCATCCACTTCACCGGCAATTACCAGAATTTTAACACCATCGGCGCGGGTGACTATCGGAATTTGATCGGCGAATATGTCCTGATAGCGGGGTTGGCTCATTTTAAGTCTGGCGGGAAGGTTGACCCACAGTTGAAACCCGATCATTTCATCCTGGCCGGGCTGCGGCATTTCCTCGTGCATGATGCCGCCGCCGGAAGTCATCCACTGGACGTCACCGGACGATATACTGCCGGCATTGCCGATGCTGTCCTTATGATTGACAGCTCCCTGTATCATGTAGGTTACGGTTTCTATGCCCCGGTGCGGATGCATGGGAAAGCCCTTGATGTAATCGGCCGGATCTTTGGACCCGAAATGATCAAAAAGTAGAAACGGATCAAGATTGTCCAGGGTTGCGGTTGCGATGCTACGTTTGAGTCGGACGCCGGCACCCTCCATGACGGTTTGAGGTTCAACAACATTAATGACAGTCCGTAGTTGTTTATTCATGAATTCTACCTCTAAATCTAATTTCTCTATATGAATATTTAACTTGCTAACTTTGCCGCAATGCCGGCCACATGTTTTCCCTGAAACCGCGCGCCCGCCAGCTCGTTTTCACTCGGCAGGCGGGAGCCGTCACCGCCGGCAATCGTGGAAGCGCCGTAAGGGGAACAGCCGCTAATCTCATCGATGCGCATTTGTCCCTGGAAGGCATAGGGCAGACCGGCAATCACAAACCCCTGATGCAGCAGGGTGATATGAAAACTGAGGATCGTGGACTCCTGACCACCATGCTGGGTGGCGGAACTTGCAAAGACGCTGCCCACTTTGCCCACCAGCGACCCATTGGCCCAGAGCTGGCCGGTGGCATCCAAAAATTGGCGCATCTGGCCGCACATGTTGCCAAAACGTGTGGGGGTACCGAAAATAACCGCATCGGCGGCAGCCAACTCGTCGACGGTGCACACCGGTATATGGGAAAAGGCTTTTTGTGCATCGACCGCGCCCATTTGTTCAAGAACCCCGTCCGGTAGAGTTTCGGGAACGCGCCGCAGCTCCACTTCTGCCCCGTTGACTTGCTTGACGCCTTCAGCCACTGCTTCGGCCATTTGATAAATGTGTCCGTATGTAGAATAAAATACAACTAATGCTTTCATGATTAAGTCCTCCGTTGATTTAGTTGATTGGTTGAAAAGTTGATTTGTTGATTAAGTTTCTGTCTTAAACAGACAGGCTACCTTAAATATTCAATTTACTATCTTCAATCTTCAATTCCGGCTATTTACCCCCACACCCACTTTTTTGCACAAATCGCCAAGAATTTTCTGATCGGTTGCATTGAGGACACTCAATTCATTGGTGATCAGTGCCGCATGGGATGGAAAGATTTTTCCAATGAGTTTTTGCCCCTCACCCGTCAGGTGAACGATAAACATGCGCCGATCCGAGGCGTCGCGTTCGCGTCTGACAAGACGGCGCTTTTCCAGGTTGTCAATAACCATGGTGATATTGCCGCTGCTTCGCAATATTTTCCGGCCGAGATCCCTTTGGGAGAGGGGACCGAGGTGGAAAATCGCTTCCAGCACACCGAATTGGCTGACAGTTAATCCGACGGATGATAAGTGTTTGTGCACCCGGGAGGTAATTGATTCGGCAGCTCGCATCAGCTTGACATAGGTGCCTAATGCTCTGACTTCTTTATTATTACTCCGCAACTCTTCCTGCATGATTTCCTCAATGTTAATTAATTTAATGTTAAGCTAATACAAGTATATTCTTCAGTCAAGGGGTATTCGTATGACAACGTGCCGGAGTGTTGGAGTGCTGGAGTATTGGAGGGCTGCAAGTCAATAATTTTCATGTAAGATTCAGGTCTGAAACCACTTCCAGGCAGGGTTCGCCCTCACATTTATTGACTTCGATGCTGATGTGAGCAATTTCATCATAGTCGATCAACAATTTTTTATAGTAATCGGGAGATTTGGGGTAATGGGTGACCAGGGAAATTATGGTAGACAGATGATGAGACCCCACACGCCAGACGTGAATATCCGTTACCCGGGTATCCGAATCGGCTTCCATCCTGGCTCGAATTTCATCAACCGCTTCTTGATTGACATCGCGATCGAGTAAAATCTTGCCGGTGTCGATGAGCAGTCCATGGGACCATTTGGTAATCACCAGGGCACCGACAATTCCCATGGCCGGATCCATCCAGATCCAGCCGAAGATTTTTCCGGTTAACAGGGCGATGATCGCCAGCACCGATGTCAAAGCGTCGGCCAGCACGTGCAGATAGGCAGCTCTCAGGTTGTGGTCCTGATGTGAATGGGAGTGGTCGTGGTGGTGATGGGAGTGGCCATTTTTGCCCTGCAACAACCAGGCACTGATTAAATTGACAATCAAACCCAGCGCCGCGACGGCAATGGCCTCATTAAACCGGATCGGGGACGGGTCAATCAGTCTTTTAAACGATTCCACTCCCATCAGCAACGCGATGACTGCCAACACCACCGCACTGGCGAAACCTCCCAGGACTCCGACTTTTCCGGTGCCGAAACTGTAATTGGGATCATCTGATTTGCGTCGGGCATAATAAAAAGCAAAAGCGGTGATACCCAGTGCAACTGCATGGGTCCCCATGTGCCACCCATCTGCCAACAGGGCCATGGAACCGAAAAGGTAGCCGGCACTGATTTCTATAACCATCATAGATAACGTCAACAGAATGACCCGCCGGGTATTGCGTTCGCCGTGTCCATCATCAGTTACATAATGATGGCTGTGTTTCCATCGCTCAAGTTTATAGATGTGCATGCCGGTAAATGTGATCTTCTGCTAATTGGTAATGTTCGAATTGCGTCCGTAGCTTCTGATATCATCAATCAATATAAGTGCCGAATTCAAAAATTCCAAATCTGTTCTGTCTCCATCAAAAAAGAATAGGCCCAAAATCTTGAGTCAGGCTGCCGGTTTTATCGTTCCCGAACCGGCAATGAGCAATTTGCAGCAGGTTGACAAAATACCACTTTGTCATATTTTCGATTATAAGAAATATTCCCCGAACAAAAATCGATCTACGTGTCTGCCAAATCGAGGAACTGATTTCTATGGCCTTAGTCTAATCACTCCGCCCGGATCAACATCAACATATATTCATTAGGGATTATTGAACATATAGGTTTTAGCCATACCGGTTTCCCCAATTATTCAGGGCGGATTGATTAACTGAGCAATTTATTGAAACCAATTAAACACTACCTTTTGAGGGAGGATACCCAATGATTAAAAAATACTTTAAATCGTCTTTTTCCATAATGATTGCGACAGTAATAGTTCTTTCTTTTGCACCCGCGCAAGCCTTTGAACTGCAATGGTTCGGGCAGTCCGCTTTTAAAATCACCACCCCGGGCGGCAAAGTTATTTTAATTGACCCCTTCATTACCCGGAACCCCAAAACCCCCAAAGAACTCAAAGACTTGAGCAAATTGGGAAAAATCGACCTGATTCTGGTAACACACGGCCATGGCGACCATACCGGCGATTCAGCTCAGTTGTCAAAAACCAGCGGTGCCAAGGTGGCGATGAATGCCGACATGGGACATTCTTTTGCTATGCTGGGATGGGTGCCCTACGACCGCCTAATACGCTTTAACAAAAGCGGGCCGATAATGCCGATCGGTAAAGATATCCGCATTACCATGGTACACGCCGAACATAGCTCGGATATTGTCCATACGGATCCCGCAACCAAAAAGAAAACGCTGCACTCGGGCGGTGAGCCAAGTGGTTACATCATTGAGCTGGAAAATGGCTTTACAATATATCACGCAGGCGATTCCGGGGTCTTTAGCGATATGAAATTTATCGGTGAATATTACAAGCCGGATCTGGCGCTATTGCCGATCGGCGGGCATTTCACGATGGACCCAGCCCATGCCGCCTATGCGGTTCGTAATTTATTAAAAGTCAGTCAGGTAATGCCCATGCATTATGGCACCTTTCCACCATTGAAGGGGACGCCCCAGGAATTTAAGCAGCATCTGGCGGGGTATGACACCAAGGTGATTGTTCTGGAACCTGGCGAAAAAATGAATTTTTAAAGAACAGGCAGCGTAACCACCCCACAGCACTCTTGGAGAAATTAATTTTACCCAGCGACTGTTCAACTGTGATATAAACGTTAACCGGCTGGTTGGTTCATACCATCGCATTGAAATTACATGAACTTCAGGTGCTAGATCCTTGATGACCTGTGGGGGTTGCCGTTTTTCAAACATAATTGCTATCACTCTTGTCCAAAAACGGGTTTAGAATGAGTCATAAAGTGAGTAATAATACGAGTCATTGAAAAAAATCCTCCTTATATGTAGGGTGGTTGTTAATTTCGCCAAAAAATAACAAATACCCGCAACA
>Ga0209260_10000681_pt1 | contig 10050 bp, 6 predicted proteins | sample WorMetTypGCAVOLI_FD_187421 | JGI IMG/M metagenome (GOLD analysis project Ga0209260, IMG submission 187421) | Marine gutless worms symbiont microbial communities from Max Planck institute for Marine Microbiology, Germany - Olavius algarvensis... ...
ACAACGGCTCCAGGCAGTGATGTAAAATGAGGCTGACATGCATGGGGGGCTCCTGGTCGGTGTGGTGACTTTCCAGGAACCACAATACCCCATGCATGTCCAAATTTATAGTAAATGAGCGTCACAACTTGTTGTTTTAGATTGAAATAATCTGGGGATACATCAGTGCTAATCCTGGAAATCTAGTTAATCCTGTACTATTCATCAGCTTTTTAGCGCTACCTGCCTGTTTGCACGCAGAGATGCACAATCAGGCACGCAGACAGGTGCTCACCACAACCTACGAATGACGATGATTGTCATCCTCTTCGCGCGTCGGTGGGGCATAGCCGTCTTCAACAGGCTCAGAGAGGTGGTGGCTCTCACTGAACCACTCACCAAGGTCGATCAAGCGGCAACGCTCGTTGCAGAAGGGTCGCCACTTAGATTCGGGGACCCAGGGGACCGGTTTACCGCAATTGGGACAGGCAACCGTCTTGGGAGATATGTTCACGTGCGGCGCGGTGGGAAAGTCTGCGGGTGACGGAGATTAAAAGACGCAACAGGTGAGGGTAAAGGTGGTGTCTTTTTGCCAGGGGGTTGGTCGCCCGGTCTCTTCCATGCTCATAAAGCGGATACTGAAGCGATTCTTGTGGCCGCTGATTTCGGGAAAGAGATGGTCGCTGTCCTTCAGGGTGACACGCACCAATTGGGCCGGGGCTTGGATGTTCAGGGCTTCTTGAAAAAAGCCGCCGGTAGCGGTTACCTCACGCGGCTCGGCGCTGGTGCGCGCCAATGAGAGTGCCAGGGCAACGCCGCTGCTTACCGGTTGTAAATTCTGCATCCAGTCGTTTAACCGCTGCTGACGCAATGGCAAGGGCCGCCTCAACCAGTAGTGGTATTGGGGTATGTCGAAGCTGCAGGTACCACCCGGTATGTTGCTGCGTTTGGCAATGCTCTTGAGGAAGCTGTCCTGGCGTAAAGATTGTCCGATTTGCCCGCTCGATTTGCGCAACTCGGATATGGCCTGCCGGAGGTCATCGAGCGTCTTTTCCAGGGTTTTCAGATCGACGCCGGGCCCGTGTTGCATACGGTTCAATGTATTCGTGTTGCGCTCCAACTCCTTCAGCAGCTCGGTCTTGATGTCTCCTCGGGTGGTGATGGTGAGGATGTCCAGGATACCTTCGACCGCTACCCGCGACATCCAGGGGTCTTCCTGCGGGAGGAAATGGGCGACCTTTTCGAACAGGTATTCAAAGCGCAGGAAGGTGCGGACCTTTTCGTTCAACGGATACTCAAAGGTCAGGCTTGTGGACACGATCGCTTTCCTAGGTGGTTGGGACTCGCCACGCTTTGGTGCCAAGCCCGTGGATGGGTAGAAAATCCTTGCAATCGGTCAGGCGTCCAAAGCCGCCATGACCGTGTCGGGGATGTCCGCATTGTGATAGACGTGCTGTACGTCGTCCAGGTCTTCCAAGATATCCACCATCTTGAGTAGCTTTTCGGCCGTTTCCCGATCGAGCTCGATCTGGGTGGCGGCATCGAAAGTCACCTCGGCGACTTCGGTGTCGAAGCCTGCGCCGGTCAGGACCTGCTTGACGGCGGCAAAATCCTCGGGTTTGGTGATCACATCCAGGGAGCCGTCGTCGCCGACCACCACGTCTTCCACACCGGACTCCAGCGCAATCTCCATGACGGCATCCTCATCGGTGCCGGGCGGGAAGCTGATGATACCCTGCTTGGCGAACAGGTAGGACACCGAGCCGCCCGTACCCAGGTTACCGCCATGCGTGGCGAAGCCGTGGCGAATTTCCGCAGCGGTGCGATTGCGATTATCGGTCATACAGTCGACCATGACCGCGGTACCGCCCGGACCATAGCCTTCATAACGGATCTCGTCGTAGCGCTCTCCCTCGCCCCCGCCGGCACCGCGCTTGATGGCGCGGTCTAGGGTATCCTTGGGCATGTTGGCGCCGAATGCCTTATCCACTGCTAGGCGTAGTCGCGGATTTGCGTCCGGGTCCCCTCCCCCCTCGCGGGCTGCGACCGTGACCTCGCGGATCAGTTTGGTCCAGATCTTGCCGCGTTTCTTATCCTGGGCCGCCTTGCGGTGCTTGATGTTGGCCCATTTACTGTGACCCGCCATTGGTTACCCCACTGCTAAGATTCTTTGACTAACCCGCCTCTTTAACAAATGAGTCAAGTTTTGTGTGCATTACACAAAAAATTCACGCCTTGTCGGTCAGAGGCAAAACCTCGCTGGTCTCAGCAACGATTGATATGGAAACGTTGAAAAACTCTATGTCCGATTGAAGGTGGTAGGGTATCTCTGCTTCATATGGGTCTCTATTTTCAAAGTAACCTCTTATACAAGACTTTATCTATACCATTTTTCGTTACCGCTATAAAAGAGCTGGCTGTTTCAGCATTTGTATGGACTACTCCACTAGCAGGGTTAAACTCGAATTCCACAAATTTGTTTGAAAGACCGGCAGAAAAACGCAGTATATGATCGTCATCCCATCCAACGAATTCATGCCATAATCCAGTAGACTCATCTGACATAATCTTGATGGTTTGGGAAGGCCGTTTTTGTTGTAGATCACTAATTATGTCATTTGATGAAAACAAGGTAAAGCCGTGAAAACGGCCTAGAGGCAAAGCTATATAGTGATCATCCGGTGACCATACATCGGTGTAATAACCATCAACCACTATGGACTGAAAGTCCATAGTCAAGCCCTCATCCGTGGACAAGCCACGGACTGAAAGTGAAGGGACTTAACGTCCATAGTTTCAACTATGATGCGCTTCGCGCACTAAAGCTATTGAAACAATGAACTTCATATACCTTTCCCAGAGAATACAACCATGTGTGCTTCCCACCGCGGGATATGCCTACTGCAAATTTGATTTTTTTGAGTTTTTCTATCTGGTCCGTGCTTTTTACAGTAGGTTCTTTAGAACCACCAATTCTTGAAAAACTTTTGTAGTTTCCATCGGTTTTTGGGGTCGGCTTATAGTTGATTACAGCACGGGAAATAGGAATCTTATAATACTGCTTCGAGAGTAGCACCCTTTTATAATATGAAAAGGGGTGTCCCAAATCCCCATCTCGGGGATGGTTTACATCCGAATTATAATAAATACCTTTCCATTTATGTTGATTCACTAGATAAGATGCAAGGTCTGTTCCATATTCAGCCAATTCTCCAACCTTTTTAGCAGCAGCTTTATCTCCAGATTTTTCAAAAGCGTACTTTAGTACATTGATCACATAGATTATACAGTTTGTAGGCGTTTTCCCCGGATAAGCGGAAGCAACCTGGCTTCCGACCTCATGACTATGGTTATTGAATAAATCAATCATCTTAGTATAAGCAAGATCGGTGAAGCTTGGCATATCGTTTATCCCGCGTTTTAGTATTTCTTAAATCATACTGTTGACAAAAGAGTAGTGATGAATTTTCAACTAGTATCCTGTTTTACCTTATTTTGCCTTATCTGTAGTCCTCCTAAACCGGCCAGTTTTTTGCCGCAGATGGACGCAAATGGGATCGATTCCTCATTTGCGTTTTTTGCGTCCATTTGCGGCAAAAAAACTAATGGATCCAAGCAGCTCGAACTATTCTGCCGGTAGCTGGTAGCAGTTCTCATGGGCAGTGTTCTGCAACAGGGTACTGTCTACCCCAGCGGTTACTCTGCCTGCGAGGTGTTCAGCTCCTGCTTGAGGGCCTGTTCGATATCCTCGGCGGCCATTTCCACTTTGCCTTGAGTCTCGGCCTCCAGCTCACGCTCCGCTTGGCGCCGGCTGCGACGCTCGTTGTGATAGGCAAGCCCGGTTCCGGCCGGGATCAGACGGCCCACGATGACGTTTTCCTTGAGCCCCATGAGGCGGTCGGTGGAGCCACGCACGGCCGCCTCGGTGAGGACCCGCGTGGTCTCCTGGAACGAGGCCGCCGAGATGAAGGACTCGGTAGACAACGAGGCCTTGGTGATACCGAGCAGCAAGGGCTGGTACCGGGCCGCGTGTTTACCTTCGGCGTCTACCCGGGCGTTCTCGGCCAATACCGTTGCGCGTTCGGCCTGTTCCCCACGCAGCAGGCGGGTGTCGCCGGAGTCGGTGATTTCCACCTTGCGCAGCATCTGGCGAATGATGACCTCGATGTGCTTGTCGTTGATCTTCACACCCTGTAGCCGGTAAACGTCTTGAATTTCCTTGACCAAATATTCGGCCAGGGCCGTCACGCCCTTGAGGCGCAGGATGTCGTGCGGGTTGATCTCACCATCGGAGATCACTTCGCCCTTCTCCACGCGCTCGCCTTCGAAGACGTTGACGTGGCGCCATTTAGGGATCAGCTCCTCCAATGCTTCACCCTCGTCCGTGGTGATGATGAGCCGTTGCTTACCCTTGGTGTCCTTGCCGAAGCCGATGGTTCCCGATGCCTCGGCAAGCAGGGCCTGCTCCTTGGGCTTACGGGCCTCGAACAAGTCTGCTACCCGCGGTAGACCACCGGTGATATCGCGCGTCTTGCTCGACTCCTGGGGGATCCGCGCCAAGACGTCGCCCACGCCGACTTCGGCGTTATCAGCAACACTGACGATGGCGCCCGCGGGTAGGAAGTAGCGCGCGGGAATCTCAGTACCGGCAAGATTGAGCTCCTGGTCATGCTCGCCGAGCAGCTTGATCATGGGCCGCAGGTCTTTACCTTGGGTCGGGCGCTGCTTCGGGTCGATAACCACCAGCGAGGTGAGCCCTGTCACCTCGTCCGTCTCACTCTGCACGGTAACGCCGTCGATGAAGTCCTCGAACCGCAGACGCCCCGCCATCTCGGTGATGACCGGGTGGGTATGGGGATCCCAATTCGCCACCACCTGGCCGCCCGGCGCGGGGTCACCATCGCTGACCTTAAGGGTCGCGCCATAGGGGACCTTATAGTGCTCTTTCTCCAGCCCCATATCGTCGGTTACCGTCAGCTCACCGGACCGCGACACGGCCACCAGGTTGCCGCTGTGATGCCGCACCGTCTTGATATTGTGGAGATGCACGGTGCCGGCGGATTTGATCTCGATGTTGTTGACCGCTACGGCCCGCGAGGCCGCACCGCCGATGTGGAAGGTGCGCATGGTCAGCTGGGTTCCGGGTTCGCCGATGGACTGGGCGGCGATGACACCCACTGCCTCACCGATGTTCACCCGGCGTCCACGGGCTAGGTCCCGGCCGTAACATTGGGCACAGACCCCGGTCCGGGCCTTACAGGTAATGGGGGAGCGTACCTGCACCTGATCGATGCCCATCGCCTCCAGCACATCGACCCACCTCTCGTCGAGCAGGGTCCCTGCGGGGCAGATCAAATCGTCCGTCAAAGGCCGGTAGAGATCGACCGCAGTAATGCGCCCGAGGATCCGCTCACGCAGCGCTTCGACCACGTCGCCACCCTCGATGATGGGTGTCATCAAGAGACCTTCCTCGGTCCCACAGTCCTCTTCCAGCACCACCATGTCCTGGGCGATGTCTACCAGGCGCCGCGTGAGATAGCCGGAGTTGGCGGTCTTCAGGGCCGTATCCGCCAACCCCTTGCGGGCACCATGGGTGGAAATGAAGTACTGGATGACGTTCAACCCTTCACGGAAGTTGGCGGTAATCGGCGTCTCGATAATGGAACCGTCTGGCTTGGCCATCAAGCCGCGCATACCGGCGAGCTGCCGGATCTGCGCCGCGGAGCCGCGCGCCCCGGAGTCCGCCATCATATAGATAGAGTTGAAGGAGTCCTGCTTGCGCTCTTGCGTGATCTGGGTCTCGGGCGCAACGAGCATTCCCTTCACGGACCGCTTCAGGTTTTCCGCCCGAATGGCGTCGATATCCACCAGGTCCTGGATCCGCGTCCGGTAATCGGCCAGCGTGGAGACTGCCTGTTCGCGAAAGGTCTCGACCTCGATCTCCCCTGCGCTCAGCCTATCTGCGGCCTGTTCGACCTGTGACTGGAGCGCGTTGAGCAGACGTTGAACGATAGCCCGATCGGCCTCATCGACGACGCTGATTACCCCTTGGCGGTACAGACCTATCAGGCGTTGCGCCTCGAACGCCGAGTCGGCGTGGGTCAGCTCGCCACCGAGCTTGTTCATCATGGCCTTCGCCACTTGATCGTTGGTATGTGACCAGATGTCCACCACCTTGTTGTAGCGCTCGCCATTGGTTACATATCCCGAAGCATACTGGGCTTCGATCTCCTTCACGTGTCCTTCGGCGGCAGCCAGGATGTCCGCCTTCTCCTCCGGGACCACCATGTCGTCGAGGCCGATGGAGATGCCTGCCCGCGTCGCCATGCGGAAGCCCAGATACATGAGCTGGTCGGCAAAGATCACGGTCTGTTTCAGTCCCAACACCCGGTAGCAGCGGTTGATCAACCGCGAAATCGCCTTTTTGCCCAGGGCCTGGTCGACCAGGTCGAAAGGCAGGCCGTCAGGCATGATCTCGAAGACCAGGGCCCGGCCCAGCACCGTCTCCTTGATGGATACGACCTCGCGTCGGGTACCATCCTCCTCGACGAGCACCTCCCGAATGCGCACCCTAACACGGCTGTGCAGACCCGCGTGGCCTGTCTCATAGGCACGCCGGGCCTCGTCGATGCCGGCGAACAGGCTGCCCTCGCCGCGGGCGCCGACCTGATCGCGGGTCATGTAGTACAGCCCCAACACCACGTCCTGGGAAGGCACGATGATGGGTTCACCGTTGGCCGGGGAGAGGATGTTGTTGGAGGCCATCATCAGGGCACGGGCCTCCAGTTGTGCCTCCAGGGACAGGGGTACGTGGACGGCCATCTGGTCACCGTCGAAGTCCGCGTTGAAGGCGATGCAGACCAGGGGATGGAGCTGAATGGCCTTGCCCTCGATCAATACCGGCTCGAAGGCCTGAATCCCCAAGCGGTGTAGGGTCGGGGCCCGGTTGAGCATGACCGGATGCTCGCGGATGACCTCTTCGAGGATGTCCCATACCTCCGCGGTACTGCGTTCGACCATCTTTTTTGCGGCCTTGATGGTAGTGGCCAGACCGCGCAGCTGCAACTTGCTGAAGACAAAGGGCTTGAAGAGCTCCAGGGCCATGCGCTTGGGAAGCCCACATTGATGGAGCTTGAGCGTGGGGCCGACGACGATGACCGAGCGTCCCGAATAGTCCACACGCTTGCCGAGCAGGTTTTGGCGGAAGCGCCCCTGCTTGCCCTTGATCATGTCCGCCAGAGATCTGAGCGGACGCCGGTTGGTGCCGGTGATGGCACGCCCGCGCCGTCCGTTATCCAGCAGGGCGTCGACTGCTTCCTGCAACATGCGCTTCTCGTTGCGCACGATGATATCGGGGGCCACCAGGTCCAACAGCCGTTTGAGCCGGTTGTTGCGATTGATCACGCGCCGGTACAGATCGTTGAGATCGGAAGTGGCAAAGCGCCCGCCGTCGAGTGGGACCAGAGGTCTCAACTCCGGCGGCAGCACCGGTAGCACAGTGAGGACCATCCATTCCGGGTGATTGCCCGACTCCTGGAGGGACTCCATCAACTTGAGACGCTTGGTCAACTTCTTGATCTTGGTTTCGGAGTTGGTGGCGTCGATGTCCTCGCGCATCCGGCGGATCTCCGCCGGCAAATCGATGGTGCGCAGCAATTCGTAGACGGCCTCCGCTCCCATCCGGGCATCGAACTCGTCGCCGTTTTCCTCGAGTGCCTCCAGATACTGCTCGTCGGTGAGTAGTTGCCCCCGTTCCAGGGTCTGGACCAGACCCGGATCCACGACTACGAAGGACTCGAAGTAGAGGATGCGCTCGATGTCACGCAGAGTCATATCCAACAGCAAACCGATCCGTGAGGGCAGGGACTTGAGGAACCAGATGTGGGCCACGGGGCTGGCGAGATCGATATGTCCCATGCGCTCGCGGCGCACCTTCGCCAGCGTGACCTCCACACCGCACTTTTCGCACACAACGCCACGGTGTTTGAGCCGCTTGTACTTTCCGCACAGGCACTCGTAATCGTTGATGGGACCGAAGATCTTGGCACAGAACAACCCGTCACGCTCGGGCTTGAAGGTCCGATAATTGATGGTCTCGGGTTTCTTGACCTCGCCGAAAGACCAGGAACGGATCATGTCCGGGGAGGCCAGACCGATCTTGATGGCATCGAACTCCAGGGTCTGACCCTGCTGCTGCAAAATCTTTAGAAGGTCTTTCAATTTCATTCCTCCGGAGTGGATAGCCCCCGGTTGATGTGCCTAGGAGTAGGGGAGTTAACACCTGGACACGAATTCCGAAAGCGAAAACTACGAATCACGCGAATCCACACGAATATTCTTAAACAAGTTCATCCTAACAACTTTTTCTTTTCCGTCTTCAAATTCAATTGGATCAAGGCTACATCCTTCTAAATCATAGTCATCAAAAACATTTTCAGGTATGGAATAAGGAGGAGCATTGTAATTTCTAGAATCCTCTTGATTGAGAGGAATCGCTACAATAACTCGGGTTCCAATATCCGTGCAACGCCACTTGCCTGTTGCCGTATAGAATTCTGTCCCTAATTTAACTTCTCCTTTTTCCATGTTTTTCTTTTGCATACACATTTGGGGCTAACAGATCAACCACTATGGACTGAAAGTCCATAGTCTGGAGGACCAAAGCCCTCATCCGTGGACAAGCCACGGACTAAGAGTGAAGGGACTTAAAGTCCACAGTTTCAACTATGATGCGCTTCGCACACTAAAGTTATTGAAGCAATGAACTGACATCTATTTTTCCGATGCTATACTGACGTTGATCTAGCACGATATCCGGACGAATCCGACGCGATTCACCCCATCGCCGCCAGGAACGACGAACTCTTTCACAATCTCCTGGGCAGCTGCGCAAAACGCTGCATAATATGAGTGTGATGCCGCAAAATCAGGATAGCCTTCTCGAAGTAAACCCCTTGCTGCACTAATGGCGTCTCTAAGGCGTCCAATGCTGCATAGCACTAAGCTTGAAAGTTACTGAGGAACTGGATTTGCGGCATTGGGTCGCTTGCAACCGAATGTTAGGCAAATACGCTGTGAAAAACGACCCCCCCAATTGAGTCTGGCCCCTTTTCCTCGGTCAGCCGATTTCGGCCTTATAGTTTTTTAATCTCCTCGATTGAAAGCCCTGAAGTTTCAGCAATGATCAGTCATACTGATCTCTTTTTGCTTCATTGCCTTTGCTACTTCAATCTCACCTTTCTTCTCCCCTTCTTCTAACCCCTCTTCTTTCCCAAGTTGAATCCTTTCATTTTTGCCCTCACTCCTGTATCTCTCCTTGAGTTTATAAGGCAAAATCCATCGTTCGCTTGTCTGAAGCTTCTTGAAGATCCCCGAATCAACAAAACTATGATAAGTTCCGTCACTGGTGATAAGATGATCGATCACTTCGACCTTGAGGAATTTACCCGCCTGAATAAAACGATCGGTGAGATCCTGATCTTCGATTGAAGGCGTCACATTCCCGCTGGGATGGTTATGGACCATAATAACCTGAGTGGCCAGCTTGTAGATCGCCATTCGGAAGGCTTCTCTGGGGGTGATGTTCGCCATGTTGGCAGAACCCAGAGCGACCAACTCGATATAGATGATCTTGTTCGCTTGATTCAAACCCACCCTCCAGAAGTGTTCCTGACCTTGACCAATTTTATTCTCTCTGCGGAGAATTTGACACATGATCAGATAAATGTCTTCCGATTCGTTTACGGTGACTTTTTGGTTCTTGCTTAATTTGACTTCCATCGTGGAGCCCTATTTGTAGAAGGGCTAACGACAAGCTCATCCGCCTCGGCGGAGTGGTAGCGGAACCGGGGTCGGCTGGAGCGACTTGTTAGGCGATTAACGTGGTCTGTCCCTGATGTATCCCCAGATTATTTCAATCTAAAACAACAAGTTGTGACGCTCATTTACTATAAATTTGGACATGCATGGGGTATTGTGGTTCCTGGAAAGTCACCACACCGACCAGGAGCCCCCCATGCATGTCAGCCTCATTTTACATCACTGCCTGGAGCCGTTGTTGCAACATCTCCA
>Ga0209260_10000683_pt1 | contig 10020 bp, 4 predicted proteins | sample WorMetTypGCAVOLI_FD_187421 | JGI IMG/M metagenome (GOLD analysis project Ga0209260, IMG submission 187421) | Marine gutless worms symbiont microbial communities from Max Planck institute for Marine Microbiology, Germany - Olavius algarvensis... ...
AGCTTGCTTAGACCCTTAGAGGCTGTCTAGGAACCCCCTTGATTTATAAGGCCAGACGAAAATTAACTCTCTGTTTCCAAAGGTTTTAGCCAGAGAGAGTCTGCCTAAAAAGGCAGTCTCTTACGGGTCTAAACTGGGACTTGTCGTCACTGTCTCGGCTAACATTCGGGTCCCACAGCGGCACCGAGTGAACAGATTACCTCGCCAACTCCGTCCCGAATGGGTGGTTACCCCGTGCCAAAGGCTACTTGCAAGATTTAGGTTATAGAGATCGCCGCTGCATGGAAACGGAATCCCAATCAACATGAGCATCAATCCGAAGGTTGCGCTTTTCATCGTTCGATTTCGAGAGTCCGGGGGCTGTTGATATTCAGGATAAAGCCATTTCATCTCAGATCGTCAGGAAATCCGGCTTGCGTTCATCAGTGTTTGAAATCAACCACTTTGACTTAAATGTCAATACGCCCTGGTATCGAGTACATCCGCGCACAAAAATCCGGAAACAAAAACCACGAATCACGCGAATCGGCGCGAATTGAGTATGGTCCTTCTTCGTGGCTTGGTGTGAGAAAAAACGCAGCAATGAGGTTAGCCTACGGATCATTGTGACGCCCCTTGTCAACTCTCACACAAAGACACGGAGCCACGAAGGAAGAGGAACGGGACGATGAATGAGTGAGTTCCTAACCTGAGTATGGAGAAATCACCACAGAGGTATAGAGGATACAGAGGTACGGAGGATATAGACCACAGGGTATCCGACTCCTTGGATAGCTATTCAGAGGCTGTCTAGGAACTCACTTTAGAAATTCCCTGAAAATAGGCAGATTGGATAAAGTTAACCCTCTGTTTTAAAAGGTATTTTTTCATAGAAACTGTCTAAAAAGGCAGTCTCTCAGTCTACCGGCTTCACCGTCGCAAAGGGGCTTGCTATTTTTTTCCGTTGCGCCATACTTCCCGCCCCCGGACAGAGGCGCCTCGTTCCTTTCCTGGAAAACCCATCTGTTCGGGCCTGGTATTTGATTGCATTCATACCTGATTTTCCAAGTCTTATCGGCGTCTTGCCATACCTTATCGAGACTTCGTATGAGATTTTCCTAGGCCGTGTGGACATTTGGTGAGAAGTTATTATTTTTCAACTAGTTACCAAAAACGGTGTTTTGAAAAAAATCCTTTTTATCAGATGGTTAGGTCATTTTTGGGTGAAATGTCCACAGAGCCTAGTGATTCCACTCGACGCGCAACCGGTCTCTGTTCATCATCAACCATTGGGTTGCGATGATGGCCGCGGATGTATCGATCCTTCCGGAATAAAGTTCTCTTTCCGCCTGCTCGGTATCGATTACAACCACATGAGTATCTTCACCTTCTTCGGTCAACCCATGAATTCCTCCGGCCGAGGCCGCATCGACGCGCCCACAGAAAAGTCGAACCCGATCCGCCGAGGTGCCTGGGCTGACATGGTAGGCCCCGATCGGCGCCAGGTCCAAAACCTGACAGCCTGCTTCTTCCATCGCCTCCCGCCGCACGACCTCGCGTGCATCCTCACCGGCTTTCAGGATGCCGCCCACCGGCTCCAGGGTCCAGGCCCCTCGCCCGTGTTCCAGTGCGCCGACGCGAAACTGTTCTATCAGAACGACCTGATCGCGCATCGCATCGTAAAGGATAGCCGCGGCCGAATTCAGATACTCGACCCGCTCGCGTTCGATGATCGGACTCCAACCGCCGGCAAAGAGACTGTGCCGGAGTCGATAGCGAGTCAGCCTTAGAAAACCACTGAAACAGCGTTCTCGCGCAATGACTTCTAAAGCATACCTCATGTGTATTGCATTTTGTGTTTTCACTTCTATAATGGCCTTCTCATGACACCCATCACACTAGAAAAGGCTGGGAAAACCATGAATCGTCGATACTTTCTCGGGCTTGCTCTATCTGCTGTTGCCATGCCGACTCTCGCCAGGGGACAGAGCCAGCGGCCGCGCGTCCTCTCTTTTCACCATCTCCACACGGAGGAGAAGATCAGGGTCACCTACCGCTCCGGCAACTACTATCAATTCGACGGGTTGCGGAGACTGAACAGGTTCATGCGCGACTTCCGAACCGGCGAGGTGGTTACCCTGGACCCCAGGTTGTTCGACCTGCTCTATGACATCGATCGACACCTTGGCCACCGTGGGCCGATCGAGATCCTCAGTGCCTATCGCTCGCCTCGGACCAACGCCATGTTGAGTAGGACCTCCCGACGGGTCGCGCGCAACAGCCTGCATATGCAGGGCAAGGCGTTGGATATCCGTTTTCCCGGCGTATCCACCGGACGGGTGCGCGATTCCGCCATCTCATTGAACCGGGGCGGTGTCGGTTTCTACCCCAGATCCAACTTCGTGCACGTCGATACCGGCTCGGTCCGGCACTGGAAGGCTTGATGGGAACGAGGAAATCCTCGGGAATTCAGGCGGAATCCATTCGGTTCTTATTCGGAATCCTCGCCGAATCGAGATTGCCTTTCGGCGAAGGATTCTTGCCGATTATACCCTTTGCACATGAAGATTTTGGTAAGCGAGGTGCGCCTCTCGTGCCCGAGAGCAAGGCGCGACGAGGAGGAATAGCCAGTCCTATTGCGACGAGTCGCAACACCGCTATCGGGTGCGAGCGGCATGCATCGCGGCGAAATATTCATGTGCAAAGGGTATATAGCCCGTGTTTTTAGGAAGGCGAGCTATCTTTTTGTAATGCTTGCTATTTGTCTGTCACACCCCTCACCCCCTCCCTGCCGTGCGTCGTGAACCACCATCTGCCGATCGCTCGACCTGGAGGGGTGGGCTATGAAGGTCGCTCACGGCGGCGCATGCGGCTGCGAATTCCACCAGGACGGCGATCCCCAATGTAATATGCGGGCTAGTACCTCGCTTCAGAGCATTTTGCTGTCTAAGAACCACGAATGCACACGAATAAACACGAATCGACACAAAGGTTCCCATAGGAACAATAAATCCAATTCGCGTCGGACACGTCAGACCAGTCCGACCAGTCAGTGGAACCACGAATGGTTATGGGCAATGTTTCCGTTCAATACGCGCAGATGTATTAGGTCACGCCCATGGCGCCGGTTCCCCAATTCGTTCATCTGCACCTCCATTCGGAGTATTCGCTGGTCGATGGTCTGGTGCGCATCAAGCCCCTGGTCAAGGCGACCGTGGCCAAGGGTATGCCCGCCGTCGCGGTTACCGATCAGTCCAACCTGTTCTGCCTGGTGCGCTTCTATCAGGCCGCCGTGGCGGCGGGTATCAAGCCCATCGCCGGCTCGGACCTGTGGGTCCGCAACCCCGACGATGCCAACAAGCCTTACCGGTTGTCGGTGTTGGTCCAAAACCGGACCGGCTATCTGAACCTCACCAGGCTCATCTCCCGCGCCTATCTGCAGGGTCAGCACTTGGGGATGCCGCAACTGGAGCGGGCCTGGGTCGAGGCGGCGACCGAAGGTCTGATCGCCCTCTCAGGGGGCCCCCATGGCGATGTGGCCCGTGCGCTCCTTGCCGGCCAACGGGAGCAGGCAGAGGCGCTGCTCGATGGTTGGCTTCGGGTTTTCGGCGACCGCTACTACCTGGAGCTGGTTCGCACCGGGCGCGAGAACGAGCCCGAGTCCATCGAGCATTGCGTCGAGTTGGCCGCCCGCAAGGGCGTCCCCGTAGTGGCGACAAACGACGTGCGGTTTCTCGATTCCGAGGACTTCGAGGCCCATGAGGCCCGGGTCTGCATCCACGACGGCCGCACCCTGAATGACCCGCGTCGCCCCCGCCTCTACAGCGAGGAGCAGTACCTGCGCACCCCCGGGGAGATGGCCGAGCTCTTCGCCGACATCCCGGAGGCCCTGGAGAACAGCGTCGAGATCGCCAGGCGCTGCAACCTGGAACTGAACCTGGGCCGGAGCTTTCTCCCGGATTTCCCGATCCCGGAGGGTATGACCACGGAGGGGTTTTTTGCCTCGGAGTCCAAACAGGGGTTGGAGCGGCGACTGGAGCGCATCATCGGCCGCGACGCACCGGACTTCGGCGAGCGGCGCAAGGTCTACGACGAGCGCTTGCAGCTCGAGCTCGACGTCATCGACCAGATGGGCTTTCCGGGTTATTTCCTGATCGTCGCCGACTTTATCCGCTGGGCCAAGGACAACGACATCCCGGTGGGGCCTGGGCGTGGCTCCGGCGCCGGTTCCTTAGTCGCGTACGCCCTCGAAATCACGGACCTGGACCCCCTGGAACACGACCTGCTGTTCGAGCGCTTCCTGAACCCCGAGCGGGTCTCGATGCCGGACTTCGACGTGGACTTCTGCATGGAGGGCCGGGACCGGGTCATCGACTATGTGGCCGGGCGTTACGGGCGCGACGCCGTCTCCCAGATCATCACCTTCGGCACCATGGCGGCCAAGGCCGTGGTGCGTGACGTGGGTCGGGTCATGGGTCACCCCTACGGGATGGTGGACCGCATTGCCAAGATGGTGCCCTTCGAGCTGGGCATGACCCTCGACAAGGCCCTGGAAGAGAGCGACGACCTCAAACAGGCCTACAAGGACGAAGAAGAGGTCCAGCTCATCATCGACCTGGCCCGCAAACTGGAGGGCCTCGCCCGCAACGCCGGCAAGCATGCCGGCGGGGTGGTCATCGCGCCGACGATACTGACGGACTTCGCGCCCCTCTACTGCGAGCCCAGCGGCGAGAACCTGGTCACCCAGTTCGACAAGGACGACGTGGAGCAGGCCGGACTGGTCAAGTTCGACTTTCTCGGGCTGCGCACCCTGACCATCATCGACTGGGCGCTCAAGACCGTCAACGCGACCCGGTCCCAGACCGGTGAGCCCCCCATCGATATCGGCGCCATCGCCATGGACGATGCCGACGCCTTCGTGGTGCTCAAACGCTGCGAGACCACCGCCGTCTTCCAGCTCGAATCCAGGGGCATGAAGGAACTGATCAAAAAGCTGCAACCGGACTGCTTCGACGACATCACCGCCCTGGTGGCCCTGTTCCGCCCCGGTCCCCTGCAATCCGGCATGGTGGACGACTTCATCGACCGCAAGCACGGCCGGGCCAAGGTTACCTACCCCCACCCCGACCTGGCGCCCATTCTCAAGCCCACCTACGGCGTCATCCTCTACCAGGAACAGGTCATGCAGATCGCCCAGGTGCTGGCGGGCTACACCCTGGGGGGCGCGGACCTGCTGCGCCGGGCCATGGGTAAAAAGAAACCCTCGGAGATGGCCAAGCAGCGGACCGTGTTTGTGGATGGTGCCGTGCAACGCGGCGTCGCCTCCGAGACCGCCACATCTATCTTTGATTTAATGGAAAAATTCGCGGGGTATGGTTTCAACAAGTCACATTCCGCCGCCTACGCCCTGGTCGCCTACCAAACCCTGTGGCTCAAGGTCCATTATCCGGCGGCCTTCATGGCCGCCGTGCTGAGCGCCGACATGGACAATACCGACAAGGTAGTGACCCTGATCGACGCCTGCCGGGAGATGCGGCTCAGGGTCGTGCCGCCGACCATCAACCGCTCCGAGTACCGGTTCACCATCGGGGACGAGAGGACCGTCATCTACGGCATCGGGGCGATCAAGGGCGTCGGCGAATCCGCCATCGAGGCCATGCTCCAGGCGCGCGGGGAGGGCGGACCCTTCGCGGACATCTGGGACCTGTGCCGGCGCATCGACCTGCACAAGGCCAACCGTTGCGTGCTCGAGGCCCTGATCCGAGCCGGGGCCCTGGATGAGCTGGGGGAAAATCGGGCGACCCTGATGGTGCAGCTTCCCATGGCCGTCAAAATGGCCGAACAACACAAGGAGACGGTGGCGGCGGGGCAAGCGGACCTGTTCGGGACGGTCGGCGCGGACGTTACCGAGGCCCCGTCCGATTCCCAGCTCGTTGCCCATACCTGCGGCGAGTGGGAAGAGGAACAGCGCCTCCAGGGAGAGAAGGAAACCCTGGGCCTGTATCTGACCGGGCATCCCATCAAGCGGGTCGCCGCGGAGCTCGAGGCCATGACGGGCGCCCGCATCGGCGCCCTGTTGCAGTCCAGCCGCGGTCACAATGACCGTGAGAAACGTACGGTCGCGGGCCTGGTGGTCGGCGTGCGCCACGGCAAGACGCAACGTGGGCGCATGGGCTCGGTGATACTGGACGACGGCACCGGGCGTATCGAGGTCACCTGTTTTTCCGAGGTCTACGAGAAGGTGCGGGACCTCCTGGTGGCGGACCACATCCTAGTCATCACCGGTTCCCTAAGCTTCGACGAATACCGCGATGGTTGGTCCCTACGCGCCGACCAGGTTCGGACCCTGGAGCAGGCGCGGGCGGAGCGGGCGGACCATCTCGTCCTGGTGTTGGACCTGAGTGACCCGAGCGCCCACGCACAGGGCCGGGCCCTTGTCGGGGAACTGGGCACCCTCCTTCGCACCTTCAGCGGAACGGGCCTGCCGGTCTACATCGATTACCGTTGCCCCGGCGCCCGCGGTTACCTGATTCCGGGCAACGATTGGCGGGTACGGCCCACGGACGAACTCCTCAAGCGGCTACGCCACCTGTCGGGCCCCGAAGCGGTTCGAGTCGCCTATGAGAGGGGTGGTCCCAAGGGGCTCAATGACCCGGATACGCCACCGCCCGTAGCGGCCGAATGACCGCAGAACAATGCCTGTCTGAGAACCGCATCGAAGAACCACGAATGCACACGAATCAACACGAATCCTAATTGACCAGGGCTCCCGAATGATAAATCGCCAGGGGGCAGCGGGTTAGCTGACTTTCGAGCCGGAGAAACGCGGAGAACGCAGAGGCAGCAAAGAGTTTCCGGTTACCGGCAAACGGTCATTCGGTGTCCCCGTTCGGAGCACATCCTGCCGGTGCTGGCTACCGCCCTTTGGAGTGCGGCGGCAAGCGGCTACCCCTGGACTTTGGGAGATCCGTAGTGATCGGGTGATCGCACCTGACTACAGAGGTAGGCACGGACCCGACGCCGCTTTGGATTGGGACCGGCCGAAAGCCAAAGCGCCGTCGCCGCGCTGCCTGGGGAATCGCACACCGCCGGGTCCCCGACAAACACCGCGGCAGTAATGCATACCGCATTAGGTCCGATTCAGACGGCAGCGCTCTGCCGGCTCGTCGGTGGGCGCCGCCCACCCGACAACACGGGTTGCCAACCCGTAGGTTGGGCAAAGTCGCCAGGGACGGCGGCGTGCCCAACAATTTTCCTCCAGGCCAACCGCTTGTTTCAGCAGGAATTATCATTCGGGAGCCCTGGGGAATTCGCTCAACTTCCGATCACACCACCGTCGTCTTTGGTAATCACCACGACCGAGGGACGCGGCGGCATTTCGGGGTCGAAATCCGGCCACCGGGTGGCCGGGTCCTCGAAGGTGGAACGGCGCGCGAATCCGGGGAAGCTTGGGGTACCGTCGGTGGCCGGGTGCTGCACCGCGACGAACAGGGTCCGGTCGTCGGGGGTGAAGCGGGGGCCGCACACCTCCGCGCCCACGGGGGCGCGGAAGAACATCCTCCCCGTACCGCGGCTCGCCCCATCCGTCCGCAGCGCCCAGACGCCGTCCGCGGTACCCGATGACTGCTTCCAGTAGTGACCCTGATCGGTGGTGATCCAGAGCCGGCCCTGGTGATCGACGGCGCAGTTGTCGGGACAGGAAAACCAGCCGTTCTCGCTGGTGGCGGGGTTCCACAGGGCGGCAACGCCCTCGGCGCGGGGATTGCCGGCCCTGATCAGGATGCTCCAGTCGAAGGTGTCCGCACCATGGTCGCCGCCCGGTGGAATGAGTTCCAGGATCTGCCCCCAGATGTTATCCGCCCGCGGGTTCGCCGGATCGACCTGATCCGGCTTGCGTTTGGAATTCCTGCTGAGCATCACGTAGACATGGTCGTTGTGAGGATTGGGCTCCACGTCCTCCGTACGGTCCATGGGCGTAGCCTGGAGCACATCGGCCGCGCGCCGGGCCTCGATCAGCACGTCCGCCTGGCCGTGGAACCCGTTTTCCGGGGTCAATCCGTTCGCGCCGAAGGTCAAGGGCCCAGGTGAGGGTCCCCTCCGGGTGGAACCTGGCGACGAACAGGGCGCCCTGATCCAGCAGGTCCCGGTTTGCGGCGCGATTGTCGGGAGCGACCCGACCGGCGGAGACGAACCTGTAGAGGTACTCGAAGGGCTGATCGTCCCCGGAGTAGAGCACCAGACGTCCGTCACCGTTGACGATGCTCTCGGTGCCCTCGTGCCTGAACCGGCCCAGGGCGGTGCGCTTGACCGGCGTGGACGCCGGGTCCAGCGGATCGACTTCTACGATCCAGCCGAAGCGGTTGGCCTCGTTGGGCTCGGCGTTGATGTCGAAGCGCCGATGAAATCGCCCCCAGGCATAGCTCCCCCCCGGCACCCCGTAGCGAGTGTAATTGGCCTTCTCCGGATGCCCCTCCATGGGGATGGATTCCCCGCCGGGATTGGACTTGCCGTCATCATGGTCCGCGGGGGTCCGTCGCGGGTGGTGTTCCCAATCCCCCGAGAAATAGCCGTGAACGTTCTCCTCGGTCATCAGGTAGGTGCCCCAGGGGGTGATGCCGCCGGCACAGTTGCCGAGGGTGCCGATCACCCGTTTGCCCGTGGGGTCGGCAGAGGTCCGCAGGCGCGGGTGGCCGGCGGCGGGTCCGGAAACGGCTATGGGTGTGTCCAGGGCCGTTATGCGGCGCGCATACTTGCTGTCCGGGACCACCCGCCACTTGCCGTTGTGTTTCTCGATCTCGATGATGGAGCCGCCGTGACAGGCCATCTCGATCGCGACGATTTCTCTGGTGATGCCTTTGTGTTTGTCCTTCGGGTCGTTGTTTTTGCCCAAACCGGGGAACATCACCTCTCGGCTCGTGTATTCGTGGTTGATGCAGAGCAGGCCGTGTTCCGAATTGTCGGCGCCCAAAGGGAGCGGGATATAACCGATGAAGTCGTTGTTGTAGCCGAATTGCCCGCGCTGTGCGTCGGCACTCTGCCGGTTGGGATCGAATGCGGGTGCGTCGGGTACTACCGGGTCTCCCCAACGCATCAATAGGTCCGCGCTATAGCCGGGGGCGACGTGGTGGGTCTCGTCTACCCCGTGCTCGATCTCGGCAAAACCGAATCGGTCGCCCCGCCCGCCGTTGCCGGCCAGCAGGGCCAGGGGGCTTGCGGCGAGGGCGCCCATTGCCGTTACCCCCCAAGGCGCCTTTGAGAATTGCCCTACGGCTATAACGGGCGTTGATAAGGTCGCCGAGGGTCGCCTCGTCGGAGCGGTTGGTGGGGATGTCCTCCGCGGCGTCATCGGCCTCCGCGCGACAGGAGAATCGATGGTCGATCATCATTGGAATCTCTCGTGAACGATCGGTTTGGGGAAAGGGGGCCCTCAATTGCCACACCCGTATCAGCCCCGAGTTTACGGTCGCTCCTGGGGATCGCTGTAGTTCCTTGCTAATCAGGAGGTTTTTTAACTGTTGTGTCCCGTATGATTACATAGGATCTAAGATTGAATCATTGTTGCGTGCCAGAGAGGTGATGGAGTTGCTTGTATCCACGTCGGCACCGGAGGAAGCACAATAGAGTTGTTCCTGTAGATAACTTTCTGATATATAAGAATATTATTAGATTAGACAGGCCAAATTGAGAGCAAAAAGAACCGGTTCGTTAATGAATCAGTTCTTTTTGCTCTCAGTAGGCTCATGAAATTTATAAATATCAGAGAGTTATCAACGGGAACAAGTCTAATGAACATTCGCCTGCATGCCAATGCCACCACGACCCCGAAGATTCGCCGTTTCATCCGGGAATCAGATCGGCCGATCGCACAGCTCGCCAAAGAACTTCACGTCAGTGAGGATACCATTCGCCGCTGGAAGCGCCGTGACAGGGTTGCCGATGGCTCTCACACGCCTCACCGCTTGCAGACGACCCTCACCCCGGCCCAGGAAGTCGTGGTCGTAGAGTTGCGCAAAACGTTGCTGCTGCCGCTCGATGACCTGC
>Ga0209260_10000687_pt1 | contig 9978 bp, 6 predicted proteins | sample WorMetTypGCAVOLI_FD_187421 | JGI IMG/M metagenome (GOLD analysis project Ga0209260, IMG submission 187421) | Marine gutless worms symbiont microbial communities from Max Planck institute for Marine Microbiology, Germany - Olavius algarvensis... ...
CATATTAGAGGAAACTTCGCCAATGTCCAATCGTAATATCCTTTCTCGGAGTGTTCTTTACACGAGCCATCGTTTTCATTTTATCGAATGCGCGAAGCGATTAGACAGCGTTCTTATATACACAAGTAACACAACAGTTGCGCCAACGTGACGTCATTACGTCATGCGCCAGACTGAGGGATGCGCGTATCGTTTAATTTGCTAAACGTTATTTCTCAGGCAGGCGGCACAAATAACCATAGCTCAAGCAGGTTTCGCAGAAGTTGTGCCGCGGAAAATTACCTTCTGGAACCGTCCCTTCTAATGGTTTCTTCAGCAGTGGATGCTGCTTCCTGGGATACACGACAAGCTGACACTTGTAGCAGTTCTGCCCTTCGTTTGCCCAACTATTGGCTGACTCCCACTTCCTCTTGCACTTTGGACACTGGAATTCACCAAAGCAACGCATTGTTCCCTGATAAGGAGTCACTCCCTCATCTCGTGGCATCTTCAGAGGACAGTCTCGAATAAAGTGACCAGGCTGGAAACATAGATGACACATATAATCCTCTGGCGGAGTGTATCTCAAAATACGCTGACGTCGGATCTCACCTAACTGCAGCATCAAGTCCATGATCTCGTCCAGGCCCTGGGTCTCACGAGCTAACGATGCACTAGCCATGACTGTTACAATTACAATGAAACTTCACTGCCATGTCGTGGTTTATATACACACTCGCTGCAGGCTAGCAGGTAGGCTACTGGCCAGGCTGTGGGCGGAGCTTCGCAGGCCCCACGGCCCACAGGCGAACTCGGCGGCCACAGCACATACGGTTGACATCGGGCTGACATCGTGGCCCAAGCTGACGAGTCGACGATGCAGCCGGCCGACGTACAGCCGGACACAATTACGATTTCGGCGCCAGTTGTTGACGCGGTTGAAGCCCAGGGTTGACATGCAGCCGACTGACAAGCTGACGACGTCCACGAAGCTGACATGGGCTGACATCACGGCCCAGGTTGACATCGGGCTGACATCGAGGCCCATGTCGACACACACTGCAGCCCGGCTGCCGACGCAGCCGAAACAGGCTGACAGGCTGACAGAACCCACGAAGTTGACGTCGGGCTGACATCGCGGCCCAGGTTGACAGGTTGACATACTAGAACAGACATCGGTCTGACATCGAGGCCCACGCTGGCCCCACTATCGACGCTGATTTCTCGGCTGACACCAGGCTGACGTCAGGGCTCACGCTGGAACAGCAGCTGACGGTGAAGTCGTGGTCGAACGCGAAGCAGGATGTTGGTTGACACGTGCCATCACGAACTGCACCCACACGACTTGTCCACCTCGTCGCTCGCCTTGTCCAGCAGCCCATGCTTACCAACTTGTAAGCCACAAGCAGCCAACAGTCGTAACCACCACCAGCCTTCACCTCTGCCTCCGCCCGTCGGTGTTCTTCTTCTGTCCTGGGCTCGCGGCTATACCCCCGCGAGACTGGGTCGTCTGTCAACTGTCATCAACGCGTGCGCCGCAGAAAATGCTGCATTAAGCTGACGGTGCGCCAGTTGTCATGGCTTACAGATCCAAAGGCGCCAGTTATTCTGCTACTTATCAAGACCCGAAAGCTTACATTTAATTCCACAGCCCAAATATGACCTGAACTTATGCAGCCCTGTAAGCCCAACGGCTTACACCAAGTAATTTGGTAGCTTACTACTTACTACTTAAATGTGTCAGCCACTAAACGGCTTACACATGCTGCACAAAGCACTCACTAACTCACAAACTTATACGTGTAAGCCATTTTCACGCTTACATTAGGCTTACACAACCCATGAGCAACTGACGTTGCCCAAACCAACCCCCCATAGGCAACCGAAGGGAAGGAGCGCCCACCTCCTTTCGTCAGCCCGAAAGCTGACGTCGGCACCCGTAAACATCGACTTTAGTCCAGATAACGACGAGGTCGCCCTGCATGTCGTTGCGGCCTTGGTGAACGATATTCATGTACTGACGGTACTCCAGCGATGGCATCAGCTTCTGTCTCCAACCTCGCCGGCTCTCCATTTTCATTATTCACAGCTTCAGTAGCGGGCTCCTTTGTCTCGTCAGCCGGCTCGCTGATCCACGGTGTCGGAAGATTGTCAGCCAGATATGGCTTCACCTTGTCCACATGCGCGTAGAATGGCTTCGCGCGCCTGGAACGCTGAAGCTTCACATTAACTGGACCTGGAATACCAACAACTAAGAACGGACCAGTAAATTTCCGATTCCATTTATCTTGCCGGCCAACATACTTACGCGGGTTGTAGTAGTAAACCCAGTCGCCGACATTGTAACGTTGCTCACGAACTCGTAAGTCATAGTAGCGCTTACTTCGACGGGCTGCCTCCTGTAGATGCTCCCGAACAAAGCTGTAAGCATGCAGCAGTCGCTGATGAAGCTCGTCAGCATAGTCATCATACGAATTCGGCTGCTCGGCTTCCGGAGAGCCATATACCACGTCAACCGGAGCTCGCACCTCACGGCCCAACATCAAATAATTCGGCGTGAACTGAGTGGCTTCGTGACGAGAGCTCCGATACGCAGCCATCACGTATGGAAGCAAGCTGTCCCAATCTCGTTGATTCTCATCGATCATTTTTCCGATCATACTGTTAAGCGTACGATGGAAACGCTCTGCAGCTGCATTGGTGGAAGCCTTGTAAGCTGTCGTTCGCAGCTTGTCAACATCCAGTAGACGGCAGATCTCACGCATGAGCTCTCCATCGAGCTCCTTTGCTCTATCTGTCACAATAGAAAGCGGAGTGCCAAAACGACAAATTACCTGCTCAACAATGATCTTGGCAACCGTAGCAGCTTCCTTGTTTGGAGCTGGAAACGCCTCAGCCCATTTCGTGAACGGGTCAACGCAGGTAACGATGAACACAGAACCTCGGCGGCTGCGCGGATGTGGACCGGTCAAGTCCAGATGGAGCCTTTCCAGAGGTGCTCCCGTCAACATAGGCTGCAGCGGTCCGGATCTCGGCAATTGCCCACGGAAGTAGCCGTTGCAGTTCGGACACTGTTTACAAAAACGCCGAACATCGCGTCGCCAGCCAAACCAAAAGGCTCTTCGCTGCACCTGGTCCAGAGTGCGTCGTAAGCCAAGATGTCCACCGCACATACCGGAATGAGCTCTACTCATGTAGTCCTGTCGAAGCGTCGCCGGCACTAGTAGCTGAAGCACTTCAGGCTTACCTTCTTTACCACACCAGCGTCGGTATAACACGCCGTCAATTAGCTCCAGCAGTTCCCACTGGCTATGAAGCATCTTGGTAGCTTCAGATTCTGGCAGCAGTTCTTCAATGCTGGGCTTCTCTTCTTGTTGCTGTCGCAGCCTCGCAACTGGACCGATCTCTGGGTCGAGCAGCTGCAAGTCAGCCAGAAGCTCATCAGGTAAGCTGGGCGGCTCCCCTGCCGAGCTTTCTAGTACGTCGGTGCTGACATCCGCATCTGCAGCCGTAGCGTCACCCGAGCTTTGTCGAACCAGGAAGCTGTCATCATCGGCTGCCACTGGCTTCCTCGAGAGCCCGTCAGCATTGCCATGGCGAGCGCCTGGACGATGCAACACATCAAAATCAAATTGCTCGATAAACACAAGCCAGCGAGCTAACTGAGCCATCGGCTCCGGCGTTTTCCGAAGCCACTGAAGGGCTGCATGGTCAGTCCTTATCACAAAATGGCGACCGAGTAAATACTGTTTGTAAGCCTTCAGCCCGTATACTATAGCCAGGAGCTCACGTCGTGTAACATCATAGTTGCGTTCTGGCCTGGACAAAGCCCTGGAGGCGTAAGCTATCACTACTTCGGAATTTCCTTGCCTCTGGGAAATTACTGCCCCTAAGCCTACATCGGAGGCATCACAATCCAGGTAGAACGTACCTTCATCAGTTGGCATACCGAGCACAGGAGCCGAAGTAAGCCGCTCCTTCAGTCGGTTGAATGCATCTTCTTGTTCAGACGTCCACGTGAACTGAACTTGCTTACGTTGCAGTGCATGTAGTGGTGCTGCGACATCGGCGAAGCCCGGAATGAAGCGCCTGTAGTACGAACAGAGCCCCAAGAACGAGCGAAGCTGCGACAAGTTTCTTGGCGTCGGCCAGTCACGAATGGCAGCCACCTTGTCCTCTTGCATCGCGATTCCGGCTTCAGACAGCACGTGGCCGAGGAAGGCCACCTTCCGTTGAAACATGCAGCACTTCTTGACGTGCAGCTTCAGGTTGGCTCCACGCAGCCTCTCGAACACTTCCTGTAAACGCTGCACATGGCTATCAAAGTCTCTTGAATAGATAATTATGTCATCCAAGTACACAAGACAAGTGACATATGTCAGCCCACAAAGCACTAAATCCATTAGGCGCTGAAACACAGACGGAGCTGTGGTAAGCCCAAACGGTAGAACCTTGTAGCGGAAGCATCCGCGCCGAGTTATGAAAGCTGTCTTGTCTCTATCACTTTCCTTTATGGGGATCGCATGGTAGCCTGAACGTAGATCTAGGGTCGTAAACCACACGGCTCCATCCATTGAACCTAAGCAAGTGTCAATATGTGGCAGCGGATAAGTATCCTTGTACGTCGCTGCATTCACTGCTCTATAGTCCACACAAAGTCTATGGGAGCCGTCCTTCTTACGAACTAATACAACATTGGAAGCCCAAGCACTGGCTGCTGGCTCGACAAAATCGTTCTGGATAAGCTCATCTACCTGCTTATCTATGATTTCCAAGTAAGCCGTTGGGTGCCTACGCAGCCCCTGTCTTATAGGACGCTGGCTTCCAGTATCTATGGTGTGCTCCACCAACGATGTGCGACCCATATCAAATGTACCATGAGAGAATACATCGTCGTACCTGCATAGCAGCTCCTGTACTTGCTGACGCTGTTCGCTGGTCATGTCAGCCGGAAGCTTCTCCAACAAAGCTGACATCACATCAGTAGCCGGAGTCTCGTCAGCCGAAGCCGGAGCCTGGGCTGACGCAGGTTCGTCGAGAACGTCAACCGGCTGCAGGTTGCCCAGACACGTGCCGCTTGGTATCGTCTGCGGTTTCGCTGTCGTGTTCACCATGCGCACCTTGATATCGTGATGTGCAGCCGGTAGCAACGTGCGACCAACGTAGAGCCCAGGACGCACCTGATGACTGTCAACAATCCAGTCAGCTCCAATCTTCCTCGGCGACAGCAGCGTAGAACGAGCCGGAACGTCAACCTGCTGACGCGGTGGAAGCACCAAATCCTCTTGCGCGAAAATACGACGACAACTCAAGCGATGCTTACGTGACAGCGTCACTGCAGCTCGACCGTCGATGAAGAGCCGGCCGTGCCCGAAATCCCATAGGCAGTCATGAGCTTGAAGCCAGTCGGACCCCAGCATGACCTCTTCAACGTCCGGCGATACGAGAGCTCTAGTCGAAATGCATCTACCATCAAGTAGCAGCGGTACCGTCGCTTCACCAGTAATCTCGATCTCGGTTCCATTGGCAGCCCAGAGACGCTGGCTGCACGGCAGCACTTCAACATTCCTAGCAGCTTCAACAACAGACTTCGGCATCAATGTTATTTCACAGCCTGAATCAAGTAAGCATGGCAGCAATTTGTCACCCAGCTGCATACGAACATAAACATTGGCTCTATCCAAACCACGGGAGCCTCGGTTGACAGCTCCTGTCAGCTTCTTATCCGGTTGTGAAGCCGGAAGCTTACAATTACGCTGCATATGACCTGGCTGACCACACCGCCAACATACTGCAGGGGAGCGACGGAAGCCTTGCTGCTTACGCGGCCATGCAGCCTTAGATTCATTAAATGAAGCTACATGCTGACTACTATTCGGCTGCAGCTTAACGTCATTGCTACTGCGGGCTGCATCATTAGACTCAGCAAAGCTTACACTGGGAACCCTAACAGCTGACATATCAGGCTTACGTATTTCGGCTTTCTGGAGCTTCATAAGGTCGTCTAAACGTCTATTGAAATCGGCTTCTAAGCGATCCATGCGCTTACTGAAGTTTGCAACATCATCATCATCAACAGCTCCACGTACCTTCGGTTTACGGTAAGCTTCACTGCCACGTTGTCTGGCATCCTTCGTCCATGCTTCAAGCTGCAGTGCGACTCGCAGAGCTTCGTCCAGTGTTGACGGAGCCCTCTCGCGTATCTTCAACGCGAACTCGGCGTCATCCATGGCGTCGATGAAGTAGTCGCAGGCGATAGCTTCACGAGCTTCCTGCTGCAGCTTCGGGTGGGCTAACGCCATGAGCCTTCTAATGTCCTGATGCAGGGCTGACAGTGACTCACCAGCGCGACGTCGCCGAAGCCGAAGCTCCATACGATGCTTGTCAGCCAGTCGGCTTCCACTGTACCGGCTGCACAGTAGAGCCGTAAGCTTCTCCAACGTGTTGACAGCTGAGGCGTCTGAGTCCCACAGTGTTTGTCCAGCGTCGCCGACCAACGCAGCTTTCAGATGCGCGAGCTTGTCATCCTCGTTCCACCGGTTGTACGTCGCACAGTTGTCGAAGTGAGCCCAGAACGTCTCGAAGGAGCCGGAGCCGTCGAACGTACGCGGCTTGATTCGATGTCTCCGTAAGCCCACGTTCTGCACGACAGCTCCGGCGCTGTCATCCGCTGTTGACGAATCGTGCTCCCTGCTCCGTGAGCTCCGCCGTCGCCGCCGGTTCCGTCGGCTGCTGCTGCGTCGGCGACGGAAGCCGCCATTTTGGCTCCGCTTTGAGCTGCGTCTCCGCTCACCTTGGTCGTCGCTGTTGTCGCCATCGTCATCCAGCAGCCCCGTATGGTTAGGCACAACGACACGCGACCGAACTCGGTTGTCAACACGAACGTCGCCGTCATCCATGTCATCTCGGCTGCACCGTAAGCCCGTAGAACGACGTGGAACACGAGTTGTAAGCCGAGAAGGAGCCGTCCGGTTGTCGCCATCGTCGCTGTCATCTTCCTCATAGCGCTCATCGCAGACACGTCGCCCATCGCGCCGTCGCCGAACAGTAACACAACGATCATCACCATTGATGCTTACCGAGCCATAGCCCGAAGTACGTCGACGTTGCCTTGCACGTGCATCCGACCACGGGTGTGCTGATTCATCGCTGTCAGCCGAAGCTTCTCGGTAAGCTCGGCTTCTCGGTTGAGCTGCACCGGTTGCACCCAACTCGTCGTAGCGATCGTCAACACCAGCATCATCCCGGCCCCGCAGTTGGGCGCCAGTTGTTGCGTTTCGCCCCGGCTCCAGGTCTAGCAGGGGCGGACCTTCGACTGGCCCGTGGGCTGACGGCCTCCGAACCGGGCTCCACGGGCTGTCTCCGCGGGGTTCGCTGGTCGGAAATGCAGTGTTCTCTACGGTTGTCAATGGTGTGTTATCATAGGCTGCCGGTATGGTTGACATGTTGACACGAGACGCGACTGATAAACGATGTCTTTATTTACAACGTCGTATTTACACGTATATTTACACACGGCTGACAGTAACGGTTACGGCTGACATCACAGGTTGACGGTTGACACTGCAGCTTACTCGCAGCTGACGGCTTACAACTGTCGGCTTACACGGCGACACGAGTGCCTAATTCAAGTGAGTCGACATAAAACACAGCTCCCAGCAGAGAGAAGAGCAGAGGACGGGCGCAGCCGTGCACGCGCTTATATAGGGTGCAGCTGGCCTAACCACTCTGGCCAATCAAATACAGTCTTACACTACAGGCCAACCAATCAAATACTTCCATGCAGTCACTTCTGCATCGGTATGGCACACCAGTTATTTCTTAACTAAATCTATAGGCTTTATTCTGAACCGTTTCCGTAATAACTCTCCCCTGCCTAACATGGCACCACCCGGGGCCATGGCTCTAACCGCAGGGTACATCACAGAAGTAGGCACCAGATCCCCTCTATGGATCAGCACTAACAGGCTTACTCTATATCTCAGGGTCAAACTCTTAACGTGGGGCTTAACCGGCTTACAGTAGGCTTACATACACTATACAACGGGGGCTTACTATCAACAGTTACTCACAACGTGGGGCTCTAAGGGACCTACTATCAAGGGTCATTTACAATGTGGGGCAAGGACACTATCATGGGTTATTACAACGTGGGGCACTGGCAAGGTCAGTAATACATAGGTTCACATGGTTTGCTGTCTGTAACTAACAAGTCCTTATGCTCATGCAACAAGGCTTACAAATCTCTTACATCTTCATGGCTGACGGTAAGCTACATAGGCTTACATCTACGGTTGACAGTCAAGCTTACATGAGCTGACACAGTTAACGTGAGACATACATGCTTATGCAAGGCTGACATACGAGAGTTTACATTAAGCTTACTGCTATGGCTGACATAGGCTTACATGCATAGCTTACATGTGAGTTCATATCAGGGCTTACATTAAGGTTGACATTTGGCTTACACAATTATGCATATTTACAACATGGCTGGTACAACATGGAACACCTTAACCAGCTTACACAGTTTACGGGTTTACGTAAAGGCTTACATGGCTTGCAGTACTACGTAGGGTTGACAGATTATGCATGGGCTGACATGGTAGCTAACATGGATTACATTGACGTGGGGCTTACAATGCTGACCTGGGTTTACACGTTAGCTGACAGGGTTTATAGCTTAAGCTGACACAAGAGTTTATACTAGAGCTTACATAGGAGCTAACACAGCTTACAGTAAGCTTCATAGGCTTACATAATGTATGGGTTTACACAAGGCTTACAGGGAGCCTATGTTAAAGCTTAAGGTTTACACAAAGCTTACAGGGGTTTACACGAGGCTTACAGGGAGCCTACGTTTACAGGGAGCTTACGGTTTACCAAAGGGTTTACATAGTTTACAACTGTAAGCTTACATAATTACGGTTTACCAAAGCTTACAGGAGCTCACATTCTACTTAAAGGCCTACAAAGCTTACAAGGAGCTTATATCTTACTTAAGGGTTTACAAAGCTTACACAATATACAACTGTAAGCCTAGCAATACGAAACAATACAAAACAATGCAAATGTCCAAATGTTCACTGATAATGACTTAACTAAGAAATCTTAACTAAGCTCCAACAGTCACCGTCACTGGAACGGGTGGGCTGCCGGCGCGTCGCCGCCCTGCAGCCAGGCAGCAACGCGCCGGACAGCTGCGATGGCGCTGTTGCCGTCCGACTCTGCAACTGGAAGGAGTTCGCGAACCTCATGCTTCATTGCGGCTCTGGTGAAGACGATGGCCGACAGCCGACGCATCAGAACGGCTCTCTTCTTCCGGTCGAGTTCGTACCGACGCACGATGACGTCGGCAAGTTCGGCCGGCGTGGCATCAGGCATGGCGCGTACGACCTCGTACAGGTCGGCCGTCGCGACGGTGGGCAGCGCCGGCCAACCTTCCGCGCGCCGATTCAGCTCCGTCGTCGCCCTGATATCTTTACGAGGCGCCAGCAGCCCCGAGGGTCCCGGCTGCGGCTGCGGCTGCGGTTGCGTTGACACCGCCTGGACCACCGCCGGCTGCACCTCCATTAGTTCGGAGAGGGACCATGTCGAAGCCGTCGCCAGGTCCCCGATAGATGAAATCGGCGATAGCAGCCCTGGCAGGCTGCCTTCGACGGGTGGCTGACGGCTGACGACATCGTCGAACTCTGATGACCCAGCTGCCGACTGGGCTGCCATAGCTGCCGCGTCGGTTGACACGGCTGCCCCGTGTTTCTTGCGTTTGTGACGGCTCAGGCTCTGTCGGTGACCGAAACGCTGGCCGCAGTCGATGCATATTAGAGGAAACTTCGCCAATTGTCCAATCGTAATATCCTTTCTCGGAGTGTTCTTTACACGAGCCATCGTTTTCATTTTATCGAATGCGCGAAGCGATTAGACAGCGTTCTTATGTACACAAGTAACACAACAGTTGCGTCAACGTGACGTCATTACGTCATGCGCCAGACTGAGGGA
>Ga0209260_10000691_pt1 | contig 9936 bp, 4 predicted proteins | sample WorMetTypGCAVOLI_FD_187421 | JGI IMG/M metagenome (GOLD analysis project Ga0209260, IMG submission 187421) | Marine gutless worms symbiont microbial communities from Max Planck institute for Marine Microbiology, Germany - Olavius algarvensis... ...
TCCTTCGTTATACACAACTGCATTCTTGCATCGTTGTAACGACCTTGCTCGCTGTCATCTGATGCACCCCATGTCCAGTCATACCGCGCCTGAAGAGATTTACATGTTTTGTTCAAGTCATTTAACCTACTTTCGTCTTCTTTCGACCATGTAAACTGTCGGTCAGACATGTCTATCATGGACGGATCTAGTATGACTCCGAGTACTTCTGCAGAGAGCTTTTCAGTTGTCGTATTTGACAGTGATCTCATAATGTTGTCATGGTAGTTTTTCAGTTTCTCGTACAAAGGATCGTCTTGCTGCTGCCTTTTTTCTCGTGGCTGAATGTCATTTTCTAATGCAGTTATTTCCTCTGTGAAACTGTGTTTTATGTGTTGTTTAGTTGTTTTTTCTAATACTGCACGAGATGTCCTGATGCGTTCAGAAGCACGCAATTTCTTCTTACAGGCCTGTGAAACATCATTTGAATTTTCCATGAATGTGTCTGTTCGTTCTGCATTATCTTCCACCAATGCCTGTACTGTTGTAGGTCCATGCACTTTAGACCGCTTAACGTGCATCACCTCTGACTCAGAATGCATTGCACTGTTTGATCTCTTACAATTAAGCATTCCTGAGCGTCTTCGAAAGCCACTGCCATGTGATTCATTGTCTGACTGAACAGTCATAGTAACATCAGTGTTTATGTTCGCACAATGACCTCTACGTTTATGCATAGACAGCCCTTTTGGTGTGTCAAATTTTCTGTTGCAGTCAACCATATCACACACGTATCCACCTTTCTGGTCCGTTCTGGTGCGTTGTACATATGACACAACTGGTCTCCCAGCAATACGTTCGCTTCTTCTTGAAGCAGTACTTTCCAAACTTGTTATAGAAGCGACATCTAAATCTGCTTCATCAGAGGCATAATCTGAATGACCATTCGCAAAAATTCCAGCAGGTTCTACATCCACTTCCATGCTTTCCTGAGTCACAACAGACACTTTGCTACTGTCAGTTGTGCACACTATTTCAGTTGCAGTATTAAGTGATTCTGTCTCTCCATGACGTCTGCGTTTGTGCATGTGCATCGCTCTTAGTTTGTGGGTAGAGTAACTACAGTCTGGAAACTCACACTTGTGCACAGATTGCCTGTTTGTCTTAAAAGCATTTTTGTCACTGCAAACATCACACTCAATAGCACTTGGCGGAAAAGTTACATCTTTCCTACTGTCATTCTCGATGTCAACTGTTTTCTTTGTTCCACCTGTACTACTCGTAATGTTTGATTTTCTCTTTTCATTACATCTTATTTTGTGCATGTGCATTGCTCTCACTTTCTTGGTAGCATAATTGCAGTCTGGAAAGTCACACTTATACAGGGATTTACTCTCTGTTTGTACTGCATTTTTATTACTGCAAACATCATGCTCATTAGCACTTCCTGGAAAAGTTACATTTTCCCTACTGTCATTCTCGACAATGTCATTACTGCCACTGGCCTCAGCCACGTTCACTGATTTCTTCACTGAAACGACCGGGTGATTAAGAATATTAATACCGGCAAATCCTTCAGGTATTTTAAATACAAATGTGAAACAATAATTACGCTGCAGACATTGCCATACATCACATGACGAATCGAATGCGTCTCGAGATACACCATGTGAATGAGCTGCAATGGGAAGTACTGGCGGACCGCTCACACCAGTAAGTACATCGAAGTGTCCTGGCGAATTCAACAAGCAAATATAGCCACGACTGCCCGACTCATTAAAAACATGCCACTGTTTGTTTACTGTGGAATACGTCAAGATAATGATGTCATACAGCAGTGACATAGCGGCTAAATGCGCATCTTCACACCATGCATCACTATGAACTGAATGTCCAGCTTGCACTTGTTGAATTGCGTCCTGCATGAATGAAGCATAGTCATCTACCGTCAAATAAGAATCACTGTGACCTCCAAAGTTCGTTCTAAGGCGAAACAGGTCGGGAATATTTGTAAACACATTAATGCAGTCATCAATAACGTCAGTGTACGAGAACTGACTTCCAGTCAAGGACAGAGCTAGACAGTGAAACCCGCAGAATCCAGTGCCTGGAATGCGACAAATGCTGTATTTGTTGCCAATACAGTCAATCAGCGTGTCCGATGCGTGACACATAGCCATACTAACGATTCCAACAGTATGCAGCACAATGGGAATGTAATAGTACACACACACACACACACACTGTACGTTGTCAGCAATAATGTTCAAGCAGTTTTCTCCAATAAGCACGTGTTTATACTGTCCAAGTTATCAGGTCGTATATTCGTACAAATATCCGTTGTATATACGTATGAATATCAAGAATATTGTACCAGCCAATCTGGCAAGTCTGCCAGCTACTGTGTGCCTAACAGCTGTGCCAGGTTTCGTACGGCTGACACCACAGTAGCTGAATACAAGCAGACCGTAACTGAAACAAATATTGTTTAAGCCGCAAACTAAAACAAACAAAAACTAAACTAAACTAAAATGATAACAAACGAAGCAGAACAACGACAACAGAAAGAAAAAACAAAGACAAGGAAAACGAAAGAAAGAGAAGGAAAAGGGAAGATATGCCTATAACCACAGAACTCAGTAACAACAAAACTGGAACGAAATAAAAATCTTCAAATAGCACACTAAAATGAACTAAAAATAGCACTGGAAACAGCGCGTTACCTTTGCCACCTAGACTACTGCCATGTGCACTCACCGAGTGTCCCAATACCTTTTATGCTCACTAACTGGTGACGAAGATAATTAAAACAACAACGAAAGAAGCAAAATAACAACAACAGTAACACAAAGAAGGAAGAGGACAAAAGAACCAGCAAAGAAACAAACGCAAGAAAGACAAGGGAAGAAACGAAAGGAATGAAGACAGAAGAAGATTAGTCAAAGTGCAGACAGACCAGTAAGGAAACCTGCAACACAATCAAATCACACAATATAAACTCCATAAAGCAGAAAGGTCATATGAGCCACAGAGACCAAGAGTAGTTCAGTTCATGTAAAGCCAGAAGGCGTGGCAAAGCCCAAAGTTATGGTTGCCCCACTGTCTGTTACAAAACCAATGCCAATTCTCATTAATATGGAAACTAGTATCGGCAGGGGCCATTAAATGACACCATGAAATTGGCAGAAAATCCCGTTTGGTGCAACAATGTAAGACATATTTCCTATACACGCCAATGTATAGTTAACACTTTTATCCTATCGTGATTATATGAAATCTGCAACCAGCTATGACCACTGCCAATGTGAGCCTATCACTGACCAAACAACACACTAGCATTTTGATGCATTCACGTAACACATATAACACCAAACAATAACGTTATTTATTTACAAAATATTCATCTCCAATCAGGTTAAAATGTTCCAAGAGCTTCATGACGTTATATAATGCAAATATGCTACAAAAAGTTCTCGTACCTGTACGTTTTAATCTTAGCATGTATAACAAGCATAGCTTAGAATACGGACTAGGCAGTTACCACACATTCATGCCTTACCATCATCATGTTTTGCAACAGAAATGTCGGCTTTTCTCCGTACCCCTCTGGGCTTTTGTCCATGTGGGTTTTTGTTCCGCGCCTCAGATTCGAGCTCAGTGCACGACAATGTGCGCGTTACAAATTACTTTTGATTGATTGATTGACTGACTGATTGATTGATTGTTCTAGGGGCTTTTGCCTTATGGTCTTTTGTCCTACATACTTTTGTCCTACACTCAGGCCTCACAGTTCAGTAGCTACCAGAAGCCCTGAGTTGGCAAAAAATGACTCTGAAAACAGCTTTACAATACAGAAATGTGAATCTTATATATCTTCAAGAGAAACAGAGTGTGCACTTTATAACCAGTCCCATAAGTAACACGGTTAGCAAGAAGCTATGACTGTAAATTAATCTTGCTTCTGAGTGGCTCACATTCAATAACAACAGCATCCTAACATTAACATGACGTAAGTGACGTAAGTAACTGATAACTGCAGAGTTGAGCTAGAAGTACGAAAACAACAGCATTGTACATCTCAATTCAAACACTTTATAACAATGAGTAAGAATATGCTATTAAAATTCAATTACATGCACAATGGTATTAGCTCTTTACGGAAGAACAAAAGACAGGATGCACACCATTGGCAACAATCGTAAGGTAGCAAACTGATTTTAATGTTATTTGAACATTACTGGTACAGTTTAAGTATTCATAAATTCAGATTAAATGAGCACTTACACATAAATGGCAGCTGAACGAACATTGGACTCTACAACATAAACACCAGATAACTGATTACAATGTCAGTAAAACGTTATAATGCCGACGTCACTACAGTTTGTCCATATCTTGTCACATTGGCATGATAACCACCATTATAGGAGGCAAATGTTGACAATTCGGACCAGTTTACAACTTTCCAATATAACACAAGAGCCTCGGCTACTGCTCAGAACATGTTGTCAACTATGTATTTCTTTGTAGCTCAGTTACATTCTATTTCCTTAATTATCGAAACCTATGTACGTCACGTTCTGATCTTCTACAACGCATTGTTTGTTTTTCTGAAAGTCACTAAGTATGTAAGTAAGTAAGTAAAACCTAACCTCATATCACACATCTAATGTGCTGTGTATATACTTTACGAGGGGCGGTAAAAATGTTTTGAGCCTTACCCATTTAAACGAAAGGTAGACAAATGAGCATACCTTTATTTTTCAGCATACTCACCACCTTCATCAGTGCACAGTTTGTAATGGTCTCAGAGTTTTCATTAGCAGTAAACTAAAATACTTCTGACTGCCCATTCAACCGCTTTTCAGGCACATACTTGAATTCATCACCAGTCAAAAAAATCAGTCCACGGAGATTTTTGGACCCGAACGGCGAAGGCGTCCCTAACTGTTCTGCCCCTGGGCCCTGCTGATAACAACAACAACAACAACAACTGTCGTGGCTGTTAGGCAAACATTCGGGTCCAAAAATTGTGGACAGACTTTTTTCACCGGTGATGAATTCAAGTATGCGCCTGAAAAGCAGTTGAATGGGCAGTCAGAAGTATTTTATTCTACTGCTAATGAAAACTCCGAGACATTACAAACTGTGCACTGACAAAGGTGGTGAGTATGCTGAAAAATAAAGGTACGGTATGTTCATTTGTCTACCTTTCGTTTAAATGGGTAAGGCTCAAAACATTTTTACCGCCCCTCGTATTACATCTTTTAAATAACTGTCTAACGTCCGAACTGCGTTAATGTTGCAGGTCCAGCCAGTGCACTAAATAGTTGACATAACCTACGGTATCAACAGTTAAGAAGAAGCTACCAAAGTGCTTCGCTGACTAATAGCTGCTATCAACTTCCATACACTTCTGTAGCGCCACCTCTCCAGAAAATCATCACAACAACATGGCCCATATACACTTAAAAGCAGAGTTCCTCGGTTAGTCATATTTTGGCTGCTGACAGTCGCATTCTGTGTTCACTAAAATTCTCCAGCAGTTAGCCCCAAAAATTCACGTTTGCACTCCGTACAGTGCAAACTGGGGCATAATCCCATTCACTGTCATCCAAAGTTATGGACTTTCATTCCAACTTAATTCTACATGTCACGTTCTCGGATTTTGTCTCAGTAACTGACGTCCACAGCGTGCGGCAAAAAACGACACCTTCATTTTCACTATACTTCAATATTTTTCAGAAACTTTCCAGAGTTTACTCTCGACACAATTTGCCATTATTGTTGCAGATTTTCTAATCTCACCTTTCGTTATTTAGAAGTAGCACAGCTTTGAATATAAAAATAAAGACTTTTCAACTGCACAGACAAATAAATCAGACTACAACCAACTTTCAGGTGAATTTTAAATATATGACACATTTGAAACTAGAAAGCGCTCGTGAGAGTGCATATCTCCGCCAAGTAAATTTTTAAAGACGCCACGTTTTGGGAAAATTTGTGGGTGTCACGTCCGGACTGTCCCTGGCAACACGTATGTCAAACTTGATATCCGTAGCTTTAACCATTTTGGAGCTATTAGCATTTAGCGCCCAAAAATTTAGGGGGTCACGTGACCGTGGCCACGCCCCCTTTGGGAAAATTTTTTGGGGGTCATGTCCGGACTGTTGCTGGGAATATGTGTGCCAAATTTGAAGTCCGTAGCTTTAACCGTTTTGGAGCTATTAGCATTTTACGCCCAAAAATTTAGGGGGTCACGTGACCGTGGCCACGCCCCCTTTTGGATAAAATTTTTGGGGGTCATGTCCGGACTGTTGCTGGCAATATGTCTGTCAAATTTGAAGTCCGTAGCTTTAACCGTTTTGGAGCTATTAGCATTTAACGCCCAAAAATTTAGGGGGTCACGCCCCCTTTTAGGAAAATTTTTAAGGGTCATGTCCGGACTGTCCCTGGGAACACGTGTGTTAAATTTGATGTCCGTAGCTTTAATCATTTTGGAGCTATTAGCATTTAATGCCCAAACATTAAGGGGGTCACGTGACCGTGGCCACGCCCCCTTTTGTGAAAATTTTTAAGGGTCCCGTCCGTACTGTGCCTGGGAACACGTGTGTCAAATTTGAAGTCCGTAGCTTTAACCGTTTTGGAGCTATTGGCATTTAACTCCCATGACCGGCCGCTGCGCACACACACACACACACTGACAAACACACATCGTTCACTTGGCGGAGATAATAAAAACACCAGTTATTAACATCAAATGAAATATCAATCACTGAATTGCATCAGTATGGGACGCCCAGTCCACTAAATAGTCGATATAACCTACAGTATCAAGAGTTAAGAACTCAGCTACCAAAGCATGTGATTGGCTAATCAATTGCCACTATCAACTTCTACACACTCGTATAGTGCCACATCTCCACACCGGAAAGCTGTGCTATCGCAAGGAAACTGCATGATGCCACAGCTGTTGTTTTTGGTTAAAAGTTCACAGACAACATCATTCACTACAAGTTTAAGAGTACCGAGCTTCGAAGGCCAAGCTTCAGAGCTCCAAGTGTACCACTGCAAAACAAAATTCAATCCAAAATGGCCATTCTAAATCACGTGTTTTGGAGTCAGTGCAAAACCCAATAAGGGACTAAATATTACTAAATACAAATGTTGGCCTTATTTCTTAGATTCTGATGATGTAGCATCTACAAAAGATCCACAGTTTTTCCGCGGATTCCAAATATTCTGCGGATCACATTCCACTACTCTGCATCCCACACCTCCTCTAGTCACGCACTTCAGAATACGCGTCAGCCATACTGGTAGCTAACTGTAAAAAACAAGCACTTGAACTTGAAAATGACTATGGTGTGCCGTTTCCCGTATACGTTACATAGGGATGCAGGCATAAAATCTAAGGAAAATTTACACCAAATCCTGAGAACCACTGCGAATATCCGCATAAACCTTTATTGCCCGAATCTAGAGTCACTGGACTACATCATCGTCAGCGATAACGATAATGTAGTCTATCTTCATTTAAATTTTTGTTGTCGGCTCTGAAAGACACACGTCCTCTGAAATACACTGTGTAATGGCCCTTGAAGGTCATCCAAAGTCGATTTTGGCACCAATTGAAACCTTGTATGTGATTTCCTACTGGTCATCAATAGTAGCCCTGGTCCTACCTTGCCCCGTTTCAGAGATATTGCACTGACAAAAGACATGCAACACAGATGAGTTTGTTGTCATCACCAAGGAGACGACTGAATCCTATGGCAGCTGGTCCAGATTAACTGCAGTACTGTTTTTGAGTCCATTAACTGTTATTTGGCTTGTCATGCAATATATTGCAGTGTTCAAGCATAACTTCTTAGACGTAAAAATACAGCCAGTTAACATTCAGCGAGTTTGTTGGCCATTAATCGTTGGCAAAAAACTTACTGCAGTTGGTGGCAATCTGGACATGCAGACTTTGCCATATCAGCAGGTACACCGACTTGCTGGACTAGATTTCAGAAATACATGTGCTCATGCTTTGTAGGTATTTCATAAATGCCAGTGAATTCAAATTCAAATTAAAATTTCCTGCAGAGGGGCAAGCACCTCAGACCACTCCCGTTTTATTTTTCAATTCAAACTGCAGCTAATATGGTTACCCCTAACATTCCTGTTTTATGTGAGTCTCATACCAGAGGGAATTAATAATTGTTAATCGTCGCTGTCATTAAGTCCTGAGAAAATATTCTTTTTGCAACAGAATCATAAATGTATGGAATAGTCTGCCTGAAGATATAGTTGCTACTCAACCTGTTAACTGTTTCAAAAACAAACTTGATAAATTGTGCTCTACACACCAACTTAAATATAACTAGCAAGTAGGAATAACTGGAACTGGAAGTGAAGTTCCTCAGTTAAGATACTGAAGGCTTTTTATACTCTAATAACTTACCACTCATGATAGGTGCTTAAAAGTCTTTTTGTTTGCCCACAGTTGTCGGTTATGTTATGTTAACGTAATTAATTGAATACAAATTACATAAACATTTGTCGTCCAATTCACCACGTTATTACTGAAGACTACACTGATTACATAACTCAAATAACTTCTATCGTACAAAAACTTAATTTCTTGTACTCCCATAAGTAAGAGGCTAAGCTCTGTAATCATACACAAAATGATGCAATGACCAGAACTTATCCACACGAGACTTAGATGAGTTAATCAAATACGCCATGACCACACCAGCCGCAATGCAATGCAATGCAATGACTATCATGGAAGCAGACCAAAGGCCTCTATTTCAGGCTCATTCAAAAAATTAAGATACACAAAGTCAAATAGACTCTATATTATTTTACACATCCGGTCCCAAGTGGCTGAGCTCTAAATAAAAGGAACAAAATCATATGATAACCAAAATTTATCTAGCCATTTCTTGAATAAGTTAATATAATCAGCTGTCACCACATCATTAGGTAAACTACCGGTATTCCAAATTTGAAATACTCTATTAGAGAAATGTTATTTTCTTAGGTCACATTCTGCAATCCTGAGGCACCAGTTTGAAAGCATGCAGTGTATCGCAACATAAATCAAACCGAAAACCACAATTAAGAGTCATATTTCCCAGCAATTGAATCATAAGGAGGTAAGGAGGTTAGGGGAGGGTTAGGTCAACGCTTAGGGTTACAGCAAGTTCACTAAGAAAAAAGGTTCTAAAATTCCGGCACTTGCGGCAATTATGCTGGCCACCTAACAACTGTAGGCCTGTGCTACGCTGTTGTCGAAACTGTTGTGTTTATTTGCTTTTTTGCTGGATAACTGTAAATTATAATAGCATAGTGTAATTAATCCATTTTGAAATTTTAAATAAATGCATAAAATAACAGTTTAAATCATCTTGGCAACAGGCAACAGTATACTCTGCAGACGCTAAGGGGCCAGACTAAACCTGAGGACAGGTTCTTAAGATGGTGCTTGCATGTCCTGTTGTGTATGGTAGTGGTCTTTGGGGTTATGGGTTAGGATTAGGGGTCAGGGTTAGATTAGAAGTCTGCTCTGGGGCTATAATGCACCTTTCTCTTGTTAATATATTTTATTCGAACACCGGACTATTTTGAAACCTAAATCAAGGTAAAATTAATTTTCCAGTTTTTTTATAATTGTAGTCTGCACATATTTACAAAATGACCATTGAATACTTAACACCAAAATAGTCTTTTGTTTTAAGTAAGTAAAGATAAACAAGCTGAATCTTAGTTCCCAGAGGTAAATGTTGATGCAGTGCAAGACCACACACTCAGTGCCAAAAAAATGGCACGATAGTTGAGTAAATTTTCCCAATCAGAGCTAAAAAAAGACCAACACATCACAACCAAACTACCACTGTTTCATACACATTATTTACTCCTACTGTTCAGGGAAGAAGGCCTAATAGTATGCCATGATACTCCGGG
>Ga0209260_10000694_pt1 | contig 9895 bp, 10 predicted proteins | sample WorMetTypGCAVOLI_FD_187421 | JGI IMG/M metagenome (GOLD analysis project Ga0209260, IMG submission 187421) | Marine gutless worms symbiont microbial communities from Max Planck institute for Marine Microbiology, Germany - Olavius algarvensis... ...
AGATGAAACGCGAAATCATTGTCACCTCGTCGTCGTCGCGGTTTAGCTTCGAAGCAGTTAAGCACTTCAATCGACAATTCATTCGTGACAAATTCTGTTATATCTCCCACAGTACAGGATGTATTCATATTATCTATACAGAAGATTGACGTTTTACGAATATCACGAGCAGCAACCATTTTGCTTCCTGGGAATCTCGATTTACCAAGAATAGACGATGTCTGCCGTACATCGCTCGGACGCTGGTTGTTGGTTACTCTGATTACGTGGTCTCTTGTTTCTTTTTGATCTCACCAGTGCATATGGTGTTTGATTCACTGCATGATCATCTTGATCATCCTGCTCGTCATCTTAGGTAATGGACGCTAATGAACCAAAACGGTTATTATGAGCATATGGCGTAGAGGCAGGTGTTCCCCAATCAAGATTGCACCGTGTTGTTGGCTGATCAGCTGATTGAACCGTTGCGTGTGTCTGTTGAATGGGTGGGAATTCCGATAGTGGGGGAGGCCCACGCCTATCAACTTCGTCTAGTTGTTGACACATAGACCGAACCGGCTGTGATGGTTGTTGTCGCGATTGATCGATCGAGCCTGTACAGTTTGTAGATCACGCGATAAGATGGCGATTTCCGAACCATATTCACTTATTTTGTCATTCCGTTTGTCCAACATTTTTATGATGCCATAGAAATCACCCTCATACAGACGGATGGATGGCATGGCATCAGGGTTATCAGAAGCGTATCTTGGTAGCTGATCAATTAGCTTATTCTCATCGATGCAAGTAAACAGTAACATAATGTCATCCGTTACACGTGTAGCTTTATCGTCACCGTCACGTCGGCGCGGAACATGTGGAAATTTCACCGATGATTTCATAACAGAAATGTCTTCCAACAACTGCTGTTTTGCAACAGAAAGCTCCTCACCTGAGTAGAAATCAGACAATGCAGCTCGCAAAGACTTGGTCCCAGTTTTACCGAATTTACTTTTTAAAAAGCACAGAGCATCGGACAACACAACACGCTCGCCCGCCATCTTCCTTCCGGAAATTAATCCAAATGCCTACCCTACCTGCATTCGATGCCCCCGGTAGGGGGTTTCTCGTCAGAATATTCCATGAAGTTTGGTGTGGGAAACTAGAATGGCGTGGCTACCCGACGGTTAAAATTATTCGTTTCGACAAAGTCCACGAACGTGACGAACGGACGAACAGACAGACATCGCACGACGGCACAGCATAGCATCGCGCAGCAAAAAGTAGAATCTCAGGTTCTCTAGTTTCTCAGCACCAAACTGCTGGACGAGATCAGCCAAGAAATGTCACCAGGCTAATTCATAAACAGCGGTGCTACCGTTTTTTTTCCAATTAGAGTTTTTTTCAGAATCGATTGTCTAGAAAACAGATGTAATTCCCACGTACCACGTGCTCACGGAAGCTTAATATATCCAAACATTGTTTTTATTATATCATTTTTTCAGTGGCGGCGGGATGGGAACGAGGGGAAGACGGCCGGCCACGGCGCAGCGTTGCAGGTAGCTTTATAGGAATGAATTAAACGCGAAATTACAGAAGCTGTTTGGAATTGGGCATTTGCATGGTGGAGTAGCTTAATTGGGAAGTAGTTAGCATTAGCATACGCGTTCGACGAAATTAATCAGAATTAAATCAGAAATAAATTATAAATTAAATCAGAAATTAAATTAAACTGAAGTTAAATTAAATTAAAAAGTAAGTTAAAAATTACTAATGGGCTGTTAATGAAATGGTTTAGGACTACAGACATTCGAATTATCTCTCTAGGTTTAACTGTTTAACTTTGAATTGCCGAGTGTTCTGCTTGAACGGCGTTGTAAAAAATGTTGTGAATAAATTTTCTGCATGGTGTTCTATTTAGTTAAGTTTGCTTTCTAGTTAAGGTTGTTTTTATTATTGTTACTACCATATTAATGGTGAAATAAAGATCTACATTAAATTGCATTTGTGCGGAGGTGGACGCGAAAATTAATGCAAATTACATCGAAATTATATCAGAAATTAAATTGAACTAAACGAAAATTAGAATTATGACAAACTGTTTCACGCAGCCTTTAATGCGTTTTATTGCGTTTAATGTCGAGGGGATTTGATCTCCTTCCTTGCCACCTTACATATTTAATGCAGCTACTTTGACTTGGGAAACTGTCGAGACCTAAATATCATGAATTTAGCTTTAAATTGCTGATTTTCTCAATGCTACGATACTAGGATATTAACTGCAAAACTGTAACCATAGTATTTTACTTATTTATTACTCAACTTATGGTTTAAAATACAACATTAACAAGATTTATTGCAGACGATAAGGTTGTTTATCAGCGCGTGAAACGGGAGATGCGATTGGCTTCAGACAACAGATGAGCACAACGTCGTTTGAAGCGTTTGAGCTGGACATTGTGCTGAATTATCTGGTGAATTATTTTGTGCACATTTGAACGGAGAATGGCTGTTTCATGCAAAATATCTCAAGCTGATCAGTGCCTTTTTGGCTTGTCCTCCTGACTGAACACGAGGTCCCCCACTGATACGCGCTGAACGCGGTCTACCGCTACGTGGTTGCCGGACAATTGTAACCGTCTTGCGAATTCTATTGAGCAGACTGTCGATGCTTTCAAGTTGTCAACCCTAGTCGGAAAATTTACTCAACAGCGTTCGTCCACCATACCCAGTGTTGGAATTACGAACAAGCTAATGGGACGGCCGCCATGGCGAGCGATAGCGAGCGTATAAATATTTTTAGGGGGCCCCCTGTGTGAGGGCCCAAATTTTTGCAAATTTTGTATAACGCCAACGACGGATTTCATAGGTTATTCTAAGAAAAATTTAAAGATACACACGGGGGTCCCCTCCCCTTCCTCCCGTCCCTTTCTTCCACTCACCTGCCTTCCCTCCCTCTCCCCTTCCCCTCCCTTCCTATATCCCCTTCCCTTTGAAGTAGGGCCCTTTAAATCCAGCTCGGGGGTCTGTCTGTCTGGGGGAGCTCTGTAAGCTCCCCCAGCGGCAGGCCCGCCGAGAGCCAGCGCGGGCCCAGGGGCAGACCACTTTCCGGGGCCCCCCTCCACATCCCCTCGCCTTTCCCCTCCCCTTCCCTTCCACCCTTCCCCTTTACCCCTCCCTCTCCACCCTCTCCTCCGCAGCGAAGCGGCCCCCTCAATAGCGGGGGTCCTGGGTTTGTCCCCCGGGAAAATTTTTGGGAAACCTAGATCGCTGTAGGTGAGATATGATGCATTTTGGGTGAGTTAATGATGACTTATAACAGCCAATTTTGGGGACAGAACGTTTTAAAAAATGGCGTCATTGTGACGGACATCTTGTTGAAAGCCCTGTCACTGTCAGGGTGATGATTTTAATGATACCAAGAAAAGTAATAAGTTATGACCCCATCTCATTTGGGCCCCTGTCGTAAAGAGGTCCTTGGAGGTATCGCCCCCAAAAGGAGACATTCCCGGTGTGACCAAACATCACTACTGTTTGTGTTTTTGTAGAGAAACAAAAATAATCTTAGAAAACTTCAAAATCGAAGAAGAAGCCAAGTAATCGTAGTGCACTGAATTAGTGATGCTCCGACTGTAAAATTTTGTTGTTGTCATCGTACGCTCCTCAGCAGCATTGAAAAGCGAAAAGGGCTCTACCCACAAATACAATTCATATTAACAGTGGCTTTCTTTGCAGTTTTTAACCTCCCCATTTCTGCCTGCTCGTTTTCACCTCTTTTCACACCAGCTGAAATTTTATTGAGGGGCCTCCGGGCCCCCTTAGGACCCCCGGGCCCCGGGGCACTTGCCCCGGTAACCCCCCTCTCTCTGTGGGCCTGCCCAGCGGGGTGTGGGGCAGAGCCCAGCCGCAATCGATTTTGGTGCAATTTAGTCTTAAAATCTGACATTTGGTGGCAACAATTTTAACGATTCTCCTGAGAGTTAACTGACCAAATTTCATCCCCTCCTTAACCGACTAGGTGGTCTGCTGGAGAGTTGTGACACTACCAGACTACTTCTGATGAATTATGAGGAACAATTCCTTGCAGCCTGCTGTCATGCTTAAAATGTTAGTTTTTGCGTTTGCGTTTGTAGAATTATATAGTCGCCTGTCGCCTACTGTCGCCACCAGTGATGCTCCATACCGTGCCTAGCCAAATTTTCAAAGTCCATAGCCGATTTTTATCGCGCGTCAGCAACGCAGTATGCTGATGCGCGATATTGATATAGCAAATCTGTCTGTCTGTCTGTCTGTCTGTCTGTCCGTCTGTCCGTTACGTTCCGGTACCAGATGAAAACGGCTTAACGTATCGTCATAGTTTTTTTCACCGTACGGTAGCCCAATCATTCTAGTTTTACCAGCATTAAACATTTTCACAAAATTCCGACGGGGTCACCGCCTGCGGGGCGCTAAATACAGGTGGTGTAGAAAAAATTCGCGATTTTCTACAAATAAGTCGCTATGTATCGCAAACGATACAAAAAATCGCAATAGTTACTATGGAAGGTGAATAGGAACTCGTATGCGATCTATCAAATGGTGCCATTTCCAATGACCTTGAACGAACCCTAACCCAGTTTTCAAGGTCACACCACTCTTTGACGCTAAATATCTCACAAACGGCTACAGATACGACCATAGTTACTATAGAAGGCGAATAGGAAACCGCACCCAAGCTTTCGAATGCCACCAACTTCAATGACGTCGAGTGACCTCTAACCCCGATTTCAAGCTAACGGTATTATTCAACGTCAAATAACTCGAAAATGGTACAAGATAGACCTATATTTACAATGGCGGACAAATAGAAAGTCATACATGATCTATCGAACCGCGTTATTTTCAATGACCTTGAACCACCCCCAACCAACATTTCAAGGTCACGCCATTCTTTGACGCAGAATATCTCCGAAATGGCTAAAGATACGGCCGTAGTTACTATGGAAGGCGAATAGGAACTCGTATGCGATCTATCAAATGGTGCCATTTCCAATGACCTTGAACGAACCCTAACCCTGTTTTCAAGGTCACACCTCACTTTGACGCTAAATATCTCACAAACGGCTACAGACACGGCCATAGTTACTATAGAAGGCGAATAGGAAACTGCACCCAAGCTTTCGAATGGCACCAATTGCAATGACCTTGAATGACCTGTAACCCCGATTTCAAGGTCACGATATTATTCAACGTCAAATAACTCGCAAACGGTACAAGATAGAGCTGTAGTTACAATGGCGGACTAATGGAAAGTCATACATGATCTATCTAACCGCGCCATTCTCTTCTCAATGACCTTGATGGACCCCAAACCCAGTTTTCAAGGTCAAGCCATTTTTTGACGCAGAATATCTCTAAAATGGCTGCAGATACGGCCATAGTTACTATGGAAGGCGAATTGGAAACCGTACTCGATGTTTCAGATGGTACCACTTTCAATGACCTTCAGTGACCTCTAACCCACATTTCAAGGTCACAGTATTATTCAACGTCAAATAGCTCGACTACTACTAAGTCGTGTATGATCTATCCAATGCTTCCGTTTCCAGTGACCCCGAGGGACTCAACCTAGATTTCAAGGTCACGGTGTATTTATGCTTATTATTATTATTATTATTAAAAATGTAAAGATTATAGTGACACTTAGTATTAAAACACTGCAGGGGCACTTTACAAAAGTGAAATTAAAGGTGATATAGATGCCCTCAGCGTATTGTGTGCGCAGCTGACACGCGATCTGTCGGCTGTAGCGAAGTTCTTGTTATAATTCACGATATTATTCAACGTCAAATAACTCGAAAATGGTACAAGATAGAGCTATATTTACAATGGCCAACCAATAGAAAGTCGCATGTGGTCTATCGAACGGCGCCATTTTCAATGACCTTTAACGACCCCTAACCTGGTTTTCAAGTTCACGCCATTATTTGACACTTAATATGTCATAAACGGCTACAGATACGGCCACAGTTACTATAGAATGCGAATAGGAAACCACACCAAGCTTTCGAATAGCGCCAGTTTTGACGACGTTGAGTGACCTCTAACCCTGATTTCAAGGTCACGATATTATTCAGCGTCAAAAAAACTGGAAACTGGTACAATACAGAGCTATATTTACAATGGCCGACCAATAAAAAGTCGCATATGATCTGTGGAACGGCGCCATTTTCAATGATCTTGAACGACCCCTAACCCTGGTTTCAAGGTCACACCACTCTTTGACGCTAAATATCTCACACACTGCTACAGATACGGCCACAGTTACTATAAAAGGCGAATAGGAAACCGCATCCAAGCTTTCGAATAGCACCAGTTTCAATGACATTGAGTGACCTCTAATTCAGATTTCAATGTCACGGGGTTATCACAGATGCCCTCGACATAGTGTGCTCAGCTTGGTGTGCTTGGTGTGCTCAGCTGACGCGCGATCTGTTTGCGATAGCTAAGTTTTTGTTATTTTTGCCGCTCGATGCTATGCAAGCGCGGCCTATGCCGTCATGTGGTGTCTGTGTGTCTGTCTCTGTGACTGTCGCGTTCGTACATTCTGTTAAAACGAATAAAGATATCTTCGAAATGTTTTCACCATCGGGTAGACATGCCATTCTAGTTTTCCCGTGCCAGACGGCATGGCAATATTCCGACGAGAACCCCTCTAACGGATGCGTCGAATGCAGGTGGGGTAGGGCTAAATCGCGATTCTGAGCCTATATGTGGCTTCACAGCGTGCTGCTAACGCTGCGACTGGCTATGTGTTGTCAATATGACGCCACCGGACCACCGTCCCGTAAGTTGTGACACTTATCGCTAGTGGTAAGCGACAGTGTTGATATCAGGAGAAGACGAATAAATGTTTATGACAATAAGCCTCAACGTTACGCCAAAGACGACAGAACAGCGCATTTAATTGCACGCAGTGATAATCCTGTAGCTTACGTAACTAACAATAAGACTACTTGCCGTTTTGTACTGTTAAAGCTAACTACTGGAATGTAGGACATTTCCAGTGTTGGAATTACGGGGGGGCGCCCCCAGCGCAATTGTCGCCCCCCCCCCAATAGGTGAAAATAAACAGGTGCCAGGGGGCCGGTCTGCGGCCCCCCAGTAGGCCTACTACTCAGTGAAGCCCGAGCCATAAAAGCAGGGCGGCACAACGTTAAAAAATCTGGCTAGGCACGCACCTTATTCGGGGATCTCAGATCTGGGGGCCCCAGAAGCTTGTACCAATTTTACGAGTCAATACGTAGTTTTATGACTTTTTTCTTATTTAAAGTGTCTTTTTATTGTTTTTTTCATTGGTAACTACTCGTAAAATACCATAAACGCCTAAACGAGCAACGAAACACAATTTTGTTTGAGGAATGTTTCAACATTTTATATTACATAATAATGTTAACAAATTTACAAATTTAGCAATTTTTTGATTTTGGTCAAAACACAGACAAAACATGATACATTTACACAAACATAATACTGTACAAATTTAATATTTAATTCAAACAAATACTGTACAAACATAATACTTCTTGGGAATAATTATGTAATTTTTAACATTAATTGTAAAATATAAATTTAAAGTTTAACTTATTTTTTTTATAAAATTTAAAAATAAAAAAGGTTATAATTTTTGAACACACGCCTGTTATTTTATTTGACTACTTATCTGTCACCTAAACATTTATATGCCGCTACTTCCATGCAATCGTGATTAAACGTCAACCTACAGCTAAGTCAAATGTCCAACTATCCAAATACGCTACGCCTATATTCATTGGCGTGTATAAACAGTTGTTTTATTTTGTTAATATCTAAGGCATCGACTCTTGTCTTGTGGACATGATGTACAGCGACATGATTAAGTCTTGTGTTATAGGCTTAGTTAGTCTCAGATAATTCTTTAGACGACGCAGGGTGCTCAAACTTCGTTCTGCAGTTGCACTGTAAGGTGGCAATACTACAAGAAAACTTGAACAAACGTTCAACTGCATTCAACAAGTTTCGTACGTCATGTGAATTTCCGCGAACGTGTCAGAAATAACTGCAGTAGGCCTAGTATGTCCTTGTTCTTCTTCTTCCAAGTTGTTTTCAGGAATATTTTTAATGAACAAAAATGGTCAGCATTCTTATAAATTTTTAATGATTTTCCACTTTGGTCTTTGGTATAACTATAAAAATCGGCCATGGACTTTTAAAATTTGGCTAGGCACGCTATGGAGAATCACTGCAGGGTAGCGACAGTAGGCGACATAACACATAATTCTACAAACGCAAACGCAAAAACTAGCATTTTAACCATGACAGCAGGCTGCAAAGAATATATTGGTTCCTCACAATTCAACAAATTAAGTAGTCTGGTAGTGTTGCAACTCTTCCGCAGTCAGCGGCGTCAATCCGTCGTCAAGATGGGGGGGGGGGCAAACGCGGAGGGGGTCTGGGAGACGGGAGTCCCCAGTGGGGTCCAGGGGCAGAGCAGATCTAGGGGCGAAGCCCCAAGAAGCTAATAGATATTACCGAATTAAATTTGAATTCTGAGTGCAACTGCATACATGTGTATTAAAAAACTGTATACTTTGTCTGTGTGATAAATTTGCTGTCTCACCTGAAAAATATAACTTGAAAAAGAAAAGTTTGTTTTCAGTATTTTATGACAGTTAATTGATGAAAATGTCAATGTCACACAAGAAGCTTAAAAGGCTCACAACACTTAGAATATACTAGTAACAGTTCGTATTATAAGCTACAGTTAACCAATTTCAAGAAAAATCACTCAAGACTTAAGTTTATACAACAGAAACAGTAAGTAATCAACTAAAGACCCGTGTAGTATGCACTACCTAACGATTTTATCAGATTATGGGGGGCCCGATAGTGAACGGGCCCCCTTAGCAAATTATTGGGGGCCCGGGCCCCCTGGGCCCCTGATCGACGCCCCTGCCCGCAGTCTAACTCCCTAGTCGGCTGGGGAGGAGATGAAATTTCGTCAGTTGACTCTCAAGAGAATCGTTAAAATCGTTGCCACCAAATGTCAGATTTTAAGGCTAAATTGCACCAAAATCGATTGCGGCTGGGGCTCTGCCCCAGACCCCAGCTGGGAGAGATTACAGCGCTCCCCCATACAGTCAGACCCTCTAGCTGGATTTAAGGGGCCCTACTTCTAAGGAAAGGGGGATATAGGAAGGGAGGGGAAGGGGGAGAGGGAGGGAAGGCAAGGGGAGGGAAAGAAAAGGAGGGAAGGGTAAGGGAGGGAAGGAGGGGAGGGGACCCCGTGTGTATCTTTAAATTCCTTAGAATAACTTACGAAATCCGTCGTTGGCGTTATACAAAATTTGCAAAAATTTGGGCCCTCTCAGAGGGGGCCCCCTAAAAAATTTTCTAGGCTCGCTATCGCTCGCCATGGCGACCCTCCCATTAACTTGTTTATAATTCCAACACTGGACATTTCCCGCCTAGGCTACCGCCACCACCATCAATACGCCAATCTATGTTATAAAGCGATATACCGCAACTGAAAACTTGCACTAACCCGCATTCCTAACCCTAACCGACCAACGACGTGAGATCCTGACCGTAACCGACCCATCAGGCGGGGAATTTTTTTTAGAAAACTGACACTATCCCATATTCCTGACTCAACCACTATCAATTTAGTACACGTTGACGGTAGATCGCTTTATATAGATTGGCGCATAATGGTGGTGTTGGTAGGAGGGAATGTCCTACACCATGTGAAAAGGGAGGGGGAATTGTCCGGGCGCGGAAACATCCGGGGGAATATGTCTGAGGGGGAATGTCCACGGAGAAATTCATGTTAGCCTCAAATGTTAGCCTCCAGCTGGCTTTTCACTGTGTCACCATCATCGACACCATGTAGTGCCTA
>Ga0209260_10000698_pt1 | contig 9792 bp, 12 predicted proteins | sample WorMetTypGCAVOLI_FD_187421 | JGI IMG/M metagenome (GOLD analysis project Ga0209260, IMG submission 187421) | Marine gutless worms symbiont microbial communities from Max Planck institute for Marine Microbiology, Germany - Olavius algarvensis... ...
GGACTTGTCGTCACTGTCTCGGCTAACATTCAGGTCCCACAGCGGCACCGAGTGAACAGATTACCTCGCCAACTCCGTCCCGAATGGGTGGTTACCCCGTGCCGAAGGCTACTTGCAAGATTTAGGAAGTATATCATGGGACGCTGACGGCCCTGCTCGGGGCATGGCGGAGCGCGGGGCTCCCGAATGATAATCTCTGCTGAAACAAACGGTTGGCATGGAAGTGCGTTGGGGCCGTCGGGCTATCGATCCGACTCTTTTGGAGTGCGCCGGCAGGATGAGGTAGAAGCGGCGTCCCGGCGCTTGCCCAATACGCGCCGGGACGGCGCCTCTGCCGATGACTGCCGCCTTCCCGGGAGCGCCAGCATCCTGCCGGCTTTGTAGGCCACGGAGGATCAAGAAGGCAAGGAGGGTTCCTGAAGCCACGGCACTACCCGATGCGGGCGAGACGCCCGCGGTCCCAGGAGGAGGTCTCCCCAAACGGCTTCGCTTTGCCGAGAGCTACCCTGGTACATCATTTCGTTTGCTATTGCGGGTCAGGCTGATGGGTACGCTATGCTTTGCCACCTTACCAACTCGATTCGTTGGGTAGGTTGGGCAAAGCCGCCAGGGACGGCGGCGTGCCCGACAGTTTCTTCCGTGGGCACCTTCCAAGTACGTCGTGGCTGGTCACCGTTGCGTTGGGCACGGCGCGACAACGACCAACGCCTTGATCGCTGGCTCAGCAGCACGCGCCTTTGCCCAACCTACGGGCTGGTAGCCGGAACCCGACGTACCGGCAGAGGCTATGAATTTGCAATATCGATAGGAACGGGGTACTCGTATCGATCACCCCGGAGCCAAGCGATGACCGGGGCCGTCGAGGGGCGCGTCCCTCGCCATAAGAAAAAGGACTCCGCGGCCTGCTCTACGAGCATGCCCAGACCATCCAGGGCCTGGGCGGCGCCCTGCTCCCTGCCCCAACGCAGGAAGGGGGTCGGCGTATCGCCGTAGAGCATGTCATAGGTCCAACCGCCTGGGGCCAGGCAGTCTCGAGGGATTGCGGGCACGTCCCCACCGAGACCGGCGGAGGTGGCGTTGATGATGAGGTCGAAGCCTTCTTGTCCGTCCAGTCCCTCCAACCCGCATCCCCTGACCCGATCCAACCCGGTGGCCGCGGCCAGGTCGAGTGCCTTGGCGACGGTGCGGTTGGCAATGACCAGGGTATCCGGCCCTGTTTCCAGGAGGGGAGGCAACACGCCGCGGGAGGCGCCGCCGGCCCCGAGCAGGAGTATCCGCTTGCCGCGGAAGTCGAAGCCGTGGTTCGCGGACAGGTCGCGCACCAGGCCGATGCCGTCCGTGTTGTCCCCACTCAGGCGACCGTCCGGGAGCCGGGTCAGGGTGTTGACCGCGCCCACGCGCTCGGCCTCGGGACCAGGCTCGTCGACGATTTCCCAGGCCTGCTCTTTGAAGGGAAGGGTGACGTTCATCCCGCGTCCGCCCGCGGCGAAGAAACGACGCACGTCCCCGGCGAAGTCGTCCGGGTCGCCCGAAATGCGCCCATACGTGATGTCCTGACCGGTCTGACGGGCAAACTCGGCATGGATGAGGGGGGACTTGCTGTGGGCGATGGGATTGCCGATGACGGCGTATTGGTCGGCCATGTGGTTGCAGCCGCTTCAGCTCTGAAGCCAGCGGGCCGCGTCCTTGGCGTAGTAGGTGAGGATGGCGTCCGCCCCGGCGCGTTTGATGCAGAGCAGGGCTTCGAGGACGACGGCCGGTTCTTCCAGCCAGCCGTTCCGGCTCGCGGCCTTGAGCATGGCATACTCGCCGCTGACCTGGTATACGAAGGTCGGGGTGCCGAAACGGTCTTTGATGCGTCGGACCAGGTCCAGGTAGGGCATGCCGGGCTTGACCATGACCATGTCGGCCCCTTCGCGCAGGTCCAGGGCTACCTCGCGTATGGCCTCGTCGCCGTTGGCCGGGTCCATCTGGTAGCTGTATTTATTCCCACCGCCCAGGTTGGCGGCGGAGCCTACGGCATCGCGGAAAGGCCCGTAGAAGCCGGAGGCGTATTTGGCGGAATAGGCCAGGATGCGGGTGTGCACCTTCCCCGCTTCCTCCAGGGCGGCGCGGATGGCGCCGATGCGGCCGTCCATCATGTCCGAGGGCGCGATCACGTCCGCCCCCGCCTCGGCGTGGGACAGGGCCTGGCGGACGAGCACTTCCACCGTCTCATCGTTCATGACATAGCCGGTCTCGTCGATGAGACCGTCCTGCCCATGGCTGGTAAAGGGGTCCAGGGCAACGTCGGTGATTACACCCAGGTCCGGCACGGCGTCCTTCAGGGCCCGCACGGCGCGCTGGGTCAGTCCGTCGGGATTGTAGGCCTCACCGGCGTCCTCGGATTTGGCCGCCGCCGGGGTGACGGGAAACAGGGCCATGGCCGGGATGCCCAGGGCATGGACCTCCCGCGCCTCGGCGACCAGCAGGTCGATGCTGATCCGCTCCACCCCCGGCATGGCGGCTACGGGCTCCCGCTGTTCGCTCCCTTCCAGGACGAATACCGGATAGATCAGGTCATCCGGCGTCAGGTGCGTTTCCCGCATCAGGCGGCGGGAAAATTCGTCGCGCCGCATGCGACGCAGGCGGGTCCGGGGATAGGTGGCGCTCAAAATCCATTCACCGTCCGACGGGGAAAAACCGATTGATCCGTCAGGACATGGCCTTGATGTGGGCGTTGAGCCGGCTCTTATGCCGGGCCGCCTTGTTGCGGTGGATGAGCCCCTTGCCGGCCGCGCTGTCGATGACCGGAACCGCCGCCTTGAAGGCGTCTGCCGCAGCTTGCCTGTCTCCCGCCTGGATGAGCCGGATGACCTTCTTCATGGCGGTGCGCATGGTGCTGCGAAAAGAGACGTTGTGCCGACGGCGCTTTTCCGCCTGGCGGGCGCGCTTTCGGGCTTGGGTTGAATTGGCCAAGCTAAGTTCTCCTTAGACTTCGTAGGTTGAAAAACCCGATGGAGAGGATTTTTCAGGGTTTCCACTGGTTGAAAAGTAAACCACACATTGTGTAGAGACTAGTAAAGTCTGTCAATCCGTGGTTCCCTCTGGAACCGGGGAACCGAAGGATCAATCGAGACGGAAAGCAGCCGTTGGCTGTGGTTCTGATTTTCCGGTAGCCGGCTCATGCCGATGCGGTTTCCCGCTCAATCGGGAGTTTGTAGGGCTCGCCCGTGATTTCCTTCACCAGCCGCGGAACCAGGTAGCCGGGCAGCCGCGTGCGCAACCGATCGAGGATGCGGAGCGCCGCCGTCTCGTCCAGCTCGAAATGCGCCGCGCCCAAGACCCGATCGAGCCGATGCAGGTAGTAAGGGAGAACGGCGCACTCGAACAGCGCCTCGCTCAACGCCGCCAGTCGGTGTGCACTGTCGTTCACGCCGTGGAGGAGTACGCTTTGGTTGAGGAGTGGGATGCCGGCGTTGTGCAACCGGTCCAGGGCGGTCCGGGATGCCGTTCCCAGCTCGCGGGCGTGATTGGCATGCACCACGACGACCGGCCGCAGGCGGCTTGCGCTCAGGATATGACACAGGCGATCGGTGACCCGAGAGGGCAATACGATCGGCAGTCGGGTATGCAGGCGTAGGCGCCGCAGGTGGCGTATATCCGCGAGCTTGCCGACCAGGACGGCGAGGGTGGCGTCGTCCAGCATCAGGGGCTCCCCCCCGCTCAAGATCACTTCGCGGACGGACGGGGCCTCCGCGAGCCGGTCGACGGCGCCCGCGGCATGGTCGAGTCGGGCGGAATCGTCGCCGTAGGGGAAATGGCGGCGGAAGCAGTAGCGGCAGTGAATGGCGCAGGCGCCGGTGAGCAGCAGCAGGGCGCGACCCGGATATTTCTGCAGGAGGCCCGGTAGGCGCACCGCTGCGCACTCGCCCACCGGATCGGCGGTGAAGCCGGGCGGGCTCCGCAGTTCCTCCGCCAGGGGCAGGACCTGGCGCAGCAAGGGATCGTCCGGATCCGATCGCGCCATGAGCGCGACGTAACCCCGTGGGACGAGGAGACCGAATCGCCTCGCCGCCGCCCGCGCCGCGGGGAGCAGGTCGCGGTCGAGGTCCAGGACATTGATGAGCTCGTCCGGGCGGGTGATCGCCGTACTCAGCTCGCGCCGCCACCGTGTTGCCTGACAGTCGGGCTCTCTTCGCGCTAACATGGATGATTTCGACCCCTTTTTACGGGAGGACGACATGGCAAGCTACAACACCAACGAGTTTCGTGGTGGCCTCAAGATCATGCTCGATGGTGACCCCTACGTCATCGTCGAGAACGAGTTCGTCAAGCCCGGCAAGGGTCAGGCCTTCAACCGGGTGCGGGTCCGTAATCTGAAGACCGGGCGCGTGGTGGAGAAGACCTTCAAATCCGGCGAGTCGGTGGAGGCCGCCGATGTCCATGATACCCGGATGCAGTATCTCTATAACGACGGGGATCTGTGGTATTTCATGGACCCGGAGTCCTACGAGCAATTGTCCGCCGATGCCGCCACGATAGGGGAGGCGGTCAACTGGATCAAGGAGCAGGACCTGTGCGATGTCACCCTATGGAATGGTTCCCCCCTGAACATCGAGCCGCCCAACTTCGTGGTGCTCGCAATCACGGAAACGGACCCCGGACTCAAGGGTGACACCTCCGGTAGTGGCGGCAAGCCGGCGACCCTGGAGACCGGGGCGGTGGTCCGCGTCCCGCTGTTCGTTCAGACCGGTGAGCTGATCAAGGTCGACACCCGCTCGGGCGAATACGTCGCCCGCGCCAAGGAGGGGTGAGCCGATTGCCGATTTCTGATTGAGAACGCTCCCTCGGGCGGAAAATTCACGGTAGGTAACGGGTATAACCGCCGCCGGCTCAGTCACGCCGCCGGGTCTTCTCCTCCAGTCCCGAGAGGCCGAAGCGTCGGTTCAGCTCCGCCAGCACCGCATCCGGTCCCAGTCCCTGCTGCGCCAGCAGCACCAGGGTGTGAAACCAGAGGTCCGCCACCTCGTGGACGATCTTGTCCGGTACCCCGTCTTTGGCCGCCATCAGGGTCTCGGCGGCCTCTTCGCCGATCTTCTTGAGGATGGCGTCGAGTCCCTTGGCGTAGAGTCCCGCCACGTAGGAGCTGTCTGGGTCGGCCTGCTTGCGCTCCTCCAGGATGTGGGACAGGCGCTCCAGGATGTCGTTCATGATTGCTTGTATACCCTTTGCACATGAATATTTTGGTAAGCGAGGTGCGCCTCTCGTGCCCGAGAGCAAGGCGCGACGAGGAGGAATAGCAGTCCTATTGCGACGAGTCGCAACACCGCTATCGGGTACGAGCGGCATGCATCGCGGCGAAATATTCATGTGTAAAGGGTATAAATGGATTTCGGGTCCTTGAGCACGGGGGCGATCCGCACCCACTCGCCGGCGCGCAGCTCGCGGAAAAAGCAATTGTGACGGCCGGTGTGGCAGGCGATGCCGCCCTTCTGCTCCACTTTCAACAGCACCACGTCGGCATCGCAATCCACCCGAATGGCATGGACGATCTGCCGATGACCGGAATCCTCACCCTTGCGCCAAAGCCGATTGCGGGAGCGGGACCAATAGACCGCATGCCCCGTTTCCTGAGTCAACGCCAGGGATTCCCGATTCATCCAGGCCAGCATCAGGACCTTTCCGCTGTCCGTTTCCTGGGCAATGGCGGGTACCAGGCCCTGATTGTCCCACTTGATCGTATCCAGCCAGTCTTCTTCCAAAACGCCCTCTGTCGAATCATCCGCCCACGCGGGATGTCCCCGTGGGCTTCGCTCAGCACTCATCGGCGACCCGCTGTCCCGCGGCGAAGTCCAGGGTCCCCTCGTAAATGGCGCGGCCGGTGATGGCCGCCGTTATGCCGCTGTCGGCCACCGCGCACAGGGCGCGCACATCGTCCAGGTTGGTGATGCCGCCGGAGGCGATGACGGGGATCGAGATGGTCTCCGCCAGGGCGCGCGTAGCCTCCACGTTGGGACCCGTCATCATGCCGTCCCGGCCGATGTCCGTGTAGACGATGGCGGACACCCCGTCCGCCTCGAAGCGCTTGGCGAGGTCCGCCACCGGGTGTTCGGTGACTTCCGCCCAGCCCTCGATGGCCACCTGCCCCTCCCTGGCGTCCAATCCCACGATGATATGGCCGGGAAATGCCTTGCAGGCGCGGGTCACGAGCGCCGGCTCTTTCACCGCCTGGGTGCCGATAATGCAAGAGGAGACGCCGGCCTTCAGATAGGCGGCGATGGTGGCCTCGTCCCGAATGCCGCCACCGACCTGGATGGGTAGCTCCGGATAACGCGCGGCAATGGCCCGGACCGCCCCATCGTTTACCGGTTTCCCGGCAAAGGCCCCATTCAGGTCCACCAGGTGCAGGCGTCGCGCACCCGCGCGGACCCAGCGCCCGGCCATCCGCACCGGATCATCGGAGAAGACGGTCTCCTCATCCATACGGCCCTGGCGCAGACGCACACAGCGCCCGTCTTTGAGATCGATGGCCGGGATCAACAACACCGAAGGATTACCTCTTAAGAAACCTGAAACATCGCAACCTGCGCGCGACGCTCTTTCTTGTCCGATGCCAGCCGATGCGCCCGGTGCGTGGGCTCGGGCAGGCGATAGCGAGTGGCGCAGGCCAGAACATAATCCAGCGCCGTCTCCAGGCCGATCCGATGCCCCACGGACACATAGACCGGCTTCACCCCGGTCCGTGTGCGCAGCAGGGCGCCGATTACCTCGCCCGCGTGCCGTAACTCCGTGCGCGCGCCCTTGTCCGGGGCAAGGGCCCCGTGCTCTCCGATCAGGCGTGACTTGGCCACGCCGATGCTCGGCAGGCCGGTGAGCAATCCCAGGTGGCAGGCCAGACCGAACCGGCGCGGGTGGGCATAGCCCTGACCGTCACACAGGAGCAGGTCCGGCTCGACCCGTAGCTTGACGAGTGCATCGAGCGCCGCCGGGATCTCGCGAAAGGACAGGAGTCCCGGCACATAGGGAAAGCCGGTGGGACGGCGCGCCACGGCCTGATCCAGGGTTTCGAGATCGGGAAAGCGCAACAGGACTACCGCGGCCCTGGTTATCTGCCCCTGTTCCTCGAATCCGATGTCGATGCCGGCGATGGTCTCGATTCGCGCGAAGTCGTCCCGTCTGACCAGTTGCTCGCGGAGCTGCTCCTGGATGGCCCGCGCCTGGGCGGGGGTCACGTCCCAGGGATGGAGGTTCTTCAATGATCTCTCGACCCGATTTGGAAGAGGTCCTACCCGACATCCGGAAACGAGGTCCGACTCCCTGCCGCGGCGGGAACGAAAAGGCCCGTGCCGCGGCACGGGCCCTGATCGGTGATCGGCCCACAAGCAGGCGTCGGCTTTGATCCCTTATCCCGACACCGGGCACAGGCCCGATCAGGGAGGTTCAGTTGCGGGACGAACCGACGATCTCGTGGGCGATGTCCACCACCCGATTCGCCATGTCCATATATTCCTGCCGATAGTTGACGAGGAGCCCTTCGCCGGAGGCCCAGTAGTCCTTGCCGGTGACGCCGTGGTCGTGCTCATAGGCGATGAACTGCTTCTGCATATCGAGCATCTTGTCGATCAAGGTTTGCTTCTCTTGCTTCAAGGCCGTGATGTCGCTCATGGCTCTCTCCCGATAATTTTCAATGTTTGAACCTGGTCGGTCTATTGGGGGCTGTTGACATTTATTCTCAAGCGCGGGCGATTGTGAGAAATTTTTCGTACCGACAAAGCGCGGCGAGGAGGAATAGCCGGCCTGTCCTTTGACGAGCCGCAACGCCGTCAGCGCGGAAAGGGCCGCAATCGAACCCTGAACGATGAATGTCAACGCAACCTGGTAGTCTACCGAACCGCTAATTTAACATGTAAAGGCCGGAATCGGTCAACCGGGCAGGGCTCCCGAATGATAACTCGATAGAAAGCAATGGGTTGCGGATATTAACCGCAAGGAGGCGGAGTGTGCGATCAGTCGCCGGCTACCACCCGTAGGTTGGGCAAAGCCGCCAGGGACGGCGGCGTGCCCAACAGTTTCTCTGAATGGCATTGCCTACAGCCTTTTTCAGTTCGGTACGAAGTACTGGAGCAGGTCATCGAGGAATCTATGTCCGAGTTCGGTTGGTCGTATCTGCGGTTCGGGTTCCGGGGCCAATAGACCCGCCGAGCGGGCCGCATCGACCCGAGCGGCGATGCGCGGGAAGGGGAGTCCGGTGCGGTGCTCGAACAGGGGCGCATCGAAGCCTTCCGGCAGCCGCAGGGCATTGAGGGCGAATTCCAGGATGAGGTCGGTTTCCGATAGGGTCTGTTGTCCGCTGACGAGTCGGTCCCGGTTGGCGGGGTGGAGGTAGGCCACCGGGTCGCGGAGTTTCCAGCGGCGCTGGATCCGTTGCTGGGCCGGAAACGTGAGTTTGCCGTGGGCGCCGGCGCCTATGCCTAGGTAGTCCCCGAATCGCCAGTAGTTGAGGTTGTGCCGGCAGCGGCGTTCTACCGATGCGTAGGCGGATACCTCGTAGGGTTCGAGTCCTTTGGAGGTCAGCATCGCGGTGCCCTGTAGCCGCATGTCGGCGATCAGGTCCTGGTCGGGGAGGGGGGGCGGCGTCCGGTGGAAGGCGGTATTGGGTTCCAGGGTGAGCTGGTAGTAGGAGATATGCTCGGGTTCGAGGGCCAGGGCTTGTTCCAGGTCCCGGCACGCCTGGGTGAGGGATTGTTCCGGCAGGCCGTACATGAGGTCGAGGTTGAGGTTTTCGAAGCCGGCCCGCCGCGCCTGGTGGACCGCGGAGCGGATGTCCTCGGGCCCATGGATTCTGGCGATCCGCTCCAGGTGTTGCGCCGAGAGGCTTTGGGCGCCGATGGAGAGTCGGTTGACGCCGGCCTGTCGATAGGCCGCGAGGCGTTGGGCATCGACCGTGCCCGGATTGGCCTCCAGGGTGATCTCGGCGTCTATCGGCAGTTTGATCCGATTGCGCACGCCCCGCAGCAGCCTGGCGATGGCCTCACCGGAGAGCAGGCTCGGGGTGCCGCCGCCGATGAAGAGGCTGGTCAGGGGCGGGGGGGGGAAGAGGGCGGTTGTTTCCTGGGCCAGGTCTTGCAGCAGGCGTTCCACATAGGCGGTTTCGGGGATGCCGCCGTGCAGGGAATGGGAGTTGAAGTCGCAGTAGGGGCACTTGCGCCGGCACCAGGGGATATGGATGTACAGCGCAAGGGGGGGAGTGTCGATCAGCCTACACCTGCACATGGTTAACGGAAACATTTCCCGCAACAAGGGCTTTGCCCCAGTAGCAATGAAGGCGTCGATGAATTTTGTTTCCGGATTTTGCGCGCCGGTGTGCTTGGGTATGGTTTTAACTACGAATCACGCCAATCACACGAATCATGCGAAAATTCCTCTAGGATCCTTGAGGGACCTAAATCTTTACAAATGAGTCAAGTTTGTGCAGGGCACAAAAAATTCACGTTTGGTGGGCTTAAAGCGAAGTCTTAATGGTACAGGATTAACAGGATTTTTACGCTTGCCGGGGTTTGGTCAGGGCGTGAGCGGGCGTAGGAAACTCAGGAACGACAAGAATCCTGTTAATCCTGTTATACTCTTCTAATATCAATATTTCGTTTTTTCATTCAGCCGATGAGTTCGAAACGATTCGTCAGCTCGGAAGAATTCCTCACAAGCGGCTTTGAATTCGGCAAACGTTTCGTAGTATCGGTTATACAAGGTTTTCTTCTTGAAGAATTTCCAGAAGCGTTCGATCAAATTCAGATTCGGCGCATAGGAAGG
>Ga0209260_10000699_pt1 | contig 9778 bp, 14 predicted proteins | sample WorMetTypGCAVOLI_FD_187421 | JGI IMG/M metagenome (GOLD analysis project Ga0209260, IMG submission 187421) | Marine gutless worms symbiont microbial communities from Max Planck institute for Marine Microbiology, Germany - Olavius algarvensis... ...
TCAGGGCCGGCGGCCAATCGAGACATTTGAGCTTGGTAAAAAACGTCGAGAAGAATTGTCAAAGGAGGCCGCCTAATAATCACTGACCCGAGAGGGCTGACTGTCCGGGAGGTCTTTGACTTTTACACGTTAGTACCCAGCATTAAGATAACAAGCTTGAGCGGGGAACATATTTCAACAAGTTCTGACAGCCCCTGTGAAGCGTCACGACCGCTTTTAAAAGGATCTGGCCAGGCAGTTCTGCGACCATTTAGACAGTTCTCGATAACTCTGATGTTTTTTTCTTTTTCAATAAGAGACTTTTCTAAAACACCAGGCCACCTTTTATCAAAAGGTAGTCGATTTCTTGTGTTTGGTATTATGCCCCAGGTAAGACTGTCTGAATATATAAGAATCTGATCCAAAATTTATCTCCTACTATATTCTAACACCAATAATCAGCAACGCGGCTTTATGCATCGGCTGAATCAGCTTTGCCAGGCATTTTTTCACTTTCCATTTAAAAATTAGATATGGATATTCAAATTCAATTTTCGATCCTTTTTTAGCATCTCCAGGCTTTCTCTAAGCTCTGCCCAATAGCTATGATCTTTTGAGAATATTACCGGTTCAATTTGTTCAATTAAAGTTGGAGACTGGTCCCTTAAAATTTTTTGAATGTTCAACCAGTTTTGGCCCGAACGATCATTGATACTAAGGCCGTATATCCATATCACGTCAGCATATGGTTCCAGCATAGCGATCATCTGAATCGCATCCGTGATATAAGGAATAACCGGACAGAGTAATGCGCCAGTCCTTACGCCTGCTTCTTTCAATTTATTGAGAGCTGCAATCCTCTTCTCGGTATCAATGGTATTGGCTTCAAACAGCCTGCGTGTTTGATTATCATTGAAGGCGACTGAGACGCTGATTGCAGCAGCGTTCATTTCTTTTAAAATATCGATATCGCGAACAACTAAATCAGACTTTGTGAGGATACTGGCCGAGAAACCGTTTTTCAAAAATAACGCCAAGACCTTTCGGGTCTGGCGGTATTCCGCCTCACAGGGTTGGTAGGGATCAGTATGATAGCCCATATATATTGTCTGAGGTGGAATCTCATCAAGTTCCTTGCCCAGTTGGTCAACGATGTCATTGTAAATGAGGATTTCCTTTGACCAATCAGTTTCAGCTTGGGGCAATGCATAGCAATAATAGCAGTAATGTTCACACCCAACGTAAGTATCAACTTGATAGTCAATGTCTTTCAATCCGCATGCGGCGAGAATTGGTCTGCTTGTGCATTCAGATACTTTCATTGACTTATATCCCTTTTAATATAAGGGCGGTCATCCAGTGCGGAATCGTCCTCAAATGTAATCATGCCTGACGCCCCAGATAAGCGACGGCATAAAATACCGTCCGGCAACCGTAGGGGGAGGGCTTGGTTGGTTATAGGTTTTTGATTGTGTATTCAAGTTGCACCATATCAGACTCATGGGTTTTCTGACTTTCTTTATTGAGCATTAGAGGGGACGGTAAATTGCCAAATAATTTAATGCCGCGACTTAACACCAACGGCATAAGGGAAACGTAAACATCCGTGAGTAAATTGGCTTCTAGTAGTGACGAAGCGACGTTGCCGCCGCCAACACACCATAAATGCTCTACTTCCATTTCTTTGGCTGCTTTGTATGCGCTCTCAGTCGTATTACCAGTTTGCAGGTTGCAACCATCAATAGGCTCGATGTGATTGCCCGAACACACCCAAACGGGTTTTTCGCCGTATGGCCACTGATCAAAGCTGGCAATCACTTCGTATGTCTTACGTCCCATAACCAAGGCATCTACGGTTGAATAGAAATCAGCATACCCTGCTTCGGACACAGCAATATTCAGTTCTTCTAGCCAGGAAACATCACCATCATCTTTGGCGATAAATCCATCTAAACTTGAAGCGACGTAATAGGTGATTCTCATATCTCTCTTTTACGTAAAACGAAAAGTTCACCGGCGATTGGAGTGGAGCGACTGGTTATATGGCTGCGGTCATTGCCCTCCTGCCTTTTTTCCTGCCGGGCATACGAACTCACACTTTCTACAATATTTTATCGTAGGTTGTTTGCCAACCTTATTTTTTTTGCTTTCGGTAACATCCTTTTCCATTCTTACATTACAGATTTCTCTATTATAAGTGCCATCCCTTCCAGGCAACCGTTCTGAGAATTCAATTGTCTTAAAAATCGGAGCTTTCTCATCCATAGCATTTTCGGGACAAACTCTTCTGCAGTAAACTTTGCAGTCGGCACAGGGATCAAAGGCTATGGGCCCGGTTGAGTGGAACTCATCCTCTAAAAGTAAAGCCCTGAGTCGAATTCTGGGACCAGTTGACGGCGTTATTAGCATATTATTCTTTCCAATACATCCAAACCCGGCAAGCACTGCCGCATCTTTGAGAAAAACTCCCCCTTTTTCGACATAATAATGAATCTTACGGGTTTTTACGTTTAGGCTATTTTCAATCTGTTGGCTTGTCCGCTTTATGATATCAATCAAAATTCGGTTACCAGGAGTGCCTCTGCCATCCCACCAATCGAGCTCCGGTTTATTTTCTGGATGTGAAAGGCCGATCACGAGTACAGATTTTACAGAATCCGGCCAAGTGAATAATTGAGTGTCTGGAAGAGTATCATCCCCTTTGACGGTACCGATACCTGTATAATCTCCCATTTTAGTATATATCGTGTGCGACGCCGACACTTTAATCGCATCCATACTGGCTATACCGGCAAGCGTTGCCCCGTTTTCCATGGCCGTTTCAATGATACGTTTTCCAATTGCCATTGCACCTACCCTCCTTGGTCGGTCCGTGAAACTGTATCTGCTGTTTCGAACCCTATTTCGGAATTGAGTATGTACCCACAACATGAGCCACGGGTTTTTCGATACCCTCCGAGTACAAGTACACTTCTCCAACTGCCAGCGACCTGCCGATTTTCATGAGATTGCAGACCCCAACGATATCACTGTCTGACTTCGGTTTTCGCATGAAGTTTATGTTTAGATTTGTTGTGACAGCCAGGGGAACGATACCGATTTCACCCAGAATTGCCACATACAGTGCAACATCGGCAACGGTCATCAATACGGGGCCTGAGATTGTCCCGCCTGGCCGCAAATGTTTGGCTCCCACCTGTAGTTTGACCGTAGCCGATCGGCCCCCAACGGCTTTAACGGTGCAATTGGTATGGGGATACTCCGCGTTTAAAAATTCAACGATTTCTGCTTTAGTCGCCATATGATCCTTTTTCTAAAACTAACGGTTAAGCTATGGGGTGCAAGATCTTAGGTTCCCCGCCAGTGATATGGTTGTGTTTGCCGGCTTGAAACCCAATTCGCCTTTTCTTAGGTGGCGGATCTGGTTTTAACAGCTGTTTAATGGCCGTAATTAATTCGATTATTTGTTCGTCATGGTCAGCCAGTCGATTCTCAATTCGGGCAATCCGTCTTGATATTTCCTTATGTTCAGCAATGACTCGACGTATTTTTACAAAGACCCTGACAATGTATACGCTGACTTCGATTGCCTTTTTGGGATTAAGCACGCTGGCTGCCATTATGGCACCATGTTCTGAAAAAACGAATGGTAAGCTTTTGGAATATTTTAAATTGTTGAGGTGGTCGCAATTTGCGACCAGTTCGGTTTTCTCATCTGCGGTTAATTGAAACATGAAATCTTTTGGAAATCGAGCCTTATTCCTTTTCAATTGCTCATTCAAGCGCTTGGTAGGTACTCTATAAAATTGGGCTAAATCTGCATCGACAACTACCTTTTCGCCACGAATCAACAGAATGCGCTTCTCGATTCTTCCAATCGGAATAATAGCCTTTTTAGGAGGCATGAATAACAAATTCCTTTCATAACTGGTCGCCATCTGCGACTACCTAATATTTAAGACGAACTTTTGCGATGTTTGGTTTCTAAAAATTGTAGCGACGAATTTGCACAGCTGCAGAAATCCGAACCATTACTTTGTTGGGCATTTAGTACTTTCTGCATTTGTCAAGTATGGTTCCAACAATCCCAGTAGTTCATTGAGGTGCTCGGTATCTTCCAAGATGTATACTTTTCCATGACATTCGCTGTTGACTACAATAGCATTGATTCCATTACTGCTGAAGTTCGTGAGCTTTGTGATGTCTGACAATGGGATGGCGTTTTTCAACATCCAATAGTTTCTACCTGTAATTTTCCCATCAGATACCGTGATGTTAGCAATTCTGGAGTACTGTGAAATTAAAAAAGCGAAAATAACGGAAAAAAGTGGGACGCCTAAGAAAATAAGCGTAAAAAAACCGAGTGGACTTAATTTTTCAAAGGTTTTTGCATAATCGAAACCCTTTGAAATAAAATGATAGGCCATAAAAAATAATATGGGGATGGAAATTACTATCGTCATATAGACGGTCAATGACTTGAATTTTTGTTTCCACTTAACTGGGTAGTGAGCGTTCATTTTCATTTTGGCATGACGTATGTTTGACCCGCCCCAAAAAACATACGGGTTTTTGCTACAAGTCGTTAAACGATAATATATGAAACAACTCGGACTGCGCGCTTTTTTGGCCGGAGTTCATTCGCAGGTTAGCTGGAAGTTCATCCCAACCCGGTAGCCAATAACACCTGTTGCTCTTCTAACCACTTCATCGCGTCCTCCTTGGTTCTAAAAACTCTTGAGATTGAAGGCGAATTTTGATCTCGATATACTTCGAACATTCTTAGTGTTCCAAATGCTAAATCTTGTGGGGCTACCATTGCAATTCTATTTTTCTCAGTGAACTTTAATTTTCCATAATTTGCTATTTGTTCAATTTCTTCCGTACTGAAATTGAATAATATGTTACTGAAATCCCAGAGTCTTAGATGATATAAATTATCTTTTTTAAGTTTGTCGATGACTTGTTTGGCATCATCAAAAGTTGGTGCGGCAGTAAAGGAAATGATTGTGATGCCATTTGTTATATGAATTCTATATTTCTTAGACATAATAATTTCCCAGCTAATGTTTCGGGGAGACGCGCAATACCGTTACGTTTGGCGTCGAACTATACCTGATTGTTATTTCGTGTTTTTATAGTCTTTGAAATTTACGATTAAATTTAGTATCCAACCTATCAAGAAAACTATGGTTCCAATAAACCCTCCCGTGAAAGCAGAATTAAGTGGTAACTGAGTACTTTCAACATAAAAGCCAATGATAATTGCTGTCATTTGAATAGCAAATGCAATGGCAACCCACTTCAGGGTGGATAATGCCATATTACCGATCAATTTGCCAATTGGCATGCCTGATGGGGCTGTTGGTTCGGTTTGCTGGTTTTTCATTTGTCATTTATGTTGTGGTTATACGTTGAAGTAAGCTGCGGCTCAAATACGCATCAAACATGCAAGGCCTTTTACAAAAAACCTCAATTTACATACCGTCCGTTCCCCTGGTTGATTAGTACATATTATCACCTTGGGGGGGTCCTAGTCTTTTCCCAATACCAATGGATTCCCTCGATGATTGAGTGTTCGCTATAGCCGGAACCACCAGTGTAGTATTCCCCAGCCCTCTCAAACTCTTCCTTTATAAATGTGGGATAGCTCGTATAAACAATGATGCCATTTTCCATGTTACCAGCCGCATTTAGGGTAAGTTTCAGTGAACTGGCGTATATCTCTATGTTTTCAGGATCTAATAATTGGAAGGGTGTCTCTTTCAGGGTGGTTTTCCCGTAAACTACGTTTCGGGCTGATGTTATCAACAGGGACGAGCCATTTTCTTCAATTAGTCTCAGCACTGACGAATCCGGCTCATCGGTTTCGAGCAAGGTCGGTCGAATAAATTGAAAACAAAAGACTATAATGACCAATAATATTAGTAAAATTATACACTTCATTGTACTAATGGTTCAGCTGGGGGACGCATGATTTTAGCGGCCCCACCAGTGAAATGTTATACTAGGTTATTTCATAACATTTAAATAACTCTATAGTCGCCAACGAACATCGTGTAAGGAACGATTTGAGGACCTTTAGTGTGGAAGTCGAATGTTGTAGCGATCCAATTCAGGTGCCAGATCGACTCCTTTTTCGGAGCCTACTTTCAGCATAGGAACGATATCGCATTGCGGGCACCGCTATATAAAATTACTTACGATGATAAGCACCCCGATTGATACAATAAATCCAACTAACGCATAAATCACTATATCACTTTCAACGCCGGGAGGTCTAAAAAATCAATGTGGAAAAGGATATAAACATCAGGGCCAGGCAAGTTAAAGACCATTTAAATAGGCGTTGACGTCTTTCTTGTAATGCTTTGGTACTATATTTCTCTTTCAGAGCTTGACCTCTGCCCTGAACATTCGATACAAGTTACAATTCCCATAACGCCATGAATGAAGCATCTCAAACCGCCCTCACCGAAGGCAAGAAAGGTTGGACAACCTCCAATACATTGTGATCATTAACAGATTCAATCGACGCCAGCGGGTTGAAATCTTCATCCATTCAATTGTTATGTGTTCCATGCATGTCCAGGGGCTAACAGAGCCTGTGAAAACTGGTCCGTCATATCAATCGGATAATTCTTTCGTAATTTCTTGAGGCAATACAGGCCATTCATCAACAGTGTCAGATAGAAGGCGCCTCGTCTCAGATAGACCACACTTCTCAATACCCGTACCAGTGAATTTTTAAATGAAAATGCCTCGTTCCATAATGTTCTGTGCGCCTTCATGAGGTCATCGGGCGACATGTTCTTTGGAAGAAACGTGACATTGTACCCATTGTAAGAGCTCCAGTTTCGATGGGACAATATTCTGTGTTCCTTTGAAAACTGTGTATAGATTTCAGTCCCCACAAAGGGCGTCATGATGCTTAAAAAAGGCACATCAATCCCAAGCTCCATCAGATTGTGAGCCATCTTAACGATACTCTCATAGGTATCATGGTCAAACCCTGAAATGAACCCAGCCATGACCGCAATCCCTTTGGCATGTAAGGCGTTGACAGCCTGTTTAGATCGGGTGACACTATTCTGGTTTTTCTTGGCATCTCGAAGAGACTGTTCGCCAAATGTTTCAAGACCAAGGAAAATTCCAATACATCCGGAATCCTTCATGAGCGTCAATAATTCATCATCCTGGGCAATGTCGACACTGGCCTGAGTTAACCACCATTTCTTTAACGGTTTCATGGCCGTTAAGAGGGCTTTACTATACTGGCGGTCAACCATGAAGTTATCATCCCAAAACCACACGACTTTCCGCTGCCACCAATGATCAAAGGCGTCATATGACATATCACGAAGAACGTCTTCTATAGGACGTTTTCGTAGACCTGGATTCAAGACAGGGACCGTACAAAATGAGCAGGAATATGGACAGCCCCGTGTGGCCTGGATGACCTTTTTGATAAAAAATCTGTCGGAGAGTAAATCATAGCGTGGCGTAGGGAGATGAGATAACGCTGTCGGGTTTCCAGTATATATGTGCTGTAAAGTCCCCTGTTCGAGATCAGTGAGGAGGTCCTGCCACACCGATTCGGCTTCACCAATAACGAGAGCATCAAAATAGGTTAGAGATTCCTTGATACTGAATGTGACATGGGGACCTTCTCCAATCACTATTTTCCCTCGTTGTTTAAATTCCGCGGCTAATCGAAAGGCCTCTTGGGCAAACCCGCTAAAAAATGAGATTGCGATCACATCAGCCTCAGAAGCCATGTCAATCTTATCAACTTGTTGGTGGAACACTCTTACATTGTGTCGCTGAGAGAACAGGGCCGCTAAATGAATGCCCGTAATTGGTGGAACAAAGTTCTTTTCATGGCCAAATTTGTATCGTGGGATATACGCCACTATAATATCAATTTTCATCATCTTCTCTCTCGGTGATGAGAACCCTGTGTATGATGTTGATGCCCTTCCGTACTCAACCCAATTGCTTAATATCAGTATCCGCATAGCGGTTGAGCTCAGACGCGCGCGATTTTAGCGCGTCGTTCTTCAGCGACTTGTTGTGAACAATAATTTTACATTAAAAGCTCGGCAGCAATCATCGCAATTAGTAGTATGATCGGGGCAGATACATAACGAATAATGATTCCAATTATTCTTTCACGCTTAGATTGCTTGTCATGAATCCATTCGGTTTCTTCGTTTTGCGATGGAATTATTCCTTCAGACCATTTTTCAAAATATTGTCCTGCGCGCCCCACTCCGAATCCGCCAATGTATGTTACGCCAGGATTCGTTTTACCTCTACCACCACGGTATCCAGAAAAAAACCATCTAACTGAAAGTGGCAATATTAGACCAACAAGGTAGGAAGCTACTGGGATAGCTATCCACTGGTGATGATAGAAATTTATTGTAAAAAAGCAGAATATTAGGCCAAGGAACAAACCTGCCAAACCGCCATATATCGGCTTTTTTAATCCGATAAGTATCGATACAAAAAATATAGCTATAAAAAGATCACTCATTTGATTCACAACGCCCAAATTCAGAGGCAATTGAAGCGGCAGTTGCTTTTGCGCCAGCAAAAGCGGTTGACGGGCCAATTGCACCCAGCAGCGCCTTGTTAAGCAGCAGACTCGCCCCCGATTTCTACAGCCATCACGAGGTCACGCTGCGGATCTGCACCAACTTGGAATACATGGTCGCCCACAACGTTGAAGCCATACTTGCGATAGAAGGCAATTGCCCGCGGATTGTGCTCCCATACACTTAGCCAGAGTGCATCTGCTCCTTTGAGAGCCGGCGCAGCAAGAACCGCAGACATGATTTCATGCGCGATTCCTTGACCGTGCCAATTCGCTAAGACGTAAAGCCTATGGAGCTCTGCCGGGTGTTCAGCACGAACAATCCGCTTCGGAGAGTGCAACCGAACCTGGGCGAAAGCAACCAGTTCCCCATCATGATCTACAACGATGGTGACGTAGTTGGGATCACGAACTTCTTGAAGTTGAATGTCCTCGCCAAAATTTGTTGCGCAATGGTGGTCGATATCAGCGGGACTGTTCTCCGCAGCAAACGTTTCTCGAAATGTACGCTCAGCTAGGCGAGCCAATGTATCGGCATCTGCTGAGGTTGCTGCTCTGAGAATTGGCACTTGGCTTCTCCTGCTGCCTAATATGCTTCACATTACCGGCAGTTAAAAGCAGAGCGATGAGGAACGGGGAGCGGTGCTTTTTACTGTCCGAGTGCATGTGATTGTCGGGTAAATTTTCATCATATTGCCCTCTGAATTACAGAGATAATTTTATCAATATCAGCCAACGGATTTGCTGCAACTGATCTAAGCCATTTCTCGTCCTCAAGAACACACGTAGAAAACATACTCTCAGATAAACGTTGATAGAGCTCGTCGGTAGTCATAGTGAGAGGACGGAATACTGTAACGCCTGTTGTTGGCGGTGCCCATAGATAAATACTATCTTCTTTGCTCAATTCGGCTGCAAGCATAGCTGCCATAGACATTGCGTGATCGATACGATCAGAAATACCCTTTCTGCCCCATGCAATCATAGTTGCCAGCAGCGGTATTGCAGATGCGCCGCGAGAACCCTGAACTCCGATATTTGGAGCTGTTAAGTAACCGCCACCAAAACTTATTTGTAAAAGTCAAAGACCTCCCGGACAGTCAGCCCTCTCGGGTCAGTGATTATTAGGCGGCCTCCTTTGACAATTCTTCTCGACGTTTTTTACCAAGCTCAAATGTCTCGATTGGCCGCCGGCCCTGA
>Ga0209260_10000700_pt1 | contig 9746 bp, 7 predicted proteins | sample WorMetTypGCAVOLI_FD_187421 | JGI IMG/M metagenome (GOLD analysis project Ga0209260, IMG submission 187421) | Marine gutless worms symbiont microbial communities from Max Planck institute for Marine Microbiology, Germany - Olavius algarvensis... ...
CGACCGCCTTGATGCGGTCGGCCTCGCGCTTATCCCGCGTGCGGCGATGCGCCGCACGCAGTTCATCAAGCTGTTCCCTTGACAGGCTGTAGTCCAACATGGCGCTCATGATTCCTTTTCTCTCAACCGACTACCCTACTTTCTTCAACGAAAGAATCATATGAGAATAGTATATACAGTTGAAAGTCACCACGTCGCTCCCACCACTCCTTTGTCGTCTCTTGGTTTCCAGCAACAACAACGTCACGGCTTCGCCAAGCTGTTAGGTAACTCGGAATCGATGTTTCGATATACACCTTTGGTTTCAAAATATCGGAGAAATAGGAACAAGCCACGTTTTATCACCTACACAACCAACTTTGTCTGCCTATCATCCGGCTTTGGTTTCTAAGGGAAGCCCCAATAATGATTGTCGGCAAAGAGGTCATGGCGCTTCGATGCAAAAGAGCCGATTATTTGTAATATTTCGTTCATTCAGTATTCTTCGAAGGCATAACAGATACACTCGACTACCAACTATTCACAACTTCGACCCCATCGGACAGGGGGCCTGGGTGCGGGTTGCGATGACGCGGGTGAATTTCCGGGCATAGGCTGCCATGTCTTCCTCGGTGCGCAGCTCGGTGGCGCACACGAGCAGCGCAGGATCGAGTTCGGGGTAGTGGGGCCCGAGATCGAAGCCGCCGAGGATGTTGTGGGCGGCTAAGGTGCGTAACAGGTCCGCGGTGGGGAGGGGGAGCCGCAGGGCCCGCTCGTGGAAGACGGGGCGCTGGAACAGGGGCTCGACGCCGGGTATCTCGCACAGCAGGTCGCTGAGCCGCGCCGTGTTGGCATGGCACGCGCTCGCGACTTGTTCCAATCCCTCGGCGCCCAGCAGGGCCATGTGGATGGTGGCGGCGGTTACCGCCAGCCCCTGGTTGGTACAGATGTTGGAGGTGGCCTTGGAGCGACGGATGTGTTGCTCGCGGGCCTGCAGGGTCAGGGTGAAGCCGGGTTTGCCTTCTCGGTCCAGGGTGCGTCCGGCGATGCGTCCGGGGAGCTGTCGCACCAGGGGTTGCCGGCAGCAGAGGAAGCCGGCGTAGGGACCGCCGGAGGCCAGCGGTAGCCCCAAGGGTTGGGCCTCGCCGCAGGCGATGTCCGCGCCGCGCTCGCCCCACTCTCCGGGTGGCGACAGGAGGGCCAGGGCGACGGGGTTGACTACGCCGATCACCAGGCTGTCATGCTGGTGGGTCCAGTCGGTGAGGGCGTCTGTTTCTTCCAGGACGCCGAAGAGGTTGGGTTGGTTGATGACCAGTGCGGTGAATTCCCGGTCTTCGAAGGCCGCAAGCTGTTCGAGGGCGGTGTGTCCGCCGGTCCGGTCGAAGGGGATCTCCACCAGCTCGATGTTCCGCGGGCCGACGAGGGTGCGCAGGGTGCTGCGATAGGCGGGGTGCAGGGCCCTGGGGACCAGCACCCGGCGCGGCTTGCCCTTGCGATTGGAGCGCACGGCCATGAGCACTGCCTCGGCCAGGGCCGAGGCGCCGTCGTAGAGGGAGGCGTTGGAGATGTCCAGGCCGGTCAGGGCGGTCATCATGGACTGGAATTCGTAGAGTACCTGCAAGGTCCCCTGGCTGGCCTCCGCCTGGTAGGGGGTATAGGCGCTGTAGAACTCGCCCCTGCCGGCGATTTGCCAGACCGCCGCCGGGATGTGGTGATCGTAGGCGCCGGCGCCGATGAAGCAGAGGGGCTGGCCGTCCTGCCGACTGCGCTGTTGCATCAGGCGGCCGATTTCCATTTCGGAGAGGGCCGGGGGTAGGTGCGGGAGGTTGGTTGCCGCGAGGTCCGGGGGGATCTCGTCGAACAGGTCGTCGATCCGCTCGACGCCGATGACCGCCAGCATGGCGGCTACTTCTTCTTTGGTGTGGGGGATGAAGGGCATGGGATTTCAGGGGCCCGAGGGCCTAAGAGACTGCCTTTTTAGACAGTTTCTATGAAAAAACACCTTTTAAAACAGAGGGTTAATTTTATCCAATCTGCCTATTTTCAGGGAATTTCTAAAGTGAGTTCCTAGACAGCCTCTAAGCCTCTTCCGCCACGAGGGTTTGGTAGCCGGTCGCATCCAGCAGGCCATCGGGTTGCGAGGCATCGGACGGCCGTAGCTTGAACAGCCAACCCGCGCCGTAGGGGTCGTCGTTGATGGTCTCCGGGGCATCGTTCAGGGCTGGGTTGGTCTCCGTGACCTTGCCGCCGAGGGGGCTGTAGATGTCGGAGGCCGCCTTGACCGATTCTACGACGGCGCAGGCCTCCATAGCGTCGAGCCGGCGCCCCACTTCCGGCAGCTCGACGAATACCAGGTCGCCCAGTGCGTCCTGGGCATGGTCGGTGATGCCGACCGTTACGGTGCCGTCACCGTTGTTCCGTACCCACTCGTGTTCTTTGGTGTATTTGAGGTCTTCAGGTGTATTGCTCATGTTCCGTTCCCCGGTTTGGTGATGGATGAGGCGGATTTCATCAAGTATCCTTGAGGGACCTAAATCTTTACAAATGAGTCAGGTTTGTGCACTCCCAAGGGGGCAGTTGTCAGCCTGCACCCTGTCCTCTGCACCCTGCACCCTGCACCCTGTCCTCTGCCGCCTGCCTGTCGGCAGACAGGTCCCTGGCGCGCCTTATCTCGACTCGTCGGTCTGAGGCGAAGCCTCGCTAGTACAGATGCTCTCAACTACTGGTAACATTGAACGCGCAGGATCCTCAGAGAAGATTCAGCCGCAAATCAACGCCAATGAACGCAAATCGATCAGGAACGGTGGATAAGGATGAGTCAATAGAGTTGTTCCTGTAGATAACTTTCTGATATATAAGAATATTATTAGATTAGACAGGCCAAATTGAGAGCAAAAAGAACCGGTTCGTTAATGAATCAGTTCTTTTTGCTCTCAGTCGGCTCATGAAATTTATAAATATCAGAGAGTTATCAACGGGAACAAGTCTAATATCGACCCATTTGCGTTGATTTGCGTTCATTTGCGGCAAAATAATTCCCAATGGCAGAATCGGATCGATGTTATCGGTATTTGCGCGCAGGTGTACTAGAGGTCGATACACGGTTTTCCGTTGCGCACGAATGGCGGCTTCACGACCCGCGCCGGTACGGCCCGGTCGCGGATCAGCACCCGGCATTCCGCGCCGATGTCCGGCGCAACCCTGGCGAAGGCGATGGACCGCTGTAAGGTCGGCGCGAACCCGCCGGAGGTGATTTCCCCTACCGGCTCACCACCGCTGAGTACTTTCTGATGCCCGCGCAGCACACCACGATCGGTCAGCAGCAATCCCACGAAGCGTCGCGGTCCGCCCTGTTCGCGCTGGGCCTGCAAGGCGCTCCGGCCGATGAAGTCCCGGTCGGCGGGTTCCCAGGCGATGGTCCGGGCGAGTCCGCTTTCGAGGGGACTGACGGTCTCGTCCATGTCCTGACCGGAGAGGTTCAGGCCCGCCTCCAGGCGCAAGGTGTCCCGGGCGCCGAGACCGCAGGGCGCAACGCCGGCCTGCTGTAGACCTCGCCAGAGGGCGGGGGCCTCATCGGCGGGACAGATGATCTCGTAGCCGTCTTCCCCGGTGTAGCCGGTGCGGCTGACGAACCAATCATCCTGTTGGGCGGCCCAGAAGGATTTTAACTCGAGCGACCACTCGCGCAGCTCCTCGGGGAGCCGGTCGATTGCCTTGGCGCGGGCGTTCGGTCCCTGGACCGCGATCATGGCCAGGTCCCGTCGCGGCCGAATGGTGACGGCCAGGCCGGCGGTATGATGCCGCATCCAGGCCAGGTCCCGCTCGGCGGTAGCGGCATTGACGATGAGGCGGTAACGGCCGATCCCGCGGATGTAGAGGATCAGGTCGTCGATGATGCCGCCCCGCGGGTTGAGCATACAGCTGTAGAGGGCCTTCACGGGCACCGTGATCCGCGCCGGGTCGTTGGCGAGCAGACGGCTCAGTAAGGTGGATGCGCCGCTCCCGTCGAGATCGATGACCAGCATGTGGGAGACATCGAACATGCCGGCATCCCGGCGGACCCGATGATGTTCCCGGACCTGGGAGCCGTAGTGCAGGGGCATGTCCCAACCGCCGAAGGGCACCATGCGGGCGCCCAGGGCTACATGCTCGGCAAACAGTGGGGTTTTGTGTCCCATCCGAATCTCTCCCGTATGTCTCGCCGGTGCGATTTTTCATTTCCGCAAGCTACACCCTGGGTCCGGCAATTGGAACCGCAAGGGCGCAATGGATGTCCAGTCTTCGCCAAGGTGTACGGGTACCTCCGAAAGATCATCTCCGTTGAAACAAGCGATTGGCCTGGGCAAGTGTGGATTGGGCAAAGCCGCTAGTACCCAGCGAGGCATCGCCTCAGACCGACGAGTCGAGATGAGGCGCGCCAGGGACCTGTCTGCCGACAGGCAGGCGGCAGAGAACAGGGTACAGGGTGCAGGGTACAGGGTACAGGCTGATAACTGCCCCCTGACAACTGATAACTGCCCTCTTGGGAGTGCACAAACTTGACTCATTTGTAAAGATTTAGGTCCCTCAAGGAATCCTAGTTTCAATCAATATTGCACATTCGAGGCTACCGAATCCTTCCTGAGTAGAACCACGAATCAACACGAATACACGCGAATCGACACCAATCAGGATTCGTGTTAATTCGTGTGCATTCGTGGTTCTTCTGGCAAAATGCTCTGAAACGAGGTATTCGTACACGTAAGCGAAAGTCATGATGCTGTCTTTTCCAGGGCGCGAGTGGCTTCGCCGGGTAGCTCTCGGCAAAACAAAACCACTAGTACAGATGCTCTTAACTACTGGTAACATAGAACGTGCAGGATTCTCAGAGAAGATTCAGCCGCAAATCAACGCCAATGAACGCAAATCGATCAGGAACGGTCGATAAGGGCGAGTCAATATCGACCCATTTGCGTTGATTCGCGTTTGCCTTTGCGGCAAAAGATTTCCCAAGGGCAGTATCGGATCGATGTTATCGGTATTTGCGCGCAGGTGTACTAGGAGAGTCCTCCCCCTGGGAGCGCCGCCTTCCAGGCGGCCGTTATCGGCAAAGTACCGTGGCTTCAGGAGTTCTCCTCGCCTTCCCGATCCTCCGCGCCTGCCCCAAGCCGGCAGGATGCCGGCGCTCCCAGCGTACCGAGGCTCCCGGCACACCGTCTTCCAAGTCGCCAAGATCGGCAATTGGCTTGGTCGCTTCAGCCAAAGGGCTCAGGCTGAAATTGTTGGGCACGGGCCATCCCTGGCCCTTTGCCCAACCTACCTTCCATGGCAACCGTTTGTTTCACCGGAGATTATCATTCGGGAGTCCTGAAAAGGACACGGAGCCTATGACCAACCGAATCCAAATGGGTATACTAATGGGTATACTAATGATGCCCCCTGACGCCGGGGTGTGGGATTCCGTTCCACGCCGTAGCGATCATGGCTACCCGGACGGATCCTGTTTGCGAGGGCGCTCGATGGATCATCCGGGGTGGCGGTCGGTGGGCCGCAAGGGGTCGGGTCGCCCCCGACGATCGAACGATCAATATACTTTATCAAGATAGCTGGAGCGATTATGGCCTGGAATGAACCGGGTGGTGGGAACAAAGACCCATGGAGCGGGAAGGGCCCGGATCAGGGACCGCCGGATCTGGATGAAGTGGTGCGCAAGCTGCAGGAGCGCGTGGGCGGGCTGTTCGGAGGGAAACCACCCCGCAAGCCGGGCGAGCCGGATGGGAATAACGGTTCGACCGGGTCGGGGGGCGGTATCGGGGGTAACGCCATCGCCCTGGGGGCGGCGATCCTGTTCGTCATCTGGCTGGCATCGGGCATCTACATCGTCGGGCCCGCGGAACGCGGCGTGGTGCTGCGTTTCGGCGCCTACAGCGGGATCACCGCCCCCGGACCGCATTGGCGGATTCCCTATCCGGTGGATGAGGTGCGCATGGTCAATGTGGACGAGATCTCCTCCTTTACCCACAAGGCCGCCATGCTCACCAAGGACGAGAATATCGTCGATGTGGAGCTTACCGTCCAGTTCCGCATCCAGGATGCGGCGGATTACCTCTTCCAGGATCAATCCCCGGAAAAGACCTTGCGCGACGCAACCGAGACGGTGGTGCGCAAGACCATCGGCGGCAGTCGCCTGGACTTTATCCTGACCGAGGGCCGTAGCGCCGTCGCCACGAGCATCCGCGAGCGCGCCCAAGCCCTGATCAATCAGTACAAGACCGGCCTGGAGGTCACCTCCGTGAACATGCAGCCGGCCAAGCCGCCGGAACAGGTCAAAGAGGCCTTCGACGATGCCATCAAGGCGCGGGAGGACAAGGAACGCCTGGAGAATAAGGCCGAGGCCTATGCCAATGAGATCTTACCCCAGGCCCGGGGCGAGGCCGCGCGCGTGCAGGCGGATGCCAAGGCCTACCGAGACCAGGTGGTCGCGAGCGCCGAGGGTGAGACCTCACGCTTTCTTGCCCTCCTGGCCGAGTACGAGAAGGCGCCCCAGGTGACCCGCGAGCGGCTGTATCTGGAGACCATGGAGCAGGTCCTCGGTCGGTCCAACAAGGTCCTCCTGGACGTGGAGGGGGGCAACAGTCTCATGTATCTGCCCCTCGATCAGTTGATCAATGCGGGTAATCGCCAGGGCGGCCAGTCGAGGGGACGGAAAAGCCCCGGCTCGCCGGCTGATCGGGAACCGACGTCGGCGCCCCGGCGCGAGGTGATTCGTGAACGGAGGTCTCGGCGATGAATCGAATCAAGATACTGCTGCCCATCGGGCTGGTCCTGACTACCCTGCTCATCTATGCGGTGACCTTCACCGTCAATCAGTGGGAGGTCGCGATCAAGCTGCGCCTCGGCGAGATCGTCGACAGCGAATATACGCCTGGGCTGCATTTCATGGTCCCGGTGCTGAATAACATCAAGAAGTTCGACGGCCGTATCCAGACCCTGGATTCCCGGCCCGAGCGCTTCCTGACCATCGAGAAGAAGGACGTGATCGTCGACTCCTTCGCCAAATGGCGCATCACCAACCCAGGGCAGTTCTTCCGCTCCACCGGTGGTGACAGCGGGCGCACCGCGCGGCTGCTCTCCGAGCGCGTCAACACGGCGTTGCGCGATGAATTCGGTAAGCGAACCATTCAGGAGGTGGTCACGGCCGATCGCCTGGAACTGATGCAGATCCTGACCAAGAAGGTAGATACCAACGCCGCTGAACTCGGGATCGAGGTGGTGGATGTCCGGGTCAAGAAGATCGATCTGCCGCCCGAGGTCAGCGAGTCGGTCTATCAACGGATGCGCGCCGAGCGCGAGCGTGTGGCGCGGGACCTACGCGCCAAAGGTGGGGAGGCCGCCGAGCGCATCCGTGCCGATGCCGATCGGCAGCGGACCGTGACCCTGGCCAATGCCTATAAGGAATCCGAGGAACTGCGCGGTGAGGGCGATGCCAAGGCCACCGAGATCTATGCCGACGCCTTCAACCGCAATAAGGACTTCTTCAGTTTCCACCGCAGTCTCAATGCCTACCGCAATACATTCGGCCAGGGAGGGGACATGCTGATCCTGCAGCCGGAATCAGATTTCTTCCGCTATTTCAAGGAAAAGGCCCCGGCCGGCAGCGATGTTTCCCCGACCCCGGACCAGGCCTCCGCTCCCAGGCGCCGGCCGGTGGAGGAACCGGTAGCGCGCACATCCGGGCAACCACGGGGGGTTGCCCCTACGGACTTCTCCGCCCCGATACCCGAACAACGCCGGGTTTCCAAACCGGCGCCGGTTGGCGTAACGCCGTCGGTGCGCCAGGGGTCTCCGGCAACTCTTGTCGGATCGGGAGCCACGTCCGCGGTTGCCGCTACGGATTTTTCCGCTCCGATCTCCGACCAACAGCGGGTTTCCGAGCCGGTGACGCCGGCGGCGCGTTGGGAACCGCCAACCGCCGTTGGCGTTGGAACCGGCCCCACGGATTTCTCCGAGTAGTCGCAGCCCTTGACACATCGGTGTTCGACGCCCTTCGGTTTCTCCTGGTTCGGAGCTTGGGATGTGGCACGATCTGCTCGTAGCCTTTGCGTTACTGTTGGTCATCGAGGGTGTTTGGCCCTTCCTGAGCCCGAGTGGTCTGCGGCGCACCTTGCAGCTGATGGCCGAGCAGGACGACCGCTCACTGCGCAACGCCGGTCTGATGAGCATGTTGCTGGGTGTCGTGCTCTTGTACTTAGTGAATTAAGGCTCGGGCATGCACGAGGAACGCTGGCTGTTACCCGCCGGAATCGAGGAAATCCTACCCCCGCGGGCGCGCGTGATGGAGTCTCTGCGCCGCGAGCTGCTGGACCTTTATGAAAGCTGGGGTTACGAATTCGTCATCCCGCCGTTCGTCGACTATCTCGATTCCCTGCTCACGGGTACCGGGCGCGACCTGGACCTGCAAACCTTCAAGTTCACCGATCAGTTGAGCGGCCGGATGCTCGGTGCCCGTGCCGATATGACGCCGCAGGTGGCGCGTATCGATGCCCATCATCCGCGCAGTGACGCGCCGACCCGACTTTGTTACCTGGGGACCGTATTGCACGCCCAGGGGGGTGATTTTGCCGGTACCCGCAGCCCCTTGCAGATCGGGGCCGAGATCTATGGCCATGCGGGTATCGAGAGCGAGGTCGAGATCCTGCGCCTGGTTCTGCTGACGCTGAAGACCGCGGGCATCCAAAACCTCTATCTGGATCTGGGCCATGTCGGTATCTTCCGCGGGCTCGCGCGTCAGGCGGGTCTCGACGAGCAACGGGAGATGGCCCTGTTCGATGCCCTGCAACGCAAGGCCGTACCCGAGATCGAGTCCCTGATCGACCAGTACCGATTGAGCCGGGTACCGGCGGACATGATGCTGGCCCTGGCGATGCTCAACGGCGACGACGCCCCGGAGCGGGCGGCAACCGAGCTGGCGGCGGCCGATCCGCCGGTGCGGGCCGCCATCGATCACCTGCGGCGACTGGCCGACGAGACGCGCAAATGGCTGCCGGATGTGCCGGTGCATTTCGATTTGGCGGAGCTACGGGGCTACCACTACAAAACGGGCGTGGTGTTTGCCGCCTTCGTGCCCGAATGGGGCCGGGAGATCGCCCGCGGCGGGCGTTACGACGACATCGGTCGGGTATTCGGGAAGCCCCGTCCCGCCGTCGGCTTCAGCACCGACCTCAAGTGTCTGCTGCGCCTGGGTACGGGTATCGACAAGCGTTATCCGCGTGCCCGGAGGGTATTCGCGCCCTGGTCCTCGGACCCGGACCTACAACGGGAGATCCAGCGTCTGCGTCGGGAGGGGCGGCAGGTGATCACGGAACTGCCGGGACAGAATAAAGGCGCGCGGGAGTTGGGGTGCAAAGAGCGCCTGGAGCGTGCGGACACCGGCTGGGTGTTGGTTGCTGTCTAGGAGACCGCGCGAGGTTGCGTTGGGGCGGTAGTGTTTTAACTTCGTTGATTCCGGTGGGAGGGTCCATTAGAGTTGTTCCCTTTGTAATATGACCTAAATCTTGCAAGTAGCCTTCGGCACGGGGTAACCACCCATTCGGGACGGAGTTGGCGAGGTAATCTGTTCACTCGGTGCTGCTGTGGGACCCGAATGTTAGCCGAGACAGTAGACTTGTTCCCGTTGATAACTCTCTGATATTTATAAATTTCATGAATCGACTGAGAGCAAAAAGAACTGATTCATTAACGAACCGGTTCTTTTTGCTCTCAATCCGGCCTGTCTAATCTAATAATAT
>Ga0209260_10000702_pt1 | contig 9736 bp, 6 predicted proteins | sample WorMetTypGCAVOLI_FD_187421 | JGI IMG/M metagenome (GOLD analysis project Ga0209260, IMG submission 187421) | Marine gutless worms symbiont microbial communities from Max Planck institute for Marine Microbiology, Germany - Olavius algarvensis... ...
AAATCATACTGTCCAATCCTGTGAAATTTTGCCTGAGAAGTACTGGCAAAAGTCGCAATATTTTAAAGAGATATTGTCAGTCCCACTTGCATTACTTCTCACGGCCAATGTGGAGGCGATACTGAAAAAAGTATTGCAATACTGACACCGTTGTAATTACGCGTACGATTGTGATTATTTTATTACTTGGAAACCGTTTCGTGTAAACGTTTAAATAAAAATTCTAGATAGCCTCCTCACTAGAGAATAGCGGCTATGATGATGCGTTAATTTCGGCGTCAATCGAACTTATAAATCAGCGACATAACGACTGGCAGGCCGACACCAATGACACGGGCAGACTGATATCGTGGAGGGCGGGGGAGAGTGGGGAGAGGGAACACCCCCTGGGAAATGGGTTTAACATGCCTTGGCGGTCGTTGCAAAATAACACGTCGGCCCAGAACGTCTGTTCCGCCGTGTGGGACGTTCTGATACCCCTCTCCGGTCTCTGTTTTGGGACACTCGGGTACTTACTTTACTTAGGGGGGCGCTAACGGTGATAATAGCGGCAGAATCACAGTCTGAACGGTAGTTCAGACAGTGTTAACGGCGACCTTCAATTCCTATGGGGATAGGCAAATTTCAACCCCCCACAAAATCAATACCCCTGAACCGATCGACAAAAAATTCGGCACAATTGATTACGTCCGCGAGGGGACCTCCTATACCAAATTTGGTAGAAATCCATTCACTGGGGGCTTCTGGGCAAATGGGTGAAATATAACAAAAATTATTTTTATTTATTTATTTATTTATACCTTTTTTTTTTCTTTGATCAGGCTACAGGTCAGACCCGTGGATGGATTTTTACGCGCGATAGCTCAAAAGACGTGAAATCACACAAGGATGTGCCTTTTGGGGGTTATAAAACTTAAATTTAATTTTAAACCCCCATTTATCCCCCAAAACCGTCAAATTTTGGCCCAAAACGGGACTTAGTTTTTTTCGCCTGAAAATGCTTAACAATGGGGGCGCTCAGGAGTAAACTACCCTTAATCATCATCGTAGCCCCATAAAAGTTGCATAGTGAATAGACAAATCAGGGTCGGAGATTCCAAATATGACATTTTCGACTAGAAATTTTGACCCCTTGACCCCATTAGCCCCCAAATTCCCAAATTTTGCTACACAAATATGGCTTTTTCGCTTGAAACACACTGTTGCCGTCGTCACACATGCACATGTGCTACAAAATTTTTACACCACTTGGGTACTGGGTGTTGCTTGCCAAAAAACAACGTTTAGGACCAAAATTGGAGGGGGGGGGGCTGGGCTAGGGGAGCATCCAAAAAATTTGGGACCCCCTACATAGTTCTGCAACCGTTGAAGCTAACAACTTCAAATTTGGTACACAAATTGGGTTTGGGACTAGCTTACCAAAAAACGAACTTTAGGACCAAAATTGGCGGGGGCCTGGACTAGGGGAGCATCCAAAAAAATTTGGGACCCCCTACTTATTTCTGCAACCGTTGAAGCTAGCAACTTCAAATTTGGTACACAACTTGGGTTCGGGACTAGCTTACCAAAAAACAACGATTTGGACCAAAATTGCCGGGGGTCTGGGCCAGGGGAGCATCCGAAAAAAATTTGGGACCCCCTACATATTTCTGCAACCGTTGAAGCTAGCAACTTCAAATTTGGTACACAACTTGGGTTTGGGACTAGCTTACCAAAAAACAACTATTTGGACCAAAATTGGCGGGGGTCTGGGTTAGGGGAGCATCCGAAAAAAATGTGGGACCCCCTACGTTTTTTTGCAACCGTTGAAGCTAGCAACTTCAAATTTGGTACACAAATTGGGTTTGTGACTAGCTTACCAAAAACGACGTTTAGGACCAAAATTCGCGGCGGTCTGGGCTAGGGGAGCATCCAAAAAAAATTTGGGACCCCCTACTTATTTCTGCAACCGTTGAAGCTAGCAACTTCAAATTTAGTACACAACTTGGGTTCGGGACTAGCTTACCAAAAAACAACGACTTGGACCAAAATTGGCGGGGGTCTGGGCCAAGGGATCATCCAAAAATTTTTGGGACCCCGTACGTATTTTTGCAACCGTTGAAGCTAGCAACTTCAAATTTGGTACACAACTTGGGTTTGGGACTAGCTTACCAAAAAACAACTATTTGGACCAAAATTGGCGGGGGTCTGGGTTAGGGGAGCATCCGAAAAAAATGTGGGACCCCCTACGTTTTTTTGCAACCGTTGAAGCTAGCAACTTCAAATTTGGTACACAAATTGGGTTTGTGACTAGCTTACCAAAAACGACGTTTAGGACCAAAATTCGCGGCGGTCTGGGCTAGGGGAGCATCCAAAAAAAATTTGGGACCCCCTACTTATTTCTGCAACCGTTGAAGCTAGCAACTTCAAATTTAGTACACAACTTGGGTTCGGGACTAGCTTACCAAAAAACAACGACTTGGACCAAAATTGGCGGGGGTCTGGGCCAAGGGATCATCCAAAAATTTTTGGGACCCCGTACGTATTTTTGCAACCGTTAAAGCTACCAACTTCAAATTTGGTACACACATTGGGTTTGGGACTAGCTTACCAAAAAACGACGTTTAGGACCAAAATTGGCGGGGGTCTGGGCCAGGGGAGCATCCGAGAAAAATGTGGGACCCCCTATGTATTTTTGTAACCGTTGAACCTAACAACTTCAAAGTTGGTACACACAATGGGTTTGGAAGTAGTCTACCAAAAAACAACGTTTAGGACCAAAATTGGAGGGGGTCTGGGCTAGGGGAGCATCCAGAACAAATTGGGACCCCCTACCTATTTATGCAACCGTTAAAGCTAGCAACTTCAAATTTGGTACACAACTTGGGTTTGGGACTGGCTTACCAAAAAACAACGTTTTGGACCAAAATTTGCGGGAGTCTGGGCCAAGGGAGCATCCAAACAAAATTTGGGACTCCCTACGTATTTCTGCAACCGTTGAAGCTAACAACTTCAAATGTGGTACACAAATTGGGTTTGGGACTAGCTTAGCAAAAAACAACATTTAAGACCAAAATTGGAGGGGGTCTGGGCGAGGGGAACATCCAAAAAAAATTGGGACCCCCTACTTATTTCTGCAACCGTTGAAGCTAGCAACTTCAAATTTGGTATGCAACTTGGGTTTGGGACTAGCTTACCAAAAAACGACGTTTAGGACCAAAATTGGCGGGGATCTGGGCCAAGGGAGCATCCGGAAAAATTTTGGACCCCCTATTTATTTCTGCACCCGACTGAAAAATTGGTACACAACAGGTTTACCTTGCCAAACACAAGTTTTAGGACCAAATTAGGTCGGGTCTGAATTAGGAGAGTACCACTTCCCTCCCCATTATGATGATGATGCAACTGTGTATTCTACGTGCCATCAAAAACTGATGGGTACCCAGATTAGTCTACTAAGTGGAATCAGACAAAAAATTTCAATGGAAAAAAACTAAAAACTGATTAGCATGATCAAGTCCGGTTACGATATGATACGATACGATAGTCTGTATTTAACGTGCAGCAAAAAGCTGACGGGTAGCCAGCTTAGTCCACCACACGGTTAGGATGAATGATTTGTGAAGGCAGTGCAAAAATACAATTTTGCTGTAATAACTCAGAAATGTAATAAAACTGCAAATATAAATGTAAAAAACTGCAGTTTATACACAAGTTAACGGCGAGTGACACATCTAAAACTGCAAAAATTACAAAAAGGTGATATTACTCAGCAGCACATTGACATTTAGGCGATGTGCTGATGGGGTAATCACCTTTTTGTAATTTTTGCAGTTTTAGATGTGTCACTCGCCGTTAACTTGTGTATAAACTGCAGTTTTTTTACATTTATATTATTATAGGTTTATTATTATTCACTATAATTAGTGTCGTTTATTATTTCTAACACTACGAGAAACCTGCTATCAATCCAAAAACGAGGTATTCATAGGATTATAATTTTTGCCGCGCGATGCTTTGCAAGCACGGCCTGGTTATGCGGTGTCTGTGTGTTTGTGTCTAACCGCGATTTCAAGGTATTATTCAACGTCAAATAACTAGAAAAAACGGTACAAGATAGCGTTATATTTACAATGGCCGACCAATAGAAAGTCGCATATGGTGTATCGAACGGCGCCATTTTCAATGACCTCTAACCTGGTTTTCAAGGTAACGCCATTCTTTGACACTGAATATCTCCGAAATGGCGAAACATACGGACATAGTTACTATGGAAGGCGAATAGGAAACCGTACCCAAGCTTTCAAATGGTACCACTTTCAATAACCTTCAGTGACCTATAACCCACATTTCAAGGTCACAATAGTATTCAACGTCTAATAACTCGACTACTACTAAGTCGTGTATGATCTATCCAATGGTTGCGTTTCCAGTGACCTTGAGTGACCCTTCACCTTGATTTCACGGTCACGGTGTAATATTTAAGCCTATAGATGCCCTCAGCTTATTGTGTGCGCAGCTGACGCGCGATCTGGTGGCGATAGCTAAGTTCTTACATATGAACTGGCAAAGAAAGGTTTGTGGTGTCTTTTATGCCTTTATTTGTACACTGACATTGATAAGTTGCAGTTAATTTTGTGTTACGCAATTAGTCCAGTTTGATACGTTTGTTCTGGTAGCCTGCCATGTTATCGTGGATCTATTCTGCAATTTGTTGTCAGATTACGATACGATAGTGGGGTATTTAACGTGCAGTAAAAAGCTGACGGGTATAGCCAGCTTAGTCTACCACACGGAGATTGTGGCAGTTACTAAAGCTAGAGCACAGCAACAAGCAGTTACAACCTAAAACATTATTTTACGTAAGTGAAATTTAAGTTTGTGAAAAGGTAGAAAGAACAATAATCTAAAAGAGAAAGCACGGACACTAAAAATTACTAAAGTTTAATATACATGCACTGTGTTCCCAAAAAAAGATGTGATCACATTTTCGATGATAAGTTGAAGTAGAACTATCCGTTTATAAAGATTTTTGGCACACTTATTATTAAGGGTATAGGCCATCGACAGGTATTTTTAGTTTTTCACCTTACCTATTTCGTGCAGCTACTTTACTTTGGGAAACTGTCGAGACCTAAATATGATGAATTTAGCCTTAAATTGCTGATTTTCTCAATGCTACAATACTAGGATATTAACTGCCAAATTGTCATCATATTATTTTGCTTACTCATTATACAACTTACGGTTTATAATAGAACAATAAGAAGATTTATTGCAGACGATAACGTTGTTTATCAGTGAGTGAGACAGGAGATACGATTGGCTTCAGACAACAGCTGAGCAGTGAGCACGACATCATTTGCAGCATGTGAGCTGGAGATCACGGTGAATTATTTTTCTGTATACACTTGAACAGAGAATGACAGTTTCATGCGAAATCTAACAAGCTGACCGATGCCTTTTTGGCTTGTCTTCCTGACTGAGCACAAGGTCCTTCACTGCAATCACTGCTACGCGACGATCGCGGTCTACCGCTGCCTGCATGGTTGCGGGACAATTGAACATCTTTATTCACCAGATAACTGGTAGCAAACAGTAAACAAACTAAACTACCTTAACTATAGAAAATTAAAAAATTCCACACGGAAAAACTGTCAATACATTTGACTCCAGTTTTTCTTTACGTCTTAACAGCACGACACTGGGAAGTTGAAATGAGAACTGTTCTCGACAGGCATTGACAATTTCTATATTATTGTACCCGTCTTGTTGCTTCTCTTCAGCTGACTATCGATGCTTCCAACTTTCCAACCCTTGTCGGGCAGTTCACTCGACAGCCTTCGTGCACCATACTGCTTTGACAGATAGAGATTTCTAATCAGAATCATATCCTCCTGTGAAATTTTAATGATTTTGTTTAATTTTTGCTGATATTTAGGTCTTGACAATTTCACAAGGTAAAGTATCTGCACTAAATAGGTGAGGTGGGAAAATAAAAACACCTGACGATGGCCTATACTCTTAATAATATGTGTGCCAAAAATGTTTGTAAATGGACAGTTCTACTTCAACTTATCATCATAAACGTGGTCACATGTTTTTTGGAACACAGTGTAGTTATGAAAAACTGGCATAATAAAAATTAACATTAACAATTTAAAAATCATCGGCTAATAATGCTCTACTCTGTATTCACAAATTAAGTGCAGGCATGATGACAAAACAATATGTTCACCATGTCCAGACGGTTATCGATCTCTGCGCTATCAGTGATGTAGGGGGGCCTAGTTCTCGAGGCGTGTCGAGGCCAAATATTATGGCCTTGGCCTTCGCCTTGAGAGCTACACTAACAATGTTTAGCGCCACCCTCAAACTCATGCAAGATAATTAATAATATTGGTTATAATACTAATAATTTATCTGTTATTACCATGAATAAATAAATATAATATAAGCAAAAGCAATCGAAATTTAGTTCGCCTAAACGTTACGGTGACGGACACTTCCCCATGGACAACCCCCTCGGACATGTTCCCCCGACATTCCCCGCCCGTACATTTCCCCCTCCCTTTTTACATGGTGCAGGACATTCCCCATACAACCACCACCATGCGGCAATCTATATAAAGCGATCTGTCGTTAACGTGTACAAAACTGATAGCGGCTAGGGTCAGGAATATGGGTTAGTGTCAGTTTTCTAAAAATTCGCCTCACGGGTCGGCTAGGGTCAGGACCGCCGTCGTCGGTCGATTAGGGATAGAGTCAGGACCCAACGTCGTGGGTCAGTTATGGTAAAAAAAATGCGGGTTACTGCCAGTTTTCAGTTGCGGTAGACCGCTTTATATAGATTGGCTCATGGTGATAGTGGTGGTAGGGGCGGAATGTTGTACACCATGTAAAAAAGAGGGGGGAATTATCCGGGCGGGGGAAATTACGTTGGCCTAAAAGCTGGTACTAACCCGTACTCCTAACCTTATCCTACCCACGAGGCGGGATCCTGATCCCAACCGACAATAAAGAGAGTTACGGGACCGGGGGATATTCTCTAGAGGGTAATCTCCGGGGGATGCCTCAAGGGAAGGGGCTCCGGTTACCTATAGGCTTATTAGGCCTATATACTATAACACAACACCAAATACTCAAGCAAAGTAACGGACAGACTGTAGTTTCAAGTTTTATATTACACTCCAGTGAAAAAGAGGTTTTTTGAGATCACTATGTCACAGTAGAATAATTTATAGTGTGACCCCACCAACAAATTTTAAAAGTCGCTAACTTTGCACTTGCTAGCTTGAGCATGATTTCTACTTTGCTGAAGGTAGATTGAACTACATGGTGTGCCAAAAAATGAGACTCGCACAATCTTGATTATGTTGTAGAGTTTCACTTAAGTATATTACAACGATATTTAACATGGCTATTCTGTTGGCCTCAGCTGTCAAACGCGTACATAATTTACCACCTCACTTTAGTGATGTTCCTACACTACCTGATATTACCCAAAAAACCGAAAACTTGTGTTGTCTTCCTCTCAATAATGTGACTATCTCGGATGTTGGTGTGTAGGTGGCTCTGAAAAGAGCCGGTTGTGTGTGTGGATCACAGTGCATGATGGGTGTTTGAAGTGACGTCTCTTTGCCTTTACACGTGCACACGGCCGTGTTTGCCACTGGTCAATGGCTTAGTCGATGATACCCTGAAGAATAAGGTCCCAACTCCCAAGTGTCAATACTTCAGCTCGTCAATGTCGCGTTTCTGTTTTTTGTGTAATGTCAGGTAGTGTAGAAACATAACTAAGATAAGGTGGCAAATTATGTATTCATTTAATAGCTATAAGGGCTAACGCCATCAGGATATTACGTGCTAAATTTCAACTGTACAAGACATCCAAGATTACGCGAGTCTCAATTTTTGGCACACATTGTATAAGTCAACCAGTAAATGCAAAGAACTAGTGAAGTAAAGTTCGATGAATTATAGCGGTTCCAGTGCAAGCAAGAAGGGCCGTGTCCAATAGCGGACCGGTACATGGATAGGTTCACGTTTTGAGCCATTTTTCGGCTGTGAGCCAATGAGAATCTTTATTCACCATAAAACGGCAGCAATGTAAAATGAAAAAAAAAATTGAAAAAAGTAAGGAAACTTAACTAATGCTTAAATTAATAACAATTAGTTACATTATCATGTTTACACAGAACAGAATTAAACAGTATTTACTTTACTTTCAAATTTCACCACACGTTTTGCCAGTTGGTGACGAGGTAATTCAAACGAGAAAAACTCTTTGACAAGCTTTAACAGTATGATAGACAGAAAAAAATGGCTCGAAAACGTGGACATTGGCACGCTCTAGCTCGGCTGTCGTAGAGAGGCCGCGCAATGCTTCATGTCATTGAATATTTCACTAAGTCACTCAACGTGATTCGACATGACACCCTTGAGTAGGGCGTGTGTAAGACGCTATTGGTATTCAACTGTAACTCTGTATGTATTTTGTACCGTTTCTGAAATTCAGCATCAAATAATAACGTGACCATGTGCGTTTGAAGTCACTCGAGGTGATTGGTAAATTGCACCATTCTAGATTGCATAGGTTCCTACTTGCGTTCTAATAGTAACTATGCCCTATTTTGTACCATTGCCGAGACAGAGCGATATAGGCTATTGTTGAAATGGCGATTTGTTCATACCGACTGCATTGATTTAGGCTCCACTGCATTCGACTCTCCCGTTAGAGGATCCCCGTCGTAATATAATGTGTGGTACGGAAAAACTAGAATGGTGTGGCTACCCGATGGTGAAAAAGTTTAACGATAAAGGTAAAGGTAAAGGTAAAATTGGTATAGCGTCTAGTCGTGAAACCTCTAAGGCACTCGGATAAGTTTAGGTGTTTTGACACAATACCGGCGTGTGATAGACAGATGGACGCACAGCCTCTGTATATTCGGACCTGAAGGCGCTATACAAATGCGTTATTGTTATTATTATTATTGTTATCATTTATAATTTATAAGCGCATCTTAAATTGCGACGCCATAGTCAGCGCTTACGTAGAGGATGGTGCGATGTCATTCTCAAGTCACTCTCGCAATCAGCAGCTGAGATCTACGCATTAATAATGTTATGCAGACTGCCGGACGCTGGTTACGGCTGCAGCGGCAGCGACTTCGTCCCAGGCAAGCAACGGACGCGGCGGTGGGTGACACGAACATCTGATAAACTCTCGCTTTGCGGCAGGTGTGGTAGCGAGACTGGCTTGCACGGTGGGCTGGCCGCCATGCAGTGAGTGGCAGCCCACTGGACAGCTGTCAGCTCCTACTGATGCTATACTGCCAGTCACTAAGTTACGTAACACGTCCATAATGTGGCATGCACATGTCTCTGTGCAGGCAGGCAGACAGATAGTATCAAGCACAAAAGCCAACGGAACAATAATCAGCTATACAAATAAAAAGTGGCGGCTGCTGATCTCCCCAGACACCCCTAACAGATTCGATTCGAATGGAAATTTCCGATTGTAGGTCTCTACTTTTTGACCCTCCCTGTAGAAACCCTGTGAAATCTGTGCCCTGTGGAAAAGCTATTTGGAAGGCGAATGGTGGGTTTGTGTCAGTTTTACTGACGCACTTGTTTTACTGTATGTTTGTTTGTTTGTTCGGTCAACGATTTCTCAGCAACCCGCGGGCCGATTCACGCCAAATTTTGCATGCGGGCGTAGCCTGGGTCGGGACGTGTCTTCTCCCCTTTTGGGGGT
>Ga0209260_10000704_pt1 | contig 9698 bp, 7 predicted proteins | sample WorMetTypGCAVOLI_FD_187421 | JGI IMG/M metagenome (GOLD analysis project Ga0209260, IMG submission 187421) | Marine gutless worms symbiont microbial communities from Max Planck institute for Marine Microbiology, Germany - Olavius algarvensis... ...
TGTTGCCGGTAATTGTTTGTTTTTGGCGAAATTAACAACCACCCTACATACAAGGAGGATTTTTTTCAATGACTCGTTTTACAACTCATTATATGACTCATTCTAAACTCGTTTTTGGACAAGAGTGATTTCGAATATTTAATATTGTAAGATGTGACCCTCTTATTTTTCTGAAAAAAGTCAGGATATTTTTTTGGAGACTATTGAGTAAGGCCATATGACTTGACTGTGACTTCTTGGGGAAGTTGCGTCAATATTGAGCATTGTACTTTTATGAAATAGGGGAAGGACAAAATCTGTTGTCCCTTCTATTTCTTTGTCAGTGGTAACCTTCAAAAATTTTTTAAAAGGACTTTTTTCTGTGCGAAGCTCGATACGATAACCAGCATGATCCAGATCTCGAATATGAAATATATATCGAAAAAGTGGCCCACGGGTATTGCTGTACAAATTGCCGGTAAACGCTTTTCGAATACTTACTAACTTTCCGTCACATTCTCCAGTAGGCTCATGAAGGTTGGAAAATGTGGTCAACTTAAAGCATGGGTTTTTTACTAACTTAATATTACATTCTCGCACAGGTATCCACCAAAGCTCTGTATCATCTGCGTTCAAATCAGTGTGCACAATATTAGAGCCTGCTTGAATGGATGTGGTGTAAATATTTTCTCCCTCATGGGGCAACAATGGAAACAAACGGAAAACTACGCCTGCGATGTTGCCAGTAGCCCACAAGTAGAATTCGTCCGCTTCGGCGATAATCGTGTTTTCGTAATCCTTCCAATTATAGTCTGTTTCGTAAAAACGAGGAGTGTTCCCCCTTGGTAGCCCCCCGGTAAACTCTTGTTTTGAAAAATCACCTCGTATTGCTATGTCTTCGGCATAGAACAAAAATTGATCGAGCTGAACTTTTACATGCTCGATATGCTTATCATAGGCATCGTACATTTCCTGTGTCGGCTTATCTGCATCCTTTGCAGAAAGTTGATATGCAGCAAGCTGACACTGTAATCCCAGTATTTGAATATTAACCAGCCACTTGACGTAACACTGCAATTGGGTGAATGCTGTCCTCATGTCATTCGCAAATACTTTTGCATAGTACTGACCGAGGACCTGGATGGTTCCGCCCAAGGGGCCGGCAGCACCAGCAGCAAAAACGTGAAGCTCTTCGAGTAATGTACGAACAGATTTGGAAACTCCCTGTCCGCATACTGCCCGCTCCCAAGTGGCTATTCGTTTTTTTACTACATGGGCTGGAGTGTTGGGCCTGTTCGGGTTTTTGGTATAGGAAATAAGTTCATCATGAAGAGAAACGATAGAGGCAGCAATTTCTTTTATCACAATGTCAGAAGCCATCCATTTATTCAGGAACTCAACTTCTTTTAATGTGGTTTTGATTTCTGCGAGTTCCTGTTCGACCCGTCTCAAAGAATCAAGCATGTATGAGAGTTTTGAACTCATAATGTTCAAAGTAGCATTCATTTCATCCAATTTTTGGAGTATCTCTTCTGAATGATCACCATCGCCACCAAGGCCAACAATTGACATGACCGAAGTCATCGCCTTGCCGCCGAGGGCGCCAAGAGCGCCTTTAGCCAACTCAGTACCGATGTCTTTTTTTTCCATACTTTTTTGTTCCTTTCCATCGCAATATTTTTGGAACTTGAAAGGAATTGTGAATGGGGCCATCCTTTCCTGCTTGCGATTTAGTCGCTCAATTTCTATACCATTTTCGGGGCTCAATACAGAGCCTGGAGAATTTTTGGGGTCAAAGCCTGATTTTTGGCGTCAAAGCTTGAATAGTGAATTAAGCTTATCAAATTTAGTCTGTAATTTTCGGCTTTTGGCCGGTTCAAGTTTTGTTGAATTTACCGCGTGGCTGACTCCTGAATAGCTCAGACCAAATAAACTGCCGATTTTTTCATTCTTTAATTGACCGGTTTTCCAAATTCCATATAGCAGCAGATCACGAATTGCTTCCTCCTCACCGGACAGCATTTTTGCGTACACAAAGTGTTCGAGATCACATCCAAAATTTCGCTCTCCTCTTTCCAAATAATTTTTTGAATCAAATCTCTTGGCGACTTGCCGCTGCTGTGGCAAAGATAAATCCGGCTCTACGCCTGCATATTTCTTCCTTATTTTTTCTACAAATTGTTTCGAACCTAAAATTAAACCATGCCGCTAATCCTCGAAGAGATGCTTTTCTTAAGATGCATATTTTTGAACCTTCTCACGATAACTCCGATGGCAGTCTTGCCCGCCGGCAAATTGATCCAATATCAAATCGGTCGATAACCACTTGGGGAGTTGGCGGCCATAGGCATTAGCGCTGTAACTGCTCCAGCGATAGCTGGCTAAGCGGCGAACGATACCGGCTCTTAGCGGGTTGCGCTGAATATTGTAAGAAAGCTGCAGCATGTAAGCATCATTTTGGATGATAATGCTTTTGTACCGGCCCTGAAATAGATGGCCGCTTCGACATCTCCCCGACAGCATCTAAAAAACTGGTGCGATCCTTATCGTTGGTAAATATATCGCTGCGTTCATTGCCGCGTGATAGCAAGTGGTATAAAGCACCTTCGCATTCAATACGCCACGGTCGACTCAAAAAAAAGCAAATACCAATGAGGCTGACTTTTGTCAACTGTTATTCAGTAGAGTAGAACCTCGGTGCAGTGGCTGTAGGCGTCGGCGGCATCTCTGCCGATTTCCCGGCAGGCCTCAATCCGACAACCTTACCTTCCTTCCCTTAGTCCCCTCGTCGAACCGGACGTCGGGTTTTCCCCGGTACGGCTCACCGACGACCTTCCCCATCAGTTTATCAGTAACCGTTGTCGTTGAATTACAGTGATTAACCGAACTGGTATAATCCCAGTCGAACTATTAAATTGTTGTGGACCCTCCAGGTGCCCCTCGATCGATCACTGTACTTCCGCTTCAGGAATATTCGCAGCCGTTCGCGGACAAAAGCATTGAGCTTGCGAAGCCGCTTGAGCACCGGCCTGGTCGCCTTGTGATAATTGTTCCAACCCCTTATTACCGGTGTCAGTTCTTTAATCAACTCTTCCAGCGATAGACTATATCGTCGCCCAATAACTTCTCTTACTCGCTGCCTGATGCGTCCCATCGAACGCTCTGAAGGCCATAATGCGCAAAACTGCTTTAATTTCGAATTCTTTTTGCGCACCGCACACAGACGGAAATGGACACCGAGAAAGTCAAACCCGGCTTTAGCTCTCACCACACGCGTTTTATCCGGGTGCAACTTTAAGCCAAGACGCCCCAGCATCTGTTCCACCTGCTTCTTAACCTGCTTGCCGTTACGCCACAGCAGGATAACGAAATCATCCGCGTACCTGACCAGTGTTCCGGGGATTACCGACATCTGGAACATTTTGTCGAACGCGTGCAGGTAGATATTACTCAGCAACGGGGAAATTACCCCACCTTGCGGCGTACCCAACCCGTTCGTTTCAATATATTTGCCCTCTTCCATGACTCCGGCTTCCAACCACATGCGGATTAACCTCAGAACACGAGCATCCGCAATGCGACGCTCCACCAGCTCAAGGAGAATATCCTGACGAATATTATTGAAAAATCCCACTATATCGGCGTCAAAAACAACACGCTGACCTTTGAAAGTAATCGTTCGTTCTATTATGCGGATCGCGTCATGGGCACTTCGCCCCGGGCGAAATCCGTGAGAGCAATCAAGAAAATTGGTCTCGAATATCGGTTCGATTACTTGCTTGGTCGCCATCTGACAGACTCGGTCAAAAATAACCGGAATCCCCAACGGCCTTTTCTCGGCTTTGCCCGGTTTATCGATATAGCACCGCAGCACTGGCTGGGGACGGTACCGCTCGCTTTTCAGTTGCTCGCGGACTTCCGCCAGAAATTGATCCACACCAATTACATCCTCGATGTATTCAAAATCCTGCTTGTCGACTCCAGGCGCTCTTTTGTTGGCCTTCACTCGTCTCCAGGCCTCCCAAATCACATCTTCACGATAAATCTTATCGTAAAGCGCTCCGAATTTCCGATCCAGCGACTGTTTCGCTGCATGGGACAGTTTAGACTGCAAGTCAGAAACTTTATTGCGCACGTTAATAGCTCCTTGAGCACTCATGCCTTCTTACTGTCAACAGATAAAAATGCAACTTGCGGCATAAACCCATGATGATTCGGGACAGTTCAAGTTCCTAGCCCGGTTGCCGCACCGGTCCCCGACGGCTGCCGGTTGGGTTTTGTTAAAGCGGGGTCCCCGTCAACCCGCACATCATCCTCACCATCAAATCTATCCACTGTTCCGCATTTCAACTCACAACCCAAACGCGGTCGAAGTATGGCCCCACGCTCAAGACAGGTTATGTTGTCCTGCCCGTCATCACTTCCTGGCCACTCCGACTTCCCTACGCCCATCACTTCCATCTTGCCGGTTTCACCCGACTTGATAGCTGCTTACCGCAGGCGGAGTCCTGCGGAGACGCTGGGATCTCAGGTCTTCCCTCCATTATCTGTCACCGCATGCCGATGGCCTTACCCCGGGTCCCTACCAGGTGCTTGTGCCCTTTGCTTCCCTGATAGCGATGGCCTTCTCCCTGAATAGAGAGGATCGGCGCGTATCCCTGCTTGGCAGGGTTTATCCCGCAATCGGACTCTCCCAGCTATAGCCGTCCGATCAAAGCTTACGAGGCTGCACCATTCGCTTAACGCTACGGCCTGCGGTTTTGGCAAGCACCCCTGACTGGGTAAAACTCGCATATTCTGCGAGCCGTCTCGGTACCGTGTCGGGGCAAGTTCAGCCTGCGTGTTACCACACAAACCCGCCCCCAGCCTGCTTATCCAAAAGGGCAACTGATAAGACAACCTCCTTTCAGGTTGTTAGATAACGGTCTCGCGACCTCGTACCTATTCAAGCTTTGACCCATTTTTCCTACTTCTGTCTTGTTAGCCGAATCCCCACTTACGCGACCGTTCGCGTGGTGGTGTGAGAGGGGCGCCCAGCTATGGGCGTCCCTATCCCTATAGAAAGCAATACTACCTCTTATTCTTTAATCGGAGTTACTATCGGCACGTCGACTGTCAATGCCAAACCAATCCATGTCCAAGTTAAATATACCCCTTTTTTATAATTGAGGTTCATCAAATTAATTGCAGCAATTTCCACCAAGATCCACCCGGCCTGTATTGAGCACCATAATGCAGCAATAGCACCTATTCCCCATAGTACTGGATTCTTAGTGGATAACACCGCCTTAAATGCCGGTAACAAAATGTCCTTTGCAAGTTTAGGCGCCGACAATAGGCCACGATTAATTTCATCAATTGTGCTCGGGGGAAGATCTAACACAAGACCCCAACTATTTGTTCTAAACTTAGGACCTTGCTCATCTGGCTTAGTTTCAGGTGCTGTACTCACCAATGGTGTAGACATGGGCTCAACTCCGATACTTTCTCCCTTTCCGGCTGTAAGCGCCTTTAATTGGTTTTCTACGGCCTCTTTGAAATCCTCCTCAACCTCAATTCCAAGCGATCTCATGACTTCTAATGGATCTGTATTAATTCTTAATCTTATATCGTCATCTGTTTTAGCTTTCTCGGCCAAATCTACTAACCTTGACATTTTAGGATCTAGCTCTTAATAGAATATGGTGTCAAATCTTGATTAGTGATTTAATGGCTTATTTATTCACTAATCAAGACACGACCCCATATTCTCCAGTCTGCCCCTCTTTTCGTCCCCTAATTTTGTCTCATATCTTTCACTGCAATAAATGGCAACATTTGGCCTATCCTGTCGCATGGATCTGCGAGAAGCCGTCCATTTTTCGGAGATATGTCTCGCAGATATCACTGTTGTAGGGAAGGACAGCATAGGTGGAAATAAGTTGGGTAAAGTCCTTTTCCAATGCCTCGCTATTGTCGGCCTTTGTGTGCATCAGGTATGATCGCCATGTCGTCAGATATATTAACAATTCTAGCCAAAGCTTGCGCCAGGCCTTCAGGTTGCCGAGTTCAAGGTTCAGCCTGTGCTGCCGGGCATCGGATAAATCATTCGTCAACGTTTCTTCAACTTTCCTCACTTCCTCTTTTAACTCTTCGCACCTTTTTGCAATGTTGGATAGGCGTTTAGGAAACGAATTTTCCGTATAAATCTTGAATTCAGGATTTTCACAGGCCAACTGGGTGTCTAACTCGCCGATCATATCGTCAAAGTCGGCAATCAACTCCGCCCTGAAACCTTCCCGCACGTCGACGGTACGGATGCGCTGGCGGGCTTCCTTGAGCTTGCGTCGCAAGAGGTGGTGCCAGACCATAATCGGGTCGAGTTGTGTCAATTCTTCGGCACTTGCTACCATGACACGCAGATTGCGAATAAACTCGCGGGGCACACCCGCCGAGACGATGGCGGCAAGCTCGATCGACCTGTCTATGGATGGATTATCGCCCTCTTCGGGCCCGTATCCCGACGATTCGAACCGCTTGCGGGCGATGCTGACGCATGTCGGCAGGTTAAGCCGCTCCAAAAACATAACCTCGTCGAATGTGCTCTCGAAGATGTCACGCTCCTCGACGAACCGGCTTTCAAAGGCCCGCACCGCATCCTCAGAAATAGAGAGTATGTAGAAACAATTATCCTGGAACAAAGCCCCTTTTATTTCTCGCAGGACCTTGCCGACCTCATCAGTGTTGGTAATTTTGTCAAGCTCGTCGATGCAAATGATCAGCTTGGGGTTACCTGCTCGCGCTCTGAACACCTTTTGGACCTGTTTAATGTACTCCATGTAGTCGGCAGTAAGACCCGGAAGGGTCAGAGGCCGGCCTCTCATTTGCTCCGAATTTGAAATGGATGCCGATGAGCGGAAGATCGGCAGGTCAAATCGTCGACTTTGTGACCGCGTGATATCAAAGTCAAGGCGACGGATCTTTTCCTCGCTCATGCGGACCAGACCTGCTTCTGGTCCAAATCTTCGATATCTGGTATAGAGACGCCAAAAATATCGAAGCATCCAAAAGACAACCAGCGCGGCGGCTACGATCAGCACAATGGTCAAAAAGACGCTTGTCTTAAGGCTGCGGAACGTTTCAAACGTTGCTTGTGCGGATAACGCAGAGGTGAGTTTAGTCATAGGCGCATTCATATTTTTGCTGTAAAGCTCACCCGCATCCTTTCCGAAATACTCGTTAGTGTTGAGAAAGCCGGAAAAGTCCGAGATGGCATCCTTTACTTTCTGTGCAGCCTCAATGACGGCCGCATCCTCAGACGGCAGGGTTAGAGACCGAAATTCTATAAAATCCCGATCGAAGAAGCTAAGGTTCGATACTGAAAGCTTGAATTTGGAAACCGCCAAAACGGTTTTTTCTGTCCCCGCTTCAATCGCCTTACTCGCTTCAATTATTGCAGCATCAATTTTGAGCTTTTGTTGCATGGCGATGTCAGAGGATCGTTTTGCTTCGTCGATCTCCGTCTCTAGTTTTTCAATGTTGGACTTGGTTTCCTCTATTTTTTCAGACAAGCTACCCCTGTAATTGCGCAGTTGTTCCTGGGCTTCCCCGAATGTCGCCGAACCGGCTCTGGTTATCTGACTAAAGTAAGGCAGGGCGTATGGCTGTTCGGCGGGCTCTATCTTTTGCTCGGGCTCGTAACCGCCGAGTATCAAGGGAATTATCTTACTTATCTGTAATGCGATGGTGTCCGCTGCCCTGGGCGACAAGCCCACTTTCTTCAGTAAATCTACCGATACCTTTCGCGGTGCCAGGAAGTCTTGTTCCAGGTTGAAACTTCCATTTTTTAGGATGAAGTACAATATGACAGCAGGATGCGGGATGTCACCCGTAAGTTTTTCCAGGGGGCCAAGTTCAGACGCAGTCTTATCTTCAAGTTTGATCAAATCGTTTGCAAATTTTATGGCATTCCCTTCCGCGATGAAGTCCTGCTTTAAATTTTCGAGTGTTGTCTCTACCGAATCTATGGAGACGACTGTCTTTTGGTTATTATCGGTTGCTCTGTTAGCAATGAAAGCATCTTTTTGCATTGTTAGGGCTTCCTGACTGTAGGTATTGTGATTATTGGTCACCTCATCTATAGCAGCGGTCAGCATATCTTTCTCATTCTCAAAGGCGAACCAATAGGCTCCGATATATGCCATAATAACCAGAATGATGGCGGCTGCTGCAAGGGCGATGGCAAACGGTGTCATGGCGAGCGTTGCGGCCCGACGTCCTCTTGCAACCACATCCATTTTTTTCTTGAAGTATTCCTTGTTGAGCTTGGCAATGACCGTCTCACAGAGTCGTTTGTAGAGCATGACAAAGAATGCCGTTTCGTCGCTCGACGTGGTCGGTGCCGTTATCTGGAGAGTGAAATAACCTTTCCTTTCCGCCGTATTCGATCCCTGAACCTCGTCCGGCATATCCTCGGCATTCTCCGTCGAACCCGTGACGTGTTTAATGACCTCTTCGGGCTTTTTCCCGAATTCCGCAACGATTTTGTTGAGCAGAATGGATTTACCGGCACCCCGGACGCCGGTCAGTCCTATGACCCCACCGCTGGATGATTCGATAAAGGACGCGATTCGCTTCAAGGGTTCATCAGGCCGGGGCACAAAAAATCGAGGATCAGGATTGATACTCAGGTTAGGATTTAAGCCGTTGTTTGCCTTGTCATGGACGCCATTTCCATCTTGCTTGTTGTTGTCATCCGTCAATATCTGCTTTGGATCAGCCATTTTTTTCTCCCTAAAGTGCGAGTGTTTGATCTGCCATTCGGATTATCGGTGCCGATGCAGTGAGCCTATTCTTCCTCAGGTTGTGGTCTATTTGAAAAATCTGATTTTAATCCTGTTAGATGCAATATCATGTATTAAATTGCTAGCTGATTTTCCTTCCAAAACTCCTGTGCCATATCCATGGCATTCAATTTGTTAACTATTAACGGCAAGAGTCGTGCCAGATTGGATTTATAGGAGATAGATCAAGTACATTTGGACTTAACTATCATAAAATAATTGCAAATATGGCCTATTGGTCTAATTAAACCAATTTGAATCTAACTTGATAAAGTTTTGTAAAATAGTAAACTAAGCTGACATATTGATGACAACTGAATTGACAGTAAATTATCCTCAGTAAATATTTTTTTTTAGCGTGATCTTCAGCTGCGTCGATATGCTGTCGGCTGAAATAGCAACGATATGAGGCGGAAGATCGGGGTCGGAAGATCGGGGTCGCATCTTAAATATTAAATGTTGATATCGAATATTTAAGATTTAAGATGTGATCCCCTTCTTTTCAATTTTTGAATCTGTAGGTAAGCGCACTGAGGGCATATCCTATGTTTACCGGAGTTATACCATACGCGCTGATAGTGACCGTCCGGGCATGCCTGGGTGTGTCCGCCTAAAACAGCAGTGCGGCATACCATGAGGCAGTGAGCAGCTTCGCGGACGGAATCAGGCAATAAATGCACCTTGTCATAGGCGGCATATCCGATTAAGGGCATAGGCATAGGGGACGTTCCTCGGATTCTCGGATTTGTCCTCTTCCATAAGCTTCAATCCGTGCTCCTCGACGATTTGCCGTCCTCTCATCGCGGACTCGCTCGCCGTCGAGGACGCGATGTTCAGTCTTTTCGATATCGACACCGCGCTCATCCCTAGTTCTCGCGTCCCCCAATAACATAGCAC
>Ga0209260_10000709_pt1 | contig 9578 bp, 5 predicted proteins | sample WorMetTypGCAVOLI_FD_187421 | JGI IMG/M metagenome (GOLD analysis project Ga0209260, IMG submission 187421) | Marine gutless worms symbiont microbial communities from Max Planck institute for Marine Microbiology, Germany - Olavius algarvensis... ...
AAAATCGTCCGACAGATTAGAAAATCTCCCCGTGTTAAAGAACTTGACTCAAGTGCCCCATCACACGTTGCTTTCTACAGTACGAAGATACTCCCGTTGGACAGTGCAAGTGTGAATATAGTCCCCCTCGGGGAAATTTTTTACTGCGTATTGATCCGCCGTGCCATGTGTTTTACTCGTTCAAGGTCATTGAAAATGGCACTGTTCGATAGATCATACATGACTTTCTATTGGTCGGCCATTGTAAGTATAGCAGTATGTTGTACCATTTTCAAGTTATTTGACGTTGAATAATCGTGACCTAGAAAAGGTCACTGAAGGTCATTCAATCTGGTACCGTTGGAAAGCTTGGGTGCGGTTTCCTATTCGCCTTCCATAGTAAGTAATGCCGTATCTTTAACCTTTTATGAGATATGCAGCGTTAAAGAATAGCGCGACCTTGAAAACTTGGTTAGGGGTTGCTCAAGATTATTGAAAATGGCGCCGTTCTATAGATCATATACCATTTTATATTAGTACGCCATTTAAATGTAGCTATGTCTCGTACCGTTTTTGAGTTATTTGACGTTGAAATCGGGGTTAGAGGTCACTCAAGATCATTCAAACTGGTGCCATTCGAAAGTTTGGATGCGGTTTCCTATTTACCTTCCATAGTAACTATGGCCGTGTCTTTAACCGTTTATGAGATATTTAACGTCAAACTATAGCGCGACCTTGAAAACTGGGTTAGGGGTTGTTCAAGATCATTGAAAATGGCGCCGTTCGATAGCCCATATACGACTTTCTATTAGTCTGCCATTATAAATATTATCTGGTACCGTTTTTGAGTTATTCGACGTTTAATAATATCGTGACCTTGAAATCTGGGTTAGAGGTCACTCAAAATCATTCAAACTAGTGCCATTCGAAAGTTTGGATGCGGTTTCCTATTCCCCTTTCATAGTAACTATGGCTCTATCTTGAATCAGTTCCAAGATAAAGCGAGATATTGGTCGAAAACGTGATTTTGTCATACCCCCTTGCATTCGACGCCCCCCGTTAGGGGGGTCCCTGTCCGAATACTGCCATCCGGTTTGGTATGGGAAAACTAGAATGGTGGGGCTACCCGATGGTGAAAAAAAGTTTGAGGATATTTATAACGGTTTAGACTCAATACCGGCGTGTCACAGACGGACGGACAGACAGGCGGACAGACATCTTACCACGGCATAGTCCGCGCTATGCATATGCGTCGCGCGGTTAAAATCCCAATCGGAAAATCCCCTAAGACATATGCTCCCCGGTCAAAATTTCCCAAGGACATAATCCCAGTGAACAAAATCCCCGCTGAGGACGCTAGTAGAGGTGACAAAATTCTCCCAGCCAAGGCGATTATGTGACTCTGTTGAGTAGTGTCAGATTCTAATCTGATTTTAATCAGATTAGAATCCGAACATATTATTCATTTTTCATAACAAAAAAGTAAAGCACAAGAAATATTGTGTAATCTAAAAATCTAAAGCCTAACACCATGGGGACATGTTGGGGTTTGAAGTCTGCACCCCACGGGAGTCCAGGGAGCGGGAAGGCCCCTGCTCAGGGCGCTCTGCAGCGTCAGAAACTGAATGTTTTTCATTCTAATAATACTTCATTTTTCCCGCGCGACGCTATGTTAGCGCGGCCTAAGCCATCGCAAGGATGTTTGTCTGTCCGTCTGTCACACTCGTGGACTGTGTCAAAACGGCAAAGCCAATCGTCATGAGTTTCATGCCAGATTGTGCCAGGGCCTCTAGTTTGGTTTTACCATGCTAAATATGAGTCGGATCGCACCAGGGGGTCCCGCTCTTCGGGGGGGGGGGGGGGGTCAAATGGAAGGGGGGTAGGCAAAAGTTGCGATATCGGGCAATGCGCCTGTATCTCGTTAACCGTACAAGATAGACACTAGGTTACTATGTTACTATGGACGATGAACAGGAAGTTCTATAGGCCCAACACAATGATCATGTTTTCAATGACTTTGAGCGGCCCCTAACCCGGATTTCAAAATCACCTTCTGTTGAAAAGTCGAATATGTCCAAAATTAAGCCCCAAGCCCTAGTAGTATTAACAACTAATAGATTCATACCAGAGGAAGCTAAAGGCACCATTTTCAATGACCTGGAATGATCTCTATCCTTCATTTCAATGACAGACGTTCAGTATGGCGATAATAAGCCCTGATTTCGGTTACTGTCACTGCAACAATGTGCTACGACCTAAAGCATAAAGCTAATAGTACTATATTTGGTTACTTCTGTTGGCCTTGAAATGACCTTTCAAGGTCATCCGAAGGGCATTTTAAGGTCTCTATAGAATTTGACTGAAATTCACTATTAAACAGCCAAAAGTGGGCTACAGCGATCAGAACATGGATGTAAAGGTTGTCTACATGAAGGGAGCGTCGCGCGGCCTATTAGTAGTTATGGCGTTCAGCAAATTGCGTCTTGAATTTTTACTGCCGATGCAACGCGTACGGCACTATAAGCGGTCATACCGTGTCTGACTGTGTGTCTGTGTGTCTGTCACGTTTACATATTGTATCAAAATGGCTAAGGCTAACATTATGTAGCCTGCACCAGATTGTAGCCCATGGACTCTAGTTTTCCTGTGCCAAATTTGGATCAAATAGCTTAAGGGGATCCACCCCATCGGGGGCGTCAAATGGGACAGGGGTGCGGAAAAGTGGAGATTTCGGGCCGAAACGGTTACATTTGGCCTTTGTGTATTCGGCGGACGCAGATGTGGACGCGGACTTTGTGTTCGGTGGACTCTGTGGGGACATGTGACGATTGGTACACCAATGGTCATTTTTGCTGTTTTGGCTGTCTTTTGACTGTTGTTGACTGTTTTTGACGATTGGTGCACTGTTGGTACAGTCTTGGTAGACATGTGATGACAAAAATGCAAAAATGACCATTAGTGTACCAATCGCCACATGTCTACCAAGACTGTACCAACGGTGTACCACAGTGCACCAATCGTCAAAAACAGTCAAAATACAGTCAAAACAGCAACAACTTTGCGACAACTTTTGGATATGTTTGGTGTCCGGGTGCCCTGCCTACCGGCACGCAAAATTTAATCGCGATCCGTTCACCCATTTTCGAGAAAACTGAGTTGGGACAAAGAGAGAAACAAAGAAACAGTAAACTTAATATCACCCACCCCCCATTAACATGGGAAAGATACTAATAACACAGTGGATAATGAAGACTACATGTCACATCTAAAATTGCTCTTATCCGCTTAGCGTTATCAATTTTTGACGCTCGCTTCTTAGCGTTGTGCAGATCTATGTTTAGGCGAGCATTATAATTGTAATTTTTGTAAAACAGCAGAAGTTGTGGATTGGCCTTCGTATTCTATTTTTACTCGCCTCCGTCACTAGTTAGCGGCGAATAGTGCGAGACACTTTTCGTTAGTTGGTCGGTTGGTCACGAACGCGAATTGTGGCTATGCGTCCTCGTAGCCCCATGGTTGCTATGGAACACTATTAGGAGACCCTACCCTGGGAATCTAACGGCACCATTCTCGACCCCCTACGGTGACCCCTAATGGGTGTTCTGGACCCCCACTTTGAGACACCGTCTGTATCTTTGAAAGTTATTGAGCTACGAAGCTGAAAATTGGCACGCGGGTTGGTATTTACAAGAACTCTAGCACCATTCAGAAACGCGCCCCCACGGGGTGTATAAGGGTCGCAGTGCCCCCAATCCAAATTTTGAAAACATCTGTATATATCTGAGAACAACCGAACTTAGAAGTTCCTATTCTGGATGCAGGTTGGACAAGAGCAACAGCTGCAGGAAACAACGTGCCTCGTAGAAGCGGTAAGGGGGCACAGTGCCCCCACTCCAAATTTCGGCACCTCCCTGTTTAACTCAGAGGCTAATCGATCTATGAAGTTGAAATTTGGCATGCAAATTAATATGGACAGAAACTGGGGTCTGTCGTTAAAACCTGCTTCCTAAGGCGTGTTCCGGGGCACAGTGCCCCCACCCAAAATTTTGGGACCCTTTGTATCTCCCAAGCTAATGGAGCAATGAAGTTGAAAGTTGGTTTGCAGGTTGATATGGACATAAGCTGGTGACCTGCTGAGCAACCGTGTCCCGTAGGTAGTGCCTGAAGGCACAGTGCCCCGATCCGAAATTTTGGGACCTTTCTTTATCTCCGAAACTAACTCAGCTAGGAAGTTGCAATTTAGCACACGAGTCGACATGAGCTTAGAGCGCTTTTCGAGTAAAATATTATATTTCTGTCCTTCCGAACGTGAGACTCGGCAGTAATGGCGATTTTCTGGCAGATGACGGAGGCGAATTTTGCCGTATTATTACGGCCTCTTGTTCGTTTTTGCGATGGTCAAACTTCGGTTATATTAACTGGTGCTTGTTGCACCAGGTATAGCCTATACAGTCAATAGAACAATGCCATTATTATGCAGATGAAGCTCTGAACCTGACACATGCCACTGCTCGCGGAGCGCCACTGCGGAGCTCGACCACTGAAGCGTATAACAATAGGACTCGCCTGTTACAACGCGGCTGGGGCCTAATGCTGCAGCTTACGCAAGTTCCAGTCGGTAAATGTATGTGCAAAATAAATCAAGCATTATCCAAACAATATTTTCGCATAACAGAAAAAAAACCTGTCAATAATCTCAGGAAGGGGATATAACCGCCTGGTGGGGTAGGATGTATCCCTAGTATTTTAACATGAAGAAATCAAAACTGGTTAGACAGGCCTACGGTATAAATAGCGATTGGATCATATTATGGTATAAATGTAAAAAAAACTGCAGTTTATACACAAGTTAACGTCGAGTGACACATCTAAAACTGCAAAAATCACAAAAAGGTGATATTACCCACCAGCACATCGCCTAAATGTCAATGTGCTGCTGAGATCACCTTTTTGTGATTTTTGCAGTTTCAGATGTGTCACTCGCCGTTAACTTGTGTATAAACTGCAGTTTTTTACATTTATATTTGCAGTTTTATTACATTTCTGAGTTATTACAGCAAAACTGCCCTTTTGGACTGCTTTCACGAATCATTCGTCCTAACCGGACTCGATCATGCTAATCAGTTGTTAGTCTTTTTCCACTTAAATTTTCTGTTTGATTCCACTTAGTAGACTAATCTGAGTACCCGTCAGTTTTTGATGGCATGTAGAATACACAGTTGCATCATCATCAAAATGGGGAGGGGAGTGGTACTTCACGGAACCGGAAGTCGCAGTTTACATCATAATTAGAAATTAGATATATTGTATAATTAACGTTATTGTTAGATGCGGGCATAGAGGCATCTGCCTGCGCTCGTAAATCCACTACGTCTACGTCTATCCTAATTCAGACCCTTTGGTCCTAAAACTTGTGTTTGGCAAAATAAACCTGAACTCATGTTGTGTACCAATTTTCAGTCGCTAGCTTCAACAGTTGCAGAAATAAATAGGGGGTCCCAATTTTTTTCGGTTGCTGCCCTGGCCCAGACCCCCGCCAATTTTGGTCCTAAACGTTGTTTGTTTTTGCAAAGCTAGTCCCAAACCCAAATTGTGTACCAAATTTGAAGTTGCTAGCTTGAACGGTGCATAAATACGTAGGGGTCCCAAATTTTTTGGATGCTCCCCTAGAGTAGCACCCTCCAATTTTGGTCCTAAACGTTGTTTTTGGCAAGCAGCATCCCTACCCAAGTGGTGTAACAATTTTGTAGCACATGTGCATGTGTGACGACGGCAACAGTGTGTTTCAAGCGAAAAAGCAATATTTGTATAGCAAAATTTGGTAATTTGGAGGCTAATGGGGTCAAAATTTCTAGTCGAAAATGTCATATTTGGAATCGCCGACCCTGATTTGCCTATTCGCTATGCAAGTTTTATGGGGCTACGATGATGATTAAAGGTAGTTTAGTCTTGAGCGCCCCTATCTTTAAGCATTTTTCAGTCTGAAAAAACTATCCCGTTTTGGGCCAAAATTTGACGCTTTTGGGGATTAATAGGGGTTTAACATTAAATTTAAGTTTCATAACCCCAAAAAGGCACATCTTTGCGTGATTACACGTCTTCTGAGCTATCGCGTATAAAAATCCTTCTACGGGTCTGACCTGTGCGAGTGCCTGAGAAAAAAGGTACAAATAAAAATATTTTTTTTTATAATTCACCCATTTGCCCAGAAGCCCTCAGTGGGTAAATTTGTATCAACTTTGATATAGTGGGTCCCCTCGCGGACGTAATCAACTGTGCCGATTTTTTGTCGATTGGTTCAGGGGTATTGATTTTGTAGAGAGTTGAAATTTGCCTATCTCCATAGGAATTGAAGGTCGCCGTTAACACTGCCTGAACTACCGTTCAGACTGTGATAGAAAAATGATGAAGCCCTACGTGTGGTGTAGGCTGCGGTGGCAAGATACAAATCAACCATCTGATTCATTCCTATATCCCATTCTTGCAAAACTAGACCGATTATTACAGGATTAAATCGTGTACGTAAGAGAAAATAGTTCAGTAGAGCCTAACAATCTTTGTAGTAAATATTGTGTCAGCCTGCAAAGTGTCGTATAATTTGCAATCCATTCTTATTGGCGACTGGACGAGGGGACGATCAAAATAGGCGATCGTCACGGGCGTCTTTTTGTTAGAGACGGCATTTGGTCCGAAAATTAAACTAGTCGTCCTTTTGAAAATCTGTGAACTGTTTTGTAAGACATCTTCCATTAAGCCGCCGCTCGCGACAGCGAGAGCGGCTTAGTGCACCGGAGCTGTCCATCTGTTTGTCCGTCTGTTTGTTTGTCTGTCTGTCTGTCCGTCGCCAAAATGCAAAAAAAAACGATTTTCTCAAAAACTAAGCAATTTAGAGCTATGGTCGCTATTGACGACCTATAGGAAGTCGTACATGGGCTTTTCAAAGAACGCATTATTGGACCCCTAAAAATTTGTCCGCTAGGGGGCGCCTGGGAAAATCAGCAGCCCCACTTATTATTTTGGGACCCTCTCTATACCTCAGAAACTACTGGAGCTAGGAAGTTGAAATTTGGTGTGCTTGTAGGCCTTTACGAGTAGTAGGGCTCTATGAAAAATTTGGCCGGTAGGGACGTCTGGGGAGATCAGCAGCTCCCAATTTTTATTTTGGGACCCCCTCCATATCTCCGAAACTAATGGAGCTAGGAACTTGAAATTTCGTGCACTGATAGGCATTTGCAGGTACTATGTCTGGGTGTAAATACTTCCCGCTAGGCGGCGTCTGATAAGATCAGCAGCCCCCACTTCTTCTTATGGCACCCCCTCCGTATCTCCGAAAGTAATCGAGTTTGGAAGTGAAAATTTGACAAACTCGTAGGCATTTTCGAGGGCTCTATATAAAAATATGTCCGCTAGGGAGCGTTTGAAGAGATCAGCAGCCCCCAATTTTTTTTATTTTGGAACCCCCGCCGTATCTTTGAAACTAATGCAGCTAGGAAGTTGAAATTTGGTACACTTATAGGCATTTACGAGTACTAGGGTTCCATATAGAAATTTGTCCTCTGTGTCTGAAGAGATCAGGAGCCCCACATTTTATTTTGGTACCCCTCTATATCGCCGAAACTAATCAACCTAGGAAATAGAAATTTTGTGTGCTGTTTGGCATTTACATATGCAAGGGCTACATGTATAAATTTTTATGCTAGGGGCGTTTAGGGTATAAGCAATCCTCACTTTTTTACAATTTTTAAACAACCATATCTCTGAAATAAATCGAGCTAGGAATTAAAATTTGGTACGCTGGTGGATGTGTAGGCAACTACGGTAGCAACGACCGACCAGCTCACGATAGGGAATTGCTAATTGTGTAACAATGACGGAATTGGCGGGAACACGTGGTCAACTTGCTCTAAAATGGTAATAAAACAGCAAAAATTAATATTAAAAACTTCCATGGAAGTTTAACTACAGTTGTAAGGGCTCGGAATGACACCTCTAAAACAGCAAATCTCACTTTTTCGATACTCCACGTAGAACGTTATACTCGCCCTTACCAGCAAAGTCATGCTGGCAACTTGTGTGATGAAACTGTCTCAAGTGTGTGAGCATCATAGCATGTGCTGTGCGCGTTTCGTTTGTGATAATCCGTCTCAACACACAGAGTTTCGGTTAATTGTAGTAGTTTATAGGAACAAGTACAGTAAGCAACTGCAAGCGCCATCCGACCACTTTTGCTCAAATGCTTGTTTATTCGCATTATGCAATGTAAATGAAAGGAGAGCATTTGCGTAAAAACAATCCGTCTGTTTCATGCAGATGATTAGACAGTGGCTACAAATTTTAACACGGCTTTAGGATTTTACTATTCATTTTGCTTGACTTTAATATTAATAAGTACTAATGCTAGAAGTTTATTTATAGGCCTAATACATGATGATCAAGTCGCCGAGAATTTGACGGAGTGGACGAACGAGGTGTGTTAACGATGGAACAATGCCATCCACCCGCTCCCCTCTTTGGTTGAAAGCGGTTTCTGCCCTGGTCCGATCAAGCAATAGACTCATTCCAATGCCAGACGCCGCAAGAAGTAATTAGCGATAGTAGCGTTACGCCTTACTGAGCAATTATCAACCGGGAAGTTGTTGCTTTGATTATCTACAGTAAACTGTAACATTATCTTTAAAGGTTAAATTGGTTGCAGCAGTATATTAATATACGTCAATAGTGTTGTGCCTTGTGGCTTGTGCGTTGTGTAGGCCTATTGCTGGGGTGAGGCACTTGACGATATAGTGATGTCCATGAATGATGAAACATTTAACTATAAAGTATAAATATATGATAAATTATAAGAATATCGTTAAACATTGCAGCAGAATATTAACAGATATCGATATTGTTGTGCGCTGTATTGCTGGTGGGGACGTTGACCGGGGGGAGGGGTAGTTGACCTAGGAGACAAGTGACCTGGGGGGCTCTTGACCTAGGGGATAGATGACCGGGGTCACTTGACAGGGGGCAATTGACCGTGGAGCAAATGACCAGACACCCCGGTACATATCTATTCTCTAATGATCATATATACATCTTTATTCACCATGGTAGCACAGCAAAAATATGTATAAAAGAAAAATGAACAAATTAACTAAAGTAGGATAGCATATTAATTATAGACAATAATAGCAATCACTTGCAACTGACTAGAAAAGAAACATCAAATTACAGCCATGATGCTAACAAGCTCTTAAACTTCATGTCGAAACGTTCTGTCCTTTGTTTTAGCATTTCACTTGGTAGCTGAAATGAGAAATACGACTGACATTCCTTGACCATTCCAATATTGTTTGTACAAAATAGTTTCACAATAAACCTATTAACCACGAAGTCAAGCACATTTAAATCAGCTTCCCTTAGTGGACAAGCCATATAGCAAAATTGGAATACATTTACTACGCAGCAATTGCAGCACAACTTCTTCTGAAGCAACTCTGCCGATGCAGCCAAATATGGAATTAGCAGCGCGATGAAAATCACGTCTAGATTCTTCCGTGGAAATTACATCATTACGAGGGCCAATTCTTATGCAAGAAGATTTATTGGGATTCATT